>Ga0114925_10001975_pt1 | contig 10332 bp, 7 predicted proteins | sample SumtaG_2_FD_87287 | JGI IMG/M metagenome (GOLD analysis project Ga0114925, IMG submission 87287) | Deep subsurface microbial communities from Indian Ocean to uncover new lineages of life (NeLLi) - Sumatra_00607 metaG | ecosystem: Environmental > Aquatic > Marine > Oceanic > Sediment | place...
GTGGTTGCGACAACAGGCTCAATATTCACAAATCCTCTTGTGAGTATGCTCATTGCCGATGAGGCAGCACCCTTTGCCTGTGCCACTGTATCGGGTATATCCTTCGGACCTTGACAGCATCCTGCAAGAAAAACACCATCCAGAGCAGTATCTACAGGTCTCAACTTTGGATGGGCTTCCAAGAGGAAACCATCTTGTGATTTTGAAAGTTTAAGGATTTTTCTTATATCTTCTGTTTCATTTCTTGGGACAATACCTGTTCCCAGCACTACAAGGTCAGCTTCAATCTCAACTGGTTCACCAAGGATGGTATCTTCTGCTTTAACAATCAGTTTTTCACCTTTTCTATATATCTCACTTGGATTACCTCTTCTATAAATAACACCCTCCATTCTTACCCTGTCATAGAATTCTTCATACCCTTTTCCAAATGCTCTCATGTCCGTATAAAGAACAGTAACCTCGGCATTCGGTATACATTCATTGACAAGATGTGCTTGCTTTGCAATAAACATACAGCACACCCTTGAACAATATTCGTTTCCTACAGATTCATCCCTGCTACCTACACAGTGTATGAAAACAATCTGTTTTGGCACCTTTTCATCTATTATAATTTCTCCTCTGGTAGGTCCTGAAGCAGAAATCAATCTTTCAAATTCAAGACCGGTAATAACATTCTTATATTCACTGTAAGCGTATTCCTTTTTTATACTTGCATCAAAAGGATCAAAACCTGTTGCAACGATTATAGCACCACAATCCAGTTCAATCTCTTCATCGGTGAGTTCATAGTCTATCGCTTCTCTGTCACAATATTTTTTGCACTCTTCACATTCTGAACATCCACCACAGTTCAAACATCTTGCTGCCTCCTCTAATGCTCTTTCTTTATCAAAACCACATTCTACCTCACTAAAACTTCTTATTCTCTCATCAAGAGAAATCGTATCCATCTTATATCTTGTCTTTCTTTCATCTGAAAGAGGTTCTGGAAAATCGACTGCAATTACTCTTTTCTCCTCTAATAGTTCCCTTTTATTTATGAATGCATCTATGGCTAATGCTGCTTTTTTACCATCTGCAATGGCTTCAATAACTGTTGATGGTCCTCTAATTGCATCACCACCTGCGAAAACTCCATTTTTTCCAGTGTTTAAGGAGAAACCATCAACCTCTATTGTCCCCCATTTTGAAATGGTAAGGTCCTTCTTTAGCCAATCAGACTCTGGTCTTTGCCCAATAGCAAGTATTACGTTATCTACTTCTTTGAAAAATTCCGAATTAGGAATCGGTACAGGCTTCCTTCTCCCAGATTCATCTAACTCACCAAGTCTCATCCGAGTAAGTTCTATACTGGAGACCTTTCCATCCTTACTGTTGAACCTTACAGGTTGGGATAAAAATTCTATCTTTATACCCTCTTGAATTGCTGCATCTATTTCTTTTACATCTGCTGGCATTTCTCGTCTGGTTCTTCGATAGAATATTGTTACCTCCGCGCACAACCTTTTTGCTGTCCTGGCAGCATCAAGCGCTGCGTTACCTCCTCCAATAACAGCAACTCTTTTTCCTATCTCCACCTTTTCTTTTCTGTTAATCCTCTTAAGAAAATCTATACAGGAGAGAACACCGTCAAGATCCTCGCCCTCTATTCCCATCATTATCTCCTTATAGGCTCCAATTGCAAGGTAAATTGCATCAAATCCTACTTCCTGCAATTTAGCAACATCAGAGATAGGACACTTCGTTTTTATTTCTATACCACACTTTTCGATATAGCTTATATCTTTTATAAGAGCATCAAGAGGAAGTCTGAATCGAGGGATACAATACCTAAGCATCCCGCCAGGCTCTTCCATTGCTTCAAAAACCGTTATATTATACCCTTTTAGTGCAAGAAAATATCCACAACTCAAGCCACTTGGACCCGAACCAACAATTGCTACCTTTTCCTTTCTTTTCTCAATATTTGATGGTTTTTCTGGCCCATTTTCATAATCTGCTATGAACCTCTTAAGTGAAGCAATTGCAATGGGCTCATCATATTCCCTTCTTCTACATTCATCCTCACAGGGATGTGTGCAAACCCTTCCACATACAGAAGGAAATGGATTATCGTTTCTCTCAAGTTCTAACGCCTCCTTAAATTTTCCAACCCTAATAAGGGAAATATACCCATGGACATTAACACCTGCAGGACAGGCAACTCTGCAAGGTGGTATACCTCTTTTATCAATAAGAAACTTGTTAGGAACTGCCTGTGGAAAAAGCCTGTAAATAGCTTTTCTTGTCGAAAGCCCAGCATTGAATTCATCCTTGAGATCAACCGGACAGGAGGATACACAATCGTCACAACCATTGCATTTACCCCAGTCTACATATGGAGATTTCTTTTTTACACGTACCTTGAAGTTACCGATATATCCTTCTACAACCGTAACTTCAGCATAAGCTAGTAATTCAATGTTTGGATGCCTTCCCACCTCAGACATCTTTGGTGTTAGTATACAGGCAGAGCAGTCCAGTGTTGGAAATGTTTTGTCAAGTTGAGCCATCCTTCCGCCAATGGAAGGCTCCTTTTCTACAAGATAGACTTTATAGCCAGCATCTGCAATATCAAGCGATGCTTGAATACCAGCTATTCCAGCCCCTACAATTAAGACCGATGGGGTAACTGTGACTGTTTTTTCCTCAAGGGGTTCAAGTAGACGTACCCTGCTTATTGCACCAGAAAGGATTGTCTTTGTCTTCTCTGTTGCTCTCTTCTTATCTGAGTGAACCCAGGAACACTGTTCCCTGATATTTGCCATCTCAAAACAGAAAGGGTTCAGTCCTGCAGATTTTACTACTTCCCTGAATGTAACCTCATGCATAGCAGGGGAACAGGATGCAACCACAACCTTGTTGAGATTGAATTTCTTGATGTGTTCCCGAATCAACTCCTGTCCTGGGTCAGAACACAAATATGTATAATCCTCCGCATTGATGACACCGGGCAGACGCTTCACATAATTGACAACATCCTTTACATCAACAGTGGATGCAATATTAATGCCACAATGACAGACAAAAACACCTATTCTCTGCATAGCATGCTTATAACACGAAATTAGAAAATTGGGAAATTGCGAAATTCACACCTTCTAAACACTATTTCAACGGACTTTATCATGTTACAATTTACTATTTTTTATTTTAAAATTTCCGTTTTCTCAGCGCGAAACAAGTTTCGCTACTCCATTTTCCTAATTTCAATCGCAATGACGGGGTTCATCGAGTATTTACGACCGTACATATGCAGGTGGAACCTACTCCTACCTATGTTCATTTTACTTTGAGAACCTTTTCATTTAGTTTTGGAATAACCTGGAAGAGATCACCGACAATACCGTAGTCTGCAACAGTAAATATGGGTGCATTTGGGTCCTTGTTTATTGCAACAATCGTATCCGCACTCTTCATTCCCATAACATGCTGGAATGCTCCGCTTATACCGACAGCAATGTATAGTTTTGGTTTCACGGTCTTGCCTGAAGAACCAACCTGTCTATCCTTTGACAACCAGCCAGCATCAACGACTGGCCTTGAACAGGCAAGCACACCTCCTATGGATTTAGCAAACTCTTCCATCAAAGGAAGATTTTTATCCTCCTTTAACCCTCTCCCTATTCCAACAACTACTTCTGCCTGTGTAATGTCAACCTCTCCCTTTGCTGCTTCAATATACTGCACAAACCTTCTGTAATCAATTTCTTCCTTTAAAGGAGAAGTTATAGCAGTGACTTCTGCTTTTAGTTCACCTTCTTTAGGGGCAATCGAACCGGGTCTTACTGAAACCATATAACCCCAATTTTCCACGAGCGAAACCCTTGAGCTAATCTTACCACCGTAAATCTGCTTCTCAGTATAAACCCTTTCTTTATCAATCTCTATATCAATGCAATCTGCAGCATAGGGCATATTAAGTTCAGTAGCAAGACTGGGTGCTAAGTCAATGCCAAAAGCGGTTTGTCCCAGAAGTGTAATGAAAGGTTTTTTCTCTTGTAATAGATTAGAGAGAACCATCTGATAGTATTCTGCATTAAAATCCTTCAGCTTTTCATCATCTATATTAAGAATTCCATCTGAAAATGGTTTAAGTTCATCTATCATTTTTTCGTTCTGAAACCCAAGTAAGACAGTGTGAAGTCTACCTCCATCCTTACTCAATTCATAGCCTTTCGTTAGTAACTCAAATGTAATATCCCTTATTTCTCCTCTCCTATGCTCAGCAATAACAAAAATATCCTTTGTCATAGCAATCCCTTTCCTTTCAAGATTTCACAGAGTTTACCCGACACTTCCTCTACCCCACCCTCGAGGATTTCAGCCATCTTTCCTGCTGGTGGATAGTACATCTTAACGATTTCCGTTTTCATCCCTTCCACTGTAATATTCTCAACGACCTTTATTTCCTTCTGTGCTGCTCTCTTAATACCGAGTATTGACGCATACCGTGGTTCATTTATACCTGTTTGAATGGTAAAGAGCGCTGGGAGTTTTATCTTAAGTTGCCCAAGAAGTCCCCCTTCCAGTTCCCTCTAGACAGTTGCACTATCATCTTCTATCTCCATATTTATAACAAGGCTTGCATGGGGTATTCCAAGAAGTTCAGCAAGCGTAACACCTACCTGGGAATTGCCTGCATCACTCGATATACAGCCAGTAAGAACGAGATCAAAATTCCCCTCCTTTATTGGCTCAGCAAGAAGTTTTGCAATAGTGTATGAATCAAGGCTATCAAGGTTTTCTGGCGTTATTCTGACTCCGCATGTTGCACCCTTTGCAAGTCCCATTTTTATCACTTCATCCGCTTCCTTTGGTCCTACTGTGAAGAGCGTAATATCGCCTTCTGTCTTTTCTTTAAGAAGCAGCGCCTCTTCAAGTGCATAGTTATCGGCTTCATTAATGTCAAAAACGAGTTGGTCTTCAACAATACGCTTCTCAGAGGAATCAATATTTACCGCTGCTTCTGCTGTTTCAGGCACCCTCTTGATGCAGACTGCTATATTCATTATATCTCCTTTCCAATTTTTCGATGCTAAAAAACGTTATTAAGTTATTGATTAATTAGGTAATTAAGTTATTTATTATTGTGTAAGAGTGTCATTGCGAATTTTTCTTCTTGCTTGACTCGTACGAAACGATCTCACTTTTTCCTTTAATCTTTATTTTTAGTTTCTAAATTCACTGACTCAGCCAATATCTCAATTATGTCCATCACTCTGATTTTATCCTCAAGATTAGTTGTTTTGACAGCATCTTCTAATGTAAGAAGACAGAATGGACAGGCAGTTGCAATAACATCTACTCCTAAGTCAGCAGCATCCTTTACCCTTGTAGCTGCAAGCCGTTCCGCATCTGATTCACTCTCTACCCACATCCTACCACCTCCACCTTCGCAGCAGAGACTCCGCTCTCTTGACCTCTCAAATTCAACGAGTTCAATACCAGGAATATTTCCTAAGATCTCTCTCGGTTCTTCAAAAATATCATTCTGTTTTCCAAGAAAACAAGGGTCTTGAAACACAACCTTCTTCTCAAAATTTCCTTTTGGTTTTATACGCTGCTCTTTTATAAATCTATTGATAACTGTAGTATAGTGCTCTACTTCAAATCCTATCTCTGGATATTCATTCTTAAATGTGTTATAACAGTGTGGAGATGTGGTGAAAAGTAGCCCAATATCAAATTCCTTGAATAGCTTTGTGTTGTCCTCCATTAACATCTCAAAAAGACCGAGTTCACCCATTCTTTTTATCTCATTGCCACAGCAGGTCTCTTGTGTTCCCAGAATTGCAAAGTTACTTGAGGCAGTCTTAAGAACCCTGACCATAGCTTTTGCAACCTCCTGAGTTCTTGTTTCATAACAAGGTGTACAGCCTACAAAATAGAGAAATTCTATCTTTTCACCAGGTTTTAGAATATTTACACCATTACCCTCTATCCAGTCTGCTCTTTTTTCTCTTATCTTTCCCCAGGGATTACCAAATTTGAAAACACTCTCTAAGGTATCCCGTACCTGTGGTTGGACCTTACCTCCCTCAATCTCATAACTCCTAAGATCAATAATATAGTCTACTACATTAACGCCCTTTGGGCATCGTATAGAACAGGTAGAACATGTTGTGCATTCCCAAATGCCAAAATCTTTGTTCTTATCCTTTATCTTGATAAGTGACCTATAAATAAGTTTTCTTATATTAAGAGCTGACCTTGTGGATACAGGACAGCCACCAGTGCATCTTCCACATTGAATACAGCCAAGAAGCATATCATTCATAATAGCACCAAGTCAGAATACTTAAATCCGAATGACGAAAAAAACACCAATTCCCAAATATCAAATCTAATCAGTTTTACTTTAATATTTGGATTTTGGGATTTCTTAGTCATTAAAGTTTAGGAATTAGTCATTAATATAAGAGATCTATCTCAGTAGGCTTCGTGCGATAACAATCTTCTGAACTTCTGATGTTCCTTCATAAATCTCCATAAGCTTTGACTCCCTGAACATCCTCTCAACAGGATAATCCTTTGTGTAGCCGTAACCACCATGAATCTGAATAGCCTGCCTTGTAACATCTACTACCACTTCTGATGCATACCATTTTGCCATTGCAGATTCAACAGAGAACCTCTTTTTCCCATTATCCTTGATATATGCTGCCTTCAAAACAAGGAGTCTCGCTGCATCTATCTTTGTCGCCATATCTGCAATCATACCCTGAATAAATTCAAACTCGCAAATGGGTTTTCCAAACTGTTTTCTCTCCTTGGAATATTTTATTGATTCCTCTAATGCACTCTGCGAAATGCCTACAGCTTGTGCCCCAATATCTATCCTGCTCACATCTATTGTCCCAAGAGCAATCTTGAAACCCATCCCTTCCTCAGCTATAAGATTTTCTTTTGGAACCCTACAATCCTCAAATATAAGTTCACAGTTTGCTGTTGCACGTAATCCCATCAGGTCTTCGTGCTTACCTTTACTGAAGCCACTAAATCCATCTTCTACAATAAATGCACTAATCCCTTTATGTTTTAATTCCTTGTTTGTTGAGGCAAAAACGACAAAAATTCCCGCTTCTCCACCATTTGTGATAAATCTCTTGGTCCCGTTCAATATGTAATAATCGCCTTCAAGCCGTGCAGTTGCCTCAATACTTGCAGCATCACTGCCAGCATTGGGTTCTGTAAGAGCAAAGGCTCCTATATTTTCCCCTTTACAGAGAGGGGGAAGGTATTTCCTTTTCTGTTCTTCGTTCCCCCAATGCTCGATTGGATAAGCAGTAAGTGAATTGTTTACTGCTACAATTACACCAGTTGATGCACATGCTCTTGAAATTTCCTCAATTGCGATGGCAAGACTGATAAAATCCATACCTGCTCCACCATACTCTTCTGGTACAATAATGCCGAGGAGTCCAAGTTCTGCCATCTTTTTTAGTGTATCCCATGGAAACTCTTGTGTCTTATCAATTTCTACCGCCTTCTCTTTCAACTCCTTTTCGGCAAAATCATGGACCATATCCTTTATAAGTTTTTGGTCATCTGTGAGGTCAAAATTCATCTTTCCTCCTTTCTCTTCATCCCAAAATTAGCCACAGAAATTCACAGAAAAACAAAGAAATAAAATAGATTTTTGAAAAATATTAAACTTCCGTGTCATTCCGTAACCTCATTTATTATTTAGGTTAATTATATCTACAGAAAACATGTAAGTTATCTTCCAAGTATCTGTCTCGAAATAACGATCCTCTGTATTTCTGATGTTCCTTCCCCTATCTCCATCAACTTTGTATCCCTTAAGAACCTTTCGAGAGGATATTTCCTTGTAACCCCATCCTTACCAAAAATACTATGAATCTTGGAACAAACCCTTGTTGAAACTTCAGAAGCAAATAACTTTGCCATTGCTCCCTCTTCTGTAACACTTTCTGCTCCTCTGTCCTTGAGCATAGCTGCATGGTATATCAGGTGCCTTGCTGCCATTATCTCAGTTGCAGCATCCGAGATAATCTTTTGCACCCATTGATACTTGTAAAGTGGTTTCCCATTTACACTATGTTCTCTAACATACTTTATTCCGTAATCAAGTGCTCCCTGAGCAATTCCAAGCGCAAGTACTCCAATGCTTATTCTACCACCATCAAGCGTTTCCATAAAAACTTTAAAACCCTCGTATTCTTTACCTAACAGGTTTTCTCGTAGAAGTTCACAATCCTCAAAATGTAGTTCAGAAGTGATAGAACCCCTCAATCCCAATTTATCCTCTTCCTTACCAGGTTCAAAACCTTTTGTTCCTTTCTCCACGATGAATGCACTAATTCCACGAGTCTTTTTTGTTCTATCCTGTGAAGCGGTGAAAACAATAACATCAGCTACTGTACCATTTGTAATAAATCTTTTGTTTCCATTTATTATCCATTTGTCACCCACAAGTTTTGCAGTTGATTCTGTTCCTCCAGCATCACTACCTGCATTTGGTTCTGTTAAACCAAACGAACCGATTTTTTCACCGCGTGCAAGAGGTATGAGATACTTCTCTTTTTGCTCCTCTGTCCCATGTACAAAGATGGGTTGACAGGCAAGACTCACATGTGCGGCAATCATAATAGCGGTTGAGGCACACGCCCTCGCTATCTCCTCAACAAGGATTATGTAACTGGTTGTATCAAGTCCAAGACCACCATACTCTTCAGGAAAGTTAACACCTAACCATCCTCTCTCTTTTATTTTATTTATAATGTGCCATGGGAATTCACCTTTTCTCTCAATCTGCGTGGATTCCTCAAGTAGTTCCTTCCTTGCAAACTTTCTTACCTCCTCCCTGAACGCAATATGTTTATCGGTAAATTCAGCCAATTTCACTCCAACCTCCTATGCAAATTAACACATTTTATGATGTTAATAGTTCACCTACCAACACCTTCCGGTAATCAACTGAGCCTGAAAAAATCTCAAGTACTTTAGCATCCCTGAAGAACATCTCAAGCGGGTAATCCTTTATATATCCATAACCGCCATAAATCTGAACACCTTTATCCGTTACATAAAGGCTATTTTCTTCTGCAAAAATACTTGCAATTTCCCTATCAAGAATGTCACTTTCTTGTGACGCCTGGTATACAAGCATCTCTGACGCATTTGCCTTGGAAGCCATTTCTGCAAGCATTATCCGCACCATACCAAATTCTGCAATAGGTCTCCCAAACTGGTACCTCTCCTTCGAATATGAACGGGCATGTCCAAACGATGCCAGAGAAATTCCGCAAGCGACACCTGCAAAAAGAACTCTCATTTTCGCAAAGAAATTATCAGGGGAGTCAATAGTGAATGTATTTCTTTCGATTATCTCCTTCTCATTCGGTTTAAAAGAACAGATACCGCTGGACTTCATTCCCATCATCTCTTTCTCTTCTTTCAACCTTTTATCACTTTTTAAAACAACGAATTGCTTCTTCTCCTCCTTTTCCATAGAAAAACCAAAGATGTCTGAAAATGTCCCATTTACAATTAGTCTCTCTCTCTTCCCGTCTGAAGCAACAGGATGCAGCATTGTATCAACAGCCATTCCACCTATTATCTTTCCAGTTGAAAGAGAAGAGAGAAATTCCTTCTTTAACTCAGTAGAACCATAAGAAAGGATTGTATCACCAACAAGATTATGAATGGCGACACTCAGTGCAAAGGATGGAGACACTTTTGCCAGCTCCTCAAGAGTAATAACCAGTGAAAGCAGGTCCATACCTGCCCCACCAAATTCCTCAGAAATAAGTATACCGAGACCACCTATTTCCGCAAGTTTTTTCATAGATGCAATCAGGGGTTCACCCTTTTTATCGGTTTCAGAAACCTGAGGAGCAAGTTCTGTCTCTGCGAACCTCTTTATATCCTGTCTTAATAATTTATGTTCCTCTTTTAATCCCATCCAATCCATTCTATCCTTCCTCCCTTTCTTTTTGGTGTGGGTGGTATTATATCAGGTACACCCAACGGAATGATTGCCTGTAATTTTTTGCTCTTAACACCAAGAATTTTATTTATTTCATTTTCGAGGTGAACAGGACCTGTCATCCAGCATCCGCCAAGACCCTCTTCGTGTATCAGAAGAAGCAAGTTCTCTACCGCAGCAGCAACAGACTGTATGTCTGTCAACTCTCCTTCTATTGTTCTGCTTCTGTAAACACAGATAACAACAGGTGCATTCCCGAGATTATAGAAGAATTTCTCCGATTCCTTTATCACTGTTTCCCTATCTTTGAAGACCTCTTTCAAACTCTCAGA
>Ga0114925_10001976_pt1 | contig 10327 bp, 8 predicted proteins | sample SumtaG_2_FD_87287 | JGI IMG/M metagenome (GOLD analysis project Ga0114925, IMG submission 87287) | Deep subsurface microbial communities from Indian Ocean to uncover new lineages of life (NeLLi) - Sumatra_00607 metaG | ecosystem: Environmental > Aquatic > Marine > Oceanic > Sediment | place...
AATACCAACGGAGGAATCACAATTATTGCACTACGTGAGAAAGTTAATATAGTAGCTATTATAAATGCGATAAATAAAAAAAATCGCTTTCTATTCATAGATAGAGAAAAGAGTGCTGCCACCATGAAAATAGAGGCATTACGAAGAGGATGACCTATAAAAGTAAATATTCTGTAAGGGCTTTGAGTATTGAAGATGAAATATGGTCTATTCCAAATGAAAGAACCTACTGTTTGGAGATTTTCAAATAAAAAATTTTCTTTCATAGCAAATTCATAAACGCCAAAACACACTAAAGATAACAATAGACTAAGTGTTATTTTCAGGATTCTTATTAAAAAAGATTTTTCTAGATCTTTTTTAATAATTGCTATTATTACAGCAATAAACATTGTAACTGGCATAAAAAAATTATTAATATATGATGCGATATCTGGATAACCGCCATTTATTTTTATAAAAGAATAATTAAATATTAAAAAAACTATTAATATTAACAATTCAATAAATATAACTTTAATCATCTTAAATTCTTTTAATTTTGTCCTAAATATAAATAATAAATTGTTTATATTCAGAACTAAGTACATTAAAAACCCTACTAAAATACAAATTAAAAACGGATTATAGATGATTTTGAGATAACCCCTGCCCTTTACAATAAAAGGAAGATATTCAGACCAAAGTATTGTAGTAAGTGTATAAAAAAACAATATATATAAAATTGTTAAAATTAATAAAACTTTTATTTTTTTATGCAATACAATGCCAATAACAGATGGCACCAGAAATAACCCTGTCAGAATTGGTGATTTAATAAAAAACAATGATAAAATCAAAGCTAAGCTTCCAGCGAAGAGATACTCACTTTTAGTAATATAAATAGTCTTATTCATAACAGGATTTCCATACTAGGAATTTAGTACGCTCAGATCAATTATATTATCTGTTCTATCAAATTAATCTATTTCATAGCTGTCAAAACTATTAAATCAATTAACTTCTAATCTGGTATTTATGCCTACTGAGAGAAAGAAGCTTTTCAATTATTTGTTTTATCATTTTTTTCTCTTTTGGTCGGATTTCTCCCAGTAAGAAAAGCATGCAAAAGTAAATTACCCCGCCAATAGATACACTCAAAATTAAATCTATTACCATTAGCGAGGCAAGTCGACTCCTTATAAAATACACTATAATCCCCATACAGAATGAGGCAAAAATTATTTTCGTAAGAGACATGAAAGGAAACTTCCAGATGAGAAATCGTCTAGAAAAAACTATGCTCAGAAAGAGCATAAAAGAATAAGAAATTAAAGTTGTAACTGCTGCAGAGATGTAGCCGTATTTTGGTATAAATAGAACATTAAGGACTATGTTAACACATCCAGAGATAATCAAACTATATGTTATAAATTGAGGTTTTTTGTAAAAAATTAAACATGCCCCAAATTTTTGAGAGAGTCCAAAAATTAAAACTCCGCTAGCAACAAATGGTATTATATTCGCGCCTTCGTAATAATTTGAAGTAGAGAGTATTCTCAAGATTGGTTCTCGTAAGACTGAAATCCCGACTACTGAGGGAATACCCAAAAGCAAGAAATAACGCGTTACTTTGGTAAGAAATTCTTGGCTTTTTTCTTTTCCTTCTTTCTCCCAGGCAATTATTGCAAGTGGACCATATGCAACAGCAAACAAGGAAATAAAAAACATTATACTTCTATCTGATAATTGATAACTAATTGAGTAGACTCCCACTTCGCTGGCTCCTCTAAAAAATTGAATCATGTAACGATCGGAAAGGCCCAATATCCAACTAGCAATAATACTTATTGCTATTGGAAAACTGTATTTTGCCATTTCGATAGTGGATTGAAAAGTTAAGCCTTTATTTCTTATCCACAATTTTCCTATAGCAATCTTCCAAAGAAATGGTAGGGCAAGGACAACGCTTAAAATAGCACCATAAAGCAATCCTTCCACACCAAAATGAAATAAAATAACAAATAACACGCCAAATACAAGCCCTGCAATGCTTTTCCACACAAAAAATCCGCTATACCAATTTATTAGACGTTTTATGCGGAGGAAACTCATTAACACCTCAAAAGAAGAAAATAATATAATGACAATTATCCCGATGTTTAATAAAAGATAAAAATCTCTATTTATACTACTTTTCATTAATAATAAAATAACGAAAATAAATATAGAGATTATTAAAATAGATAAAAAAGATAGTTTTATAGTTATTCTGGTGAAGTTTATCGATTCTCCCCTTTTTTCATAGACGGGATAAAACCTTAAAATCGAGCTATTTATCCAACTGGCTATTGAAGTCAAGATAGAAACAGCTACCATCACTAAAACAAACTTCCCATATTCTCCGGGTAGAAAAAGACGAGTAATAATAGGCAAAGCAACAATGCTAACTATGGCAGGGGCGACATTTGAAGGCAAATATTTCACCATATCTTTAAACAAATTTTTAGTCATAGTGATAGATTTTTTCCTTCTTCAACAGGTCTGCAAATAATCATTTCCGTAGATGGACTTTCCTTAAATAATCTTGTTAAAACCAAATCAAGCCCAAAGAATAAAGGACCTAATAAGTGCGTCTTTTTTTCAATTATTCTCACAATCTTTTTCCACCAAAAGCACAAGAATATCTTTTGTAGCAATTTACTAGAAATATCAAAAGGAGCATTCGCCAGATAATGGACCGGTGTGCGGTTAACTATCTTAATACCATTTCTGCCCAGTATCTGAATATAGTTTTTTAGAAGTCTAATCTTATGGTGAAAATATTCATAATAAGACCTTTGATGTAAGAATACATCAGTTATAAAAATATACCCATCTTCAGAACATAGTAGTCGAATATTTTTGATCGCCTGCTCTAATTTGTCATCGTCAACGACATGAAACAAAACATCAAATGCTGTTATGAGGTCGAACTTTCCTCTCAAAAAAGGCAGATCATTGATTAAAGTTGAAGAAGTAATATCTGCTTCGTAAAAGCTATATTTTGAATATTTGGCGCTTAAATGCTTTACACTTTCATTTGTGATATCAATCCCGACTAAATCAGTAGCGCCCAAATTATGCCATATATCCACATAGAAACCACTTCCACAACCTACTTCTAATATTCGAGTGCTTTCGATATTAAATTTATATTTTAAAATAGTTCTCTCCAAAACTATTCTCTTCATCTTGTACATATACTCATTATAAGTTTCTCCAAAATGATGAAATCCTACCCCACTGAGACCGATATTTCCATCAAGACGTTTTGACCAATATTCCTTCGCGTTATATATCTGCATTTCGTTATATCCTTATAATTTTATATAGATTGAATGTTTTTTGAGCAATTATTTTCCATGAATATTGCCTTTCTACTTCACATCTTGCATTATTCCCTAATAAATGGCGAAAACCATTATTGGTTAAAACACTTTTGATTTTTTCTGCCAAATCTTCAATATTTTCATTTTCAAACAAAATGCCAGTTTTAGAGTTCTGTATTATATTCGGTATTCCACCAACCTTTGTACCAATACATGCTTTCTTACAAGCCATTGCCTCTAAAAAAACTATACCTTGAGCTTCTTGTCTTGATGGAGCAACAAAAACATCACAAGCATTATACCAATCTGCCAATTCATTTTGTTCTTTCCTCCCTACAAACAAGATTGATTTTTTTAGCTTCAATTCATGCCCAAGTTTCTTTAAGCTGTTCTCTTCCTCACCTTTGCCTACTATAACCAAGACAGCATTCTTTTTATCAGTTTTAATTTTTTCAAATGCTCTAATTAAAATATCAGCGCCTTTCCTCCTTATTAAATTTCCAACAAAAAGAATTATTTCATCTTGAAAATTTAAGCCCAATTTTTTTCTTGATTCATTTTTGTTTCTTGGTTTAAACATATGTATATCGATACCATTGGAAATTACTTCTATTTTATCGGAAGTAGCTCCCAAATGTATGGCTTGTTCTTTTACAAAGGCAGTAATTGCAATTAGTTTTGTTGATAATTGAAAGCTCCTCAAAAATATTTTTTTATACCGCTCCACATCTTCTGTTAATAATGCACTGAAACTATGCAACGTGGTCACAATAGGAATCTTGTTTTCGCTAGCAAGCCAAGCAATAATAGGTCTTTGGTGAGCATGATGTGCATGAATTATATCTGGTTTAACATGATTTATAATCTTTTTGTAATATAAAAAGGATAAAGTATGTCGGTAATTAGGTTCTTGAGCAGTTAACTTCTGCCTTATCTTATCCCACTTAATCATACTATAACTTCTCAAAATATTACGGAAGCCAAAAAGATTGGAGAATTCTCGTAGTTTAGCTGCATTTTTTTCTAAGGGACGAAAAATATGGCATTGGTTTTCTTGGATATACCAATCTGATGCTTTTTTGCAAAATGCATTATCAGCGAATATATAAATCTCGCAACTTTTTAATAAAGCCAAATTCTTTGATAATTCAGAAACGGCTATTGCAACACCGCCTATTGAAAATCCTCCTTGTGAAAGGGGCAAAGTACCTATTAGTAATATCTTCAAGAATTCTGCTCCTATTTCTTCTCCAACTTCATCCCGGAAAGAAATTCTGAATTAGATTTCATTTTTCTGCTTAAATATTCTTTGAGCTTACATCGACCTTTTTTTGAATCTATTCTCCCAATTCCCAGTGCTGGGATACCATCAAAATATGCTTTTTCTCTTTTTATCAATACCTGTTTCATTTCATCTTCCTGATATAAGTATTGACTTCACGGGGATTTTCAATTGTAGAAATGTTAGCGACTAAACAATCAGCTTTTATCTTTTGCCCATATTCCGGAGAATAATAATATTCATCTTTTTCTATGTTTGATTCGGTTACTTCGATGGTCGCAATTTTTTCTTTCGTCTCTTTTATTAAAATATGATTACCATCACTTATTAGATTTGGTGATAAATGAAATATCAATTTCCCGTTTAATGACTTAGAAGAGGAGAAAATATCTTGTATATGCCAAATACCAGATTCATTATCTAACTTTATTATTCTTTTATGTGTAATTCCTGCATATTGGATCTCTCCTTGAAAAACAATATTGTTATCTAACTCTTTTAAATCTGCCTCTTTTATTTTTACTTTCTCTGGTAAACTAAACATATCTTTTTCGGGAATCTCATTCTGTTCATAACCATTAAATTTGATTGTATTATGATATTCTGTGGAACGAAATCGATTTCTTTCTTTTTGATGAAATGTATAGACATAAGTACCAGGATCTACGATTATATCCTGCCCACCAAGCATCAATTCAAAACTTAATTTATCGTTATGAGCATGCCCGCCATTTCCATTTTGGCCATTTGGTCCGCAAGAAATAAAACAATAATCTTTACTATTGCGGATAATATACCATCCTGCTTTAGGGAAAGCTTTTGATGGAATTGGTTTATTCCTAAATTGAAACTCATCATAAGACCTTTTATCTGACTTACTAAAAATCCAAAAAGCTTCCTCATCAAAATCAAAACTAGATATCTTATAATTAGAGTCTTTATAGTAAATGGCAGCCAAAGTTAATAGATATTTATGTTCAAGTATTGATTTTTTACAAAATATAAGAAATCTGCCATTATCGTTATCCCCAATTTGAGGAATCGTCCCATTTGGTTTTATGCAATATAAAGAGAATTCAAACATTCTTCGAACTTGCTTTTTATAACTTTCAGGAAAATTAATGCCCGATCGTTTGCCAAGTAATTCTGCATAAAAAAACAACTCTAAGGCCAATCTATGATAAGAAGTAGAAGCCTCAAAATTGCATCCATCAGGATAAACTTGTTTTTCAATCTCATTGGTTAACTCTTTAAGAGCAAATTCCTGCCATTTCTTGCTTTCCTTAAAAAAGGGGCAATAAATTGCTATAAAAAATAATCCCACCAAATCAGAAAGATAATGATTATTTGATAATTCAAAATGATTTTCTAAATGTCTCCTAATAAATTTCCCATGCTCGTAAATACTCGTATAAAACTCATGCCAAAATTTATCAGGAATTAATCCTTCTTCTGAAAAATATTCCTGGGCAACGAGCCAGTTGGCAGCTCGAATGGCTACGTCCATTGTGGAATTCCAATTTATCCCAAAACCAATAGTATTGTTTTCAATCCAATCAGTAATCTGGTTTGCAAATTCTTCTGCATATTTTATGTCCTTAGTCAGAATATACGTCTGACCAATTGTATTTAAATGTTGAAACCGAGATAATTCCCAGGGAACTTTTATGTCAACACCGTCAATATGACCATATTGAATATTACGAAAAAATATTTTAGGATCCCATTTGTAGCTACTTTTGAAATCACTATGCCAATCTATAGGTTGATAGCCATCTCCGTTAGAGGTTAATTTTCGTAGTCCACCACCCAATAGATTAAAAATATGTTCACAAATTGAATCAGCATCAGCAATCTTGGTCTGAATTTTTGCGGGAAATAGTTTATTAAAAGCGTTTGAAATATCATTTAAATTATCATTTCCTAAAAGTAAATATTTATTTTGAACAAAATTCATTTCAAGCTTTGGTCTTGAATATAAAAAGCGGTAGTATAGATATTCAAATTTATGAAAAATAATACGATATATTTTGCGTGGGATTTTTTTAAAAATAAATATTAAAATATTCATATATTTTCTATTACAATTTTGACCGTTGTTTCTGTTATTCTACCATCCCTAAACCGAAGATTCCCATTAGCATTTTTTTTATTCCATAATACATTTAGAAGTTCTTCATAAATGCTTCTATATTCGTTGAATCCACTCAGATGCATGAAGGATTCAACCGCCAGAATCCTGGGCCCCCCAGTGGCTCCAAACTGATATACTTCTGCTTTCTGGCCCACATTAAGAAATTATTCAGTTCTTCTGGATTGGCAAAACTCTTTGGATGGCCAATCGCCACAACAGGAATACTTTCGCTCGGATCATCACCAAGAAAACGACGTTGTGCCTGCTTTAGAAATGTCTTCATCTCCACGGAGGTGGCACAGCAATAATCAAACATTCTCACTTGAGAGGAGAACTTTCTTTTCAGATCTCTAGCCATTCTCCTCCGCGTTTCAGCTACTGTAGTGGATGCCGGTTGGCCAGAACATCTCTCAGCTCGGTTTTTAATGCGTTTAATTTTCTTCAAGATCTTCCAAAAGACACGTGTAGTTAAGTTGATATCACTCGTGAAAATTGGTACTTCACAAACACTTCCATTCTCAGCTACTGAATCGATTCTGTCTCTTACTTTCCAGTGTGTCAAATTTCGCGGTGCCTTGGAAAAATCAAATAATGTCAATCCGTTATTCATGCTGAGGCCTGGTGCTACTGTGGTATCATACCAGATTCCGGCCTCATACATCGCTCGCAACACTTCAACTTCGGGCTGGATACACCATGCACCTGCCCGGAATGCCCGACATTCATATTCAGGATCAACAGTTTTTAACATTTTTTCCAGAGTAGAGCGGCCATGTATAAACAGTCCGAGTAAACTGGTTCTGTCTTTTGCCGAACCATATCCTCCTGGAACAAAGGGCAATCTCCAATATTTCAAGTTGACCTTCCACTTCCTTGCGGATTCAAACCGATATTCTATCCACTGGGGATGAAAATGCAACTGTACGTCATGGCCTCGCTTGATGGCATCTCTCAACTGGAATTCTATCCAGGTAGCTGGGCGATACTCGTCGGGTAATATTCCAGAGTCTTCCGCCTGTCGAAAAGCCCAATATTCGCAAATGTCTACAAAGAAGGTGATCCTAGTTCCTACCCATTCGCAAACCTGCATGAGTTTATTGGTAGGCTTGTTCAGGCACCATCTGACACACCCACTCCCGTCACCAAATATTTCATAATCGGCTGTAAGCAAAAGTCTTATCATTCCTCGATCACGTTCCACTTTTTACTAGAATCCTTCTGGCCAGTCGTTTTGATCTCCAGATTATCTCTAATGCATATACAAGGCTTAAAAAAAATCTTCTGGAAAATTTCTTGCTAAAACCACTCAATTCATAACCCAGTTCCGCAAAAGGCTCTTCACAGGCACCTTCTATTACAATGATCTGCCATTTTTCTAGCCCACTTCTCCAATTTTGCGTATTATTTTGCAGCAAAGGCTTGAAAATGTTCTTTTTCCATTCCATTTCCTGTTCCGTAACAATTTCTTCTGCCTTTTCATAGTAGCGGAGCATATCATCGTGGAAAGAAATTCCCAACTTTTCGCATATCACTCCTAGCTCTTTTCGAGGGTTTGCAATTAGGTTTTCATATAAGATTTCAATGTAATGTTCATTAAAAAGCAATCGGCCCAATTTTCTGGCTTTGTGGAGTAATCGCTTATACTCGAGCACATGACTCCAAAAAGACCTATTTTTGCCCCAATACGTTTTGGACCGCGACAAGACTACATCTCTTGGGTCGCGAATAATATGGATAATGATGGCATCTGGATAGGCTGTGTAGATTTCATACAGAAAAGGAGTATTTGCTGGGTCCTTTTCACCAATAATTTCTTTTTCAACACGTTGACTGTATATTCGCAATAACTCAAGAAACATATCCTTGTAAGTAAAGCTTTTTTTGCCATTTATAAAAGGCTCAAGGACCCCCTGGATATCAATATTTAATCTGGCCAAGTCAGTATCAACTCTGAACTGATTCATGATATCATCCCAGGAAATTTTTCTCTGCATTCGGCCTCTGGCTTCATCCACTACATATTTCCGGACGAAATGAGTCTCCACAGGAAGGCCTATTTCAGGATGGGCATTGAGCATACATTGAAGTAATGTCGTTCCAGAGCGACCTACGCCAATAATAAAGAAAAGTTTATTCATTATTGAACAACATTTAACGATTATAATTTGATACTTAAAACTTTAATTATTCTTTCGGCAGCTTTTCCGTCCCAATATTTAGGTCTTTTTTTTCTTGAATTTTGATTTTTTAATAAATTAAGTGCTGTGTTCGCAATTTTATCAGGGTCATTTCCAACCACAATATTGGTTCCTTCCTTAACAGTAATTGGTCTTTCAGTATTCTTACGAAGAGTTAAACAGGGAATTCCTAAAACTGTGGTTTCCTCTTGGATGCCACCAGAATCTGTTAATACAACTGTTGCATTAGACATTAAACAAAGAAAATCAAGATACCCTAGTGGTTGCATTACCAGTATATTTTGATTTGTTTTGTTTAAGTTATACGACAAAAAACTCGCTTCATAATCTATCATTTCTATCAGCTTAAAATTTTTTATCTGTTTGATAGTTCTAGGATGAGATGGAAAAATTATTGAGATTTCTCTGGCGAGTTCGTTCAAGGCGTATAAAATTCCCTTCAAAATTTTTGGATTGTCTACGTTTGAAGGGCGATGAAGAGTTACAAGTCCATATTTTTTTATTTTATTATTTTTTATTAATCCCAACTTTTCTAGAATAACTGAGTTATTAGCTATTTTCATATGATTCAGCAAAGAATCTATCATTGCGTTTCCAACAAAAAATATCTTATTCTCAGGTATTCCTTCCTTGATTAAATTTTGATTCGCGTCCTCGCAGGTAGTGAAAAGATAATCAGATATTTGATCAGTAAGTATGCGATTTATCTCTTCAGGCATGGTTCTATCAAAGCTCCTCAATCCTGCTTCAATATGAGCTACAGGAATACAAAGTTTTGCTGCAACCAGAGCACAGGCAATCGTAGAATTGACATCTCCAACAACAATAGCTAAATCCGGTTTTTCCTTAAAACATACTTTTTCAAACTCAATCATAATTTTTCCGGTTTGTTCTGAATGAGTTCCTGAACCAACTCCGAGATAAATATCGGGCTCAGTCAAGCCAAGGTCATTAAAGAAACACTTGGACATCTCATCATCATAATGCTGACCAGTATGAAGGAGGAGCTGATTAAACTTTTGTGGGTATCTTGACATCTCTCTCATAAGTGGAGCAACCTTCATGAAGTTTGGGCGTGCACCAACGATATGCATTACTTTGCGTGCGGGAGAGGAGGAGTCATGTGATTTTTTTTGAGAATTCATTTAATTATTTGCCTATCTTCCACCTGGCTTTCTCTGTAATTTGTTTTTGTTCAGACCTGAAGGTCCTGTATGTCTGTCCGTACATAATCGACACAAGCACTAGTAGTAAAAAAATAAAAAAGAATACTTTTTTCATTTTGTTATTTAAGGGGGCAGATATTGCCTTTTTATTTATTCAGGTTCATTTTCCGCTCCTCCTTATGTTCTTCAATAGAATG
>Ga0114925_10001977_pt1 | contig 10327 bp, 10 predicted proteins | sample SumtaG_2_FD_87287 | JGI IMG/M metagenome (GOLD analysis project Ga0114925, IMG submission 87287) | Deep subsurface microbial communities from Indian Ocean to uncover new lineages of life (NeLLi) - Sumatra_00607 metaG | ecosystem: Environmental > Aquatic > Marine > Oceanic > Sediment | place...
AATAGAATAAATTTTTCAAATCATTGTATAATAATATTACTGCATAACAAAATTATGTTACTCTGGTATTACAGAAGTATTATAACTCTTTTTTTTCACTATTATATAGATTTTAATGATTCGATGAGAATATTCTCCAAACTTTTTAAATTTTTACAATTAACTGCTTTCAGATTATGATTTGCGATATTGTGATTATTCGGGATGGCTTACCGTTATTATCCAAGAGCTTTAATGATCCTTCTAGTTCACAAACTCTTTTTACTCAAGGAGATAACCTTATTATGGTATCAGGCTTTTTTTCAGCATTAAATTCATTTTCAGATTCCTTTGAGGATTTAGGAAATATCAGTGAAATAAAATTAGCAAATAATAACCTAAAAGTATCTTTTCTGAGAGATTCAAGTATTCCAAATTTAATATTTTTAGCGACATATAATGAAAATTCTAATGAATTAACAGTTAAAAGTGTTTTAAAAAAAATTTCTAAAACATTTTTACAAAAATATAATCATAATCAAATATTAGAGTGGAGTGGGAGAAAAGATACTTTTAAATCATTTGAACAGGAAATTACGCGATACGTAAATGAAGAGCAAGATAAAATTAAACCAAAGTCTAATCATAACGTTAATGATGTTCTTAATAGTTTAGGAATTAAGATCGAAGAAACTGCAAATTCAATAATTGCTAGGGTTGAAGAAATAGAAGAAAAGAATCTTTCGTTACCAGAATATTATAAACATATACCACGTTTCACAATATCCAAAAAAATTAACCCTAAATTTTACTTAACTGGTGAAACTTCTCATAAAGTTTTCTATCAGATTGATGGGAAAAAATCAATTGAATTGATAGCAAAAGAGTTGAGTATCGAACCAGAAAAAGTCTATAATATTTCTAAAAATTTAATAAAATTAGGTTTTATATCAATATTTTAAAGAGATTAATCTATTAATTTGTATTTTAATTATTGTTTATGTTTTCTTCTCTCTTGTTGCTTTTTTCTTCTCTTTTCTGCTTCTTGTATATCCTCTTCTAATTGTTCTAATCTTGCTGAATCTTTACCAGTAAATTTAAATTCACCATAAATCTTACTTTCTTCTTTTTGACCAGATTTAGAAATTTTTTCAAAAGATATTGTAATAGGTTTATCTTGTTTAAGAGCTAAATTAATAAAATTAATAAAACCAATATGTTTACTGGGTGCTATGTTAAATTTCAAGCAAATTTCTTTATTTTTCTTAGTTCTTGTTTTTAGGGTTAAACGTAATTTCAAGAATTCCCACTTTTTATTAAAAATTTAAATTAATTATATATTTTAAAAGTACCAAAATAAAAAAATTATATTATAATCATAATTTCGTATATAATAATATTTTAAATCAAAAAATCAATATTAAGATATTTAAATGCGAATTTCAAATATTTAGTATATTAAAATCTTCAAAAAATCAAGAAAATTTGATAAAATGCCTTCGAAATTTAGGATACGATATATTTTTCACCCTTTAGTTGAGATTCTCGCTAAATGCTTCATTAAAATTGGTATCACACCAAATTTAGCTACAATTTTTATGTTCTTTTTTGCTATACTTAGTGCAATTTCTCTTATTTTATTCTCTAGTCTTTTGTTTTTTGCAATTTTTATATTTATTACCGGGATTATGGATGGAATTGACGGTACTATTGCTAGATTAACAGGAAAAAGCTCATCATTTGGTGGTTTTTTCGATTCTATTATGGACAGATTTTCAGAATTTATAATTTTTTTTGGGCTTATGGTTTTTTGTTGGGATAAGATGCTCTGGAATCTTTTTGATATGAATTTAATAGTAACTATAGCTTTTTTAGGTTCAATTATGATTAGTTATATTAGAGCAAGAGCTTACGTATTTTTTAAGGGAGATTTTGATATTGGGTTAATGGCCAGATCAGAAAGACTATTTTATATTTTTATAACAATGCTAATCGCTTTTTTTTTTGGATTTATGAACGAGCTTCTTTTTGTTTTTATGTGGCTTGTAATTGGAACAGCAATATTTAGATTTGTAAAAATTAATAAGCAAATAAAAAAAGAAGTAAATGAACAATAAGTAATTATATTATTCTTTTATTAATTCAATTCTTACTCTATCACCATCATGTAAATTCAATATATCTCTTAAATAAGGTTCTGCCAAGATCTCAACAATATTTTTCTTATGGTGTGTTCTTTTAATTTTTAATATTGCTGCATTTACCTTTTTTTCTTGATTATCTAAACGAGAGACAAAACAATAATGACAATCAACTGAACCGAAAGTCCGTCCCTCCTCGACATCTTTAAATCCATCGATTTTAACGGGGATTCGATTTTTTAAATTTTCCATTAATAATTCATAGTTAAGATCGCTTAGTTGGAGATTTAATGTTCCAAAAAAAGGAATAAATCTTAATTTTTCCTGAAACTGCTTAAGATAGTTTTTAATTTTGACATAATAATGACCCTCTCCTATCCCAGTAGTAACCTCCCCTACAATTAAAATACTTTCTAGAATTTGTTTCAAACTTTTATACATTGCAAGTATTGCATCAGCGCCTTTTTTAGTTATTCTTATTATTTGCTCTTTTGCTTCAATCTTCCTCTCAATCCATCCAATTTCTTCTAAGGTATTAATCCTTCTTGATGCTGTTTGTTGAGATAAGTTTAAAACCTTTCCAAACTCAACACTACTAATATGAATTGCTTTCTGGCTCCCAATGTTTTGAGATAGGTGATAAAGAGCAAACCAATTTGCATAGTTTTCTGGTGTAATTTCCTTTTCTTTTGACATAATACCTTTTTATGATTGGTTCTTCTTATATTTTTTAATTATTTTCTTTTTAATAAGACTAGAGCTATGTAAATTGAATTTATTATAATAATTTTCTAATCTTCTTACCTCTATATGCTTCAATCCTTTCATTTTAAGAGCATTTTGAAGTTTTTGAGCGCTAAATTTTTGATCAGGTCCTAAAAGTATAATATCTGGATTTATCTCTTCAACTGTTCTAAGTGTATCATTATCATGCCTTCCTAATTTTACATCTTTAACATTTTTTATACTTTTCATTACTTCATATCTTTGTTGTTCAGGCACAATTGGAGCTTCTCCAGAATATAATTCCCTATTTTTGTCAGTAGCTATTACAATATATACATCACCTAATTTTGCCGCTTCATTTATCAGAAAAATATGTCCCGGATGCAAAATATCGAACGTTCCAGCCACTAAGATTTTTTTTTTCATCTAATCTCACTTAATTATTTATTTTATTAATCTATTATTCTTTAACTTTAAATGAAAGACCAATAAAAACCGGTCCTCTTATATCAATCTTTTTTTGTTTTGAATGAATGAACTCTAGAATAATTTCATCAATTTCAATATTGATTTCTGAAGCTCTATAACACATCTTTACTCTATGTTCATAATTATATTTGTTTTGATCAAAAAGGATTTCAATATTATAAGCCATTTCTGAAGCAATTCCTTCTAGATAAGTCATTCCAGTATCAATACCTTCAGCGGGACTCTCTTCTTGAGATAACCCTAAAATGTTCCCCTCTTTTACCCAGATTTTATTTAAACATGCTGGACCAAGAAGTTTAACTCCTTTATCTTTTTCCCAAATAGTTACTTCAATAGTTCGATCCCTAATAATACCCTCCCAAGCTTTAATTTCAACCGGCGCAGAATCATCTTTATGATTAATTGCGGCATTGATTATAGCATTTTTAATTTCAATTCCTTTTTCGGTAAATGGAATCTTTTTATATTTGATTCCTTTACTAATTTGATCATCGGAAAAGGAAATATCTTCAAAAAAATAGGGATAAACTATTTTTCTAATATCTTCAATTTCAGTTTTTATCATGCAAATTCTTTCTACTCCAAAACCAATATTAAAAACAGGATATTCAATCATATATTGAGCAAGGCTAACAGGGCTATAAAAACCTCCATCTCCAATTTCTATCCATTCTTTTGTTTTTGGATGTTCAACAAAAATTTCAAATTCTGTTTGTGGAGCATAATATTTTGAAGTAGCTTTTTTAATTTCAGTTCTACTATTTTTAAAGCCAATTTCTTCACAAATTTCTGAAGTAATCCTTTGACAATCTTCTAGAGAAATCTCTTCAGCCATAATTACAATTGATAGAGTATTAGAACAATACAAATGAGTTGCATCAATTTTCTGTTCTCTTCTAAATTTTGGAGCTATTGTAAAATATTGTAAGGGTAATCTTTTTTTTCTAATTAAATTACCCAATACTTTAAACCATAATGCTGTTGTATGACTTCTTAAAGTTGTTTTTGTAGGTATAGGTTTTAACTGTTTTAATTCAGGAAATATTTTGTCAATTATTTCAGAAGCTTCACTTTCTTTAAAATTTAATTTATTGATAAAAATTTCAATGAAATCATCAGCTTCTATCTTGCCTTTTTTGTAATCTCTAAATATTTGTTTTAAAGAATCAATATCCATAAAATTAGGTACTACATCTCGAATTTTATTGATTTTTTCTTTAGAAATACCTATATCAGGACGTGGAAGCCCAGCTAAATAAAATAACCTATCAAGAATTAAAGCTGCTTCTGGACCATACTGTTTATAGATTTCCTCTTCTTCAACAAACATAGGAAGGATTAATTCTTCAAATCCTAGAGATATCATCTTTACTCTTGCATCAGAGATAAAATCATTTACAATATGAGATTTCCCCTTCTTTTCTAAATTGAAATACTTTCCTTTCAGTTTTAAGAGGTTTTTTGTATCTAGCCATACTTTTTCATAATTAACCATACTTTCTCGTTTGATCTTTTCAAAATTAAAAGGCATTTTTAATCTTCATTAAATTAATTATAAAAGGATTAATCCTCCTTTACATTATCTTCAATACATCTTTTAAGATCATTCATCTGAAGAGATATTGATATATCTCCTCTAGTTTTTTGAATAATCATTCTTGCTCGATCAGTTTTTTGCCTTAGATCTTGTATTAATCCCGAAGGGTAATCGAGTGAAAACAAATTAGAATAAATATCATCCATATTTTCTAATATTTCATTGAGATCTTTCACTTGAGAATTTCTTATATTGTCTAGTGCATATCTCCGTAGTTCTCCTATAACATCAGCTAACCCTAAAGCAAAATTTAATGGATCGATTTTCATTTCATGGGGACTAGGGAGATTTTTTTTTAAGGTAATTGAATAAAATGAAACTGCTTCTGCGAATTCTTGTTCAGGTGTTTTCAAATATTTATAAAAAATACCAGGGTTTTTATTAACCAGTGATACTAGTTTCTCATGATTATTTTTTATTAATTGTATTTTTATTTCATATTGATCAAATTCTTTCCTATGGATAGATTTTATCGCAATACTACAGTCTCGAATTATTATTCGAGATATTTTTAAAATCTCTTCTCTATCGAGATCTAATTTGTCTAATGATTCAGTTAATTCTGAAAAAATATTTTTAAGAGTCATCCTTATAGATAATTATTTTAGTAATAATTCATTTGAATTTTAAATGTAATTATATATCTGAAGTAAGTAAAATATTTAGGATTTTTCATTAAAGATTTAGTAGGAAAAAAAATAAGGGAGATTACTATGAAAATTTTATTAATTCATTCTGAAGGCGTTGAAGTTATTAAAAATAAGGAAGCTACAAGCAATCCTCAAGATTTTTCTGAAAATTTCATAAAAATGGATGGATTAGTTTTAGTAGCTTATGTTTCTGTAGAAGATCAAGATACTTATGATACTGATTTAATTGCTAGCCAAGGAGCAGAGGAAATTGAAGCAGCAATACTACAAATTACGGGATTTCCAGAAAAGCTTCGACAAAAAAATGAGGAGATAAGAGGATACAATAAAAAGATTGAGAAAGGCGAGATTAAAGGAAAACCAAGAAAATTATTAGAACTTATTAAAGATCGTGATATGTATCGTGTTGATAAAGTCTTAGTTTATCCATGGGCACATTTAAGCAAATTTCTTAGCAATGACCAAAATGCTATGGAAGTTTGTCCTAAAATAGCTAAATTTTTAGAAGAAAGAGGTATTGAAGCAAAATTTTCTCCATTTGGATGGTACAAATCATTCAAAGTTAACTGTTTGGGTCATGAAATGGCAGAAATGTATAGAGATGTGAAATTGGCTATTAAACCTGAAGAACAAGTTAAAAATTCAGTATTTAAAATTATCACAACTTCAGGTAATGAAATAGAGTTAGAATTTGATGAAAATAATGAAGTGATACCACCTAAAGAAATAAAAGATCAAGATTTTTATTCATTCCTAAAATCAGAATTAGGCTCTAGGAAAATGGATAAATCAATTGAACCAGCTCATATAAAAGTGATGAAAGATTTTGAATTGGTAGATTTTGATCCTAATACAGATGCAGGAAATTTCAGATGGTATACTAAAGGAGTTATTATGAAGAATTTAATCAAAAATTTCATAGAAGATAGATTAATAGATTATGGGGCAATACTTATTGAGACACCAATCATGTATACAGTAAAAAATAAAAAATTAACAGCTCAAACAGCTCGATTTCCGGCGAGAAGTTATTGGCTTGAATCTGGAAAAAATAGATACCTTTTAAGATATGCGAGTGATTTCCTTCTATTCGATTTATTCTCTCAAATGAATTTGAAATCTCATTACTTTCCATTACGAGTATATGAATTTGAACAATATGATTTTCGAAGAGAACAAGAAGGTGAACTATCGGGATTGAGAAGACTACGTGGTTTTATCATGCCTGATCTTCACACTCTGTGTAAAGATTTGGAATCTTCAATTGAAGAGTTTATAAAGCAATATGATTTAATTAAGAATCTGGAAAACGAATTAGGCATAAAAAGTTATGTTCTATTTAGAGTGACACAAGATTTTTATGAGAAAAATAATGATTGGATTATTGACTTAATTAAAACAGAACAACACCCCGCCTTATTAGAATTATGGGAAGATAGATACTATTATTATATATTAAAATTTGAGAGAAATGTACTTTCAGCTCAAAATAGAAGTGCTACATTAGCCACAAACCAGATTGATGTAGAGAGTTCATTGGAGTATATGATTGATAATGAAGGCAAGAAAAGAGAAAAATATAATATTTCCTATACTGATACTGATGGTAGACTTAAACATCCAATCATATTACACAATTCTCCCACAGGTGGATTAGAAAGAGTTTTATGGGGTTTGATTGAAAGTGCTATTCGAAATAAAGATAAGATAGTACCTGGATTTAAAACATGGTTATCTCCAATTCAAGTACGAATTATTACTGTTAGTGAAAATCAAAATATTTATGCTGAAAAAATTCTAGAAATGGTAAATAAGGAATCTTATAGAGCTGATTTTGATGACAGAAGTGAAACCTTAAATAAAAAGATCAGACAAGCAGAAATTGAATGGATTCCATATATAGTTATAATTGGGAAGAATGAACAAGATAATCAGACAATCTCGGTAAGAAAAAGACTAATTGGTCAGCCCTTTGGACCAAAAAAAAGTACTTCTAAACAATTCAATAATATCAAATTAGGAGAATTATATAAAATGCTTGAAGAAGATACAAGAGGTTTTCCTAAGTATAAACTTCCAATCCCATTTCGAAAATTCTCTAGTAAAGTGTACTTCAGACACTAGCTATCATTAATTTATGTTTTTATTAATAAAATCAAATATAATGTTATAAAAAAATGACAATAAAAGCTATTATTTTTGATCTGGGAGGAGTAATAGTAGAGCTCGACTTTAGTAGATTTTTCAAAGATATAATCGAAATTTCTCCTCTAAATACACCAAATTCTTCTTTACTTCTTGAATTTTGGCGACAATCAGATATATACCATCAAGGTAAAATGACTAATAAAGAATTTTATTCTCAAGCATGTGAATTATTACAAACTTGCGTTTTAAATCAAGAACAATTTTTTGATTCATTTAACTCAGTAATTTCTCATGTCAAGGAAGATTTTCTGGTATTAATAAAAAATCTAAAAGAACAAAATAAAATCAAGCTATTATGTTTATCTAATGTAAATTCAAGCCATTGGCATTATTTATTGGAACAAAATAAAGAAATTGTGGAATTATTTGATGAACTTATTTTGTCATTCGAAGTACACATGACAAAACCAGATCCAAGATTGTTTAAATTAGCAATCCAAAAAGCAGAATGTAAACCTGAAGAAATCGTTTTTATTGATGATGGTTTAAATAATATACGTTCAGCAAGGGAATTAGGAATAAATGGAATAAAGTTTACAAACCTTGAAAATCTTATTAATGAACTAAAGAGCTTAAAAATAAATTTATAAAGACTTCTCAAAAATTATATCTTTTTTATTCAGAAAGAGCACTGCCTAAGCATGCTTTAGCAATTGATTCAAAAGCTAACTCAACATTTTCTCCTGTTTTCGCGGAAGATTCTAAATACTCACAACTTAGTCTTTTAGCTAAATCCTCAGCTTCTGCTTTATCAACATCTCTCTCTAGATCAAGTTTATTTCCTAATAAAATCATCGGGATTCTCCTTTTAACTGATTTATTTATAGAGCTTATCCAACCAGGAATTTTTAAAAGAGATTGGTTTGATGATAAATCAAAAACACCTATTGCACCATTACTTCCTTTAAAATAAATTGTGCGAAGTTTATGAAATTGTGGCTGACCACCTATATCCCATAGGAGAAGACGGACTTTTTTCCCTTCGATTTCAACATCTTTGATCAAAAAATTACTTCCAATGGTTTTTTTCAAATCATCGCTAAAGTAATCCTTAATATAGCGGAGAAGTAACGACGTTTTTCCTACTCCTCCTGGTCCAAATAAAGTTATTTTAAATTTATATTGATTAGATTGCATAATTTCACTGTTAAAAATTATTGTTCATATTTTTATACTAATATATTTAATATTTAGTCTTTTCTTTATTTATTCTTTTGTTTATAGTTTAGTTTTATTCCTCTTTTTTTAATTTGTGAATAGTTTCTTTTGCCTTTTCTGCAATCACATGAGTTTCTTTCTTAACAAACTCTTCTGTTTTTTGTCCTACTCTTCCAAGTTGACCCATAATCCATTCAGGAGAACCCACTCCATTAAAATACTCCATCCATATATACATCATTAAACCAAGAAATCCACAATAAACAATCCCCATAATAGGGAAAAATATTATCGAAAATTGTCCAATATACAAGGGAAGAAACAGAAATTGAATTAAAAATAGTGATAAACTAACTTTCCCATAATAGATAATCATTTTTATGAATTGATTAGATTTATTCTTTATATCAATGAAATAAAAACTCACTGCAATGATGAGAAGTGCAGCACCAAGATTATAAAACATATTTGACATTGTATTTCTTACCATGAAATCTGGCATTCCAAGAAAGTGATAATAATCCTGTTGATTTGCAATTCTTAATAAATCTAAATGTAAATATTCTGATAATTCTAATGTTTCTGGAGTTTGTAATCTCCAACCAAGTATGAACCCTGTTATTACTAGAATAATCCCACAATATGAAAATATACGAAATAAATGATAATACGCTTCTTTTGTTCCTTTAATCATTGCATCATATAAATATTCACCAAATACTGTAGAAATAAAACAAATTGCTAGCCAAGGAAGAAATGGTACTTGAGGAAGAGGTGAAGTTATTAAAAAATGTAAGATCCAAAAACCGACATTAGTATCTTTATTATCAAAGATAAATTGTCTAATGATAGGTGAAATAATTATAATTATAATACCAATCACTACACGAGGAATTTTCTTAATCTTTAGCACGTAATAAGAAAAAATTTGTGAGAAGCCTATGAACACAAGAAAATTCCAGCCCCAAAAATTCATTGGAAAGGGAACAGATTCACCAGCAGTATATAAAGACATTGGGTTAAAAAGCATACCTATTATAATGATAATAACTCCACGGGTTAAAATGCGATTACGTATAATTTTAGGTGATAATTTGCCCTTCTTTCGTTTAATGCTGAAGATAACGCTAAGAGCAGAAAGGAAAACGAATAAGGAGGGACCCAATATATCTAAAAAAGCAAAAAGAAGACCATATAAATACCTCCAATCATTATCGAACCATGCAAGTGCAGAATGTGCTAAAATTATAAAACAAATAGCAAAACCCTTAACGAAGTCAATTGAAGAAATTCTTCTTGGTGAAGAAACATCCCTAATATCTTCGATAGGAATCTCTTCTTTTAAATATTCCACTAGTGGTGGTGTTTCTACGCTTTGA
>Ga0114925_10001978_pt1 | contig 10326 bp, 11 predicted proteins | sample SumtaG_2_FD_87287 | JGI IMG/M metagenome (GOLD analysis project Ga0114925, IMG submission 87287) | Deep subsurface microbial communities from Indian Ocean to uncover new lineages of life (NeLLi) - Sumatra_00607 metaG | ecosystem: Environmental > Aquatic > Marine > Oceanic > Sediment | place...
ATATATCTTTGTTTTTATCATCCTTTCAGTAGGAATTCTAACTCTGTTAAGGCTACGAGGGATTTATCTTCAACCTAGGTTAAAAAATGTTGAAAAGGATCAGGATACGTTAAATAAATTAAGGCTAATTTTAGGCACTCTTTATATTTCTTTAGCATTTGGAATTCTATTTAACTATGGTACTTATTTTTTAATATGGGTTTTGGATCCCTTACCGGATCGGTTAATTTTTAATTTTATAGAATTTAGTGGAATTAATCCACTTTATTTGAATGGAATTAAAGACATTAGCATAGCTCAACTCCCTCATGAAAAAACGTTATATTATTGCTTTTCTCTTGGTTCCTTAACTTCATTTCTAGACATCGTGTTAAGTCTCTGGTATTTAATAAACAATAACCGGATAATCACCAATCCAAGAAGAACAATGATATTTTTATTTTCGGGTATTGGAGGATGCATTTTATTTGGTTTTACTCCCTTTCTTCCATTTTTCTTGTAATTATTAATAATGGGATATCGGGGTAATATTCATCAATTCCCCATGAGTTCCCATTGGTGAGCGAAACATTTATATAGTCTATTTATGTTTATACTATCTGCATCAGAGATTGTTTTCGAGTTTCAGTCACGAAAAGTTCGAAATTATTATTGAATAATTTTATATTCGGTGCACGGGTTAATTTTCAATTGAAAAAATGTAGTATTAAGGTATAAGGAATTTTAATTATATTAAATATAAAAATTGGTTATTATTATGGAAATAGAATCAGATTTAAGTAATTATTCAAATTCATGCCCAGAATGTGAGGGTAAAGTTATTTCTCTCCATGAAAGGGGAGAGATCGTCTGTGGCCAATGTGGATTAGTAATAAGTGAAAGGATAGTAGATGTTGCACATAGCGGTAAAAGAGCTTTTACTAAACAGGAAAAAGAAAGTAGAGAACGTACAGGTTCCCCTATCTCAATTCTATTACCAGATATGGGATTAAGTACTATCATTGATAAAACAAGTATTAAAAGCCCTGATTTAAAAAGGGCTGCTAAATGGAATTCTCGAATGACCTGGGACAAAAGAAATATGTTAATAGCAACAACTGAATTGAAAAGAATTGGTAGTAATTTAAATTTACCAAATCATGTGAAGAAAACTGCCATCCGACTCTATATAGAGGCGTTTAAGAAAAAATTACTCAGGGGAAGATCAATTAATGGAATGGTAGCAGCTTGTTTATATTTTGCTTGTAGAGAAAGAAAAATTCCACGAACATTACAGGAGATTTTGGATGAAACATCCATAAGTGCCAAGAATGTTAGAAGATGTTATAGAACCCTAATCAGAGAATTAAATTTGAAAGTACCATCAACTGATCCAATTTCTCTCATCCCAAGATTTATAGCAGAATTGGAATTAGATGCTGATGCGGAGAATGCAACTATTAAAATTTTACAATCATTCATTTCTAAATTCTCTACTTCTGGGAAAGATCCTAAAGGTTTATGTGCAGGCTCTCTATATTTAGTCTGTAAAATGAAAGACAAGAGAGTTTCCCAGAAAGAGATAGCAAATTTGGTTGGAGTAACAGAAGTAACACTTCGTTCTAGGTATAAAGAGCTAATTAAAATGTTAAATATTATGGTCTGAATATAAACTCATTTTTTTTTATTCATCTTTTTTTATAAGTAATTTTAAAAAATCATTCAAAGTTAACAGATAGCCCTGAGCATTTGGGAGCTGATTTATTATTTTAACAAATAAGTGAGAATAATTTTCTGCTCGTTCCTTCTGTTTTAATACATCATTTCTGGTTTGTTCTCTGATTGATTCAACAGGATTCCCTCTCATTACTGTACGAGCGGGTATAGTCAATCCAGGGGGGATTTGGCTTCCATTCAAGATGATTACACCCTCCCCTATCGAAGCTTCTTCGAAGATGAGAGTACATTCCTTTATTTGAACATAATCTTCCATGAAACATCCTAGTAAAGCAACACCAGACTCAATTATACAATATCTGCCAATATTAATAGAACTTCTCTGAGATCTTGTTAGCATCATGACTCCATCGAAAATCGTTGAATATTCCCCAATCACAATTGGTGAATTTTCTGCCCGAATGATCGACCCGGGCCAAATTATTACATTATCACTTATCTTCACATCCCCAATTATAGTGCTTTGGGGGCTCACATAAGATTTTGAACTTATTTCGGGTTTTTTCCCGTTGTATTCAATTATTGGCATTTTATTTTCACTATTAATACTTAATAGGTTAAAAATATAAAATTTTTCTAAAATTATATTATATCTCAAGAAATTTAAATTTTTATTTAAGAATCTTTAACTCTTTAATGGTCGTAATTTTTCCAATGACTTTTTTTAAAAATAAATTTTAAAAGGGTCCCTTGACTCAAATAATAAAAACTCAACATGAGGAAACTCTAAACTCAAGATATTTGAGAGCTTTTTCAATGCCAGAATTTCAATCTTGTAATGTGAAGCTTCAATTAAAATAAGACCGGAATCTCTCCCAAAGATTGCATCCGTATAACTAATTTTTGCTGTTATATAACAATCACATTTTAAATTCAGAGCTTTTTTTAGATATTTTATATTTGGTGTGTCTCCACCAACAATGCATATCTTATTAATTGTAGTGTTGAGATTACCTACATATAACACATGAGTTAATTCTAAATTTGTTTTAATTCTCTTCAACAACAAATCCAAGGTCATTTTTTGATCTTTCTTTAAATAACATTTTGGTGTGCAAATTCGGCCAATCGGTACTTTAACACCTTTATAATTTTTGATTTCAAAAGTTTTTTCTAAATTTAAATATAGTGCTTTAGCGATTGTTTCTGATACTCCTCCTTCTGCTGCGATAAATGAAGAGTTTGATACAAATATTGAAATTGGATATTTAGTTAGCAAAGTTAATTTATTAACTAAGTTCTGATTAAACTTTTTAATTGGATCTTTAATTAAGCTATGATGGGAAATAATTAGATTAACTTTATTTTTTACAGCAAAATGTAATGCTTCTACGCTTAAATCAATCGTTAGCATTACTTTTTTTATTACCTTATTGATTCTATTCTGGCCATATTGCAAACCATATATCTCAGAGGTTAATTTATAGATTTTTGGTGAGAATTTCTCTAATAAGATTGAGTGTATTTCCTGAAGAAACATAATAATCAAAGTGTATTACTCATAAAGTGAAAAATTTTTATAATCTATTATGATAAATCTCAGTAATGGTTTTTTGATTTCAATTCAAAACACAATAACTAAATTGAACAACTTGTTATTTGAATAGGGTTTAAATAGAATGAAAGATGAAAATTGTACTTTTTGTAAAATTATAAATAGAGAAATTCCATCTAAAATTGTATTTGAAAACGTCTAAGTTTAGCCTTTTTAGACATTTCACCAATTTCCAAAGGACATACGTTAATTATACTTAAAAATCATTATTCTAATTTAGAAGACATTCCTGATCATAAATTAGCTGAGACTTTTAAATTAGCAAAAAAGGCTTCAATGAGAATTCATCAAAAGTTACAAATTAATGGACAAATTATCCTCCAGAATAATTTTACGACTGCGGGTCAAATAATTAATCATTTTTATATTCATATTATTCCGAGAAGCTTTGATGACGATAAATTTAGAGTGAAGATACCGAAATATCAAGCAAGTGATGAAGAACTTAATGAAATTCTTTTAAAATTGAAATTCTAATTTTTCGATCTGAATTTTTTTTGAATACCGTTTAGTTTAAAAGGTTGTTTATAGACTTAAAAGAAGAATGACTGTTAGAAGTGCTTTTAAAAAATTACGTACTAAAATTAAAGAATTTTTTTCAGATGATTATGGCGGAAATCTTATAGAATATGCTTTACTAATTGGTTTTGCTCTATTTGTATTTTTTATTATTACCGGGGTAATTACATCCTTACTTGATTGGACTGTAGGACTTTCAAATGACTTCTTAAACATTTTTGGAGGTTAAGTTTAAAAAGTAATACTTTAAGTCTATTTTTCTTCCTTCACTTTAATTATCTTATTATCAATAAACAAAAACTTATATTTTTCGCCCCATTCATCGAGTTGATTTATTACAAATTGGGTATCGAGATTTAAATGATCTACAAACACATTAAAAGGTATTTTATCTGCTATCTTTAAATATTTTTTAATTTTTTCGTTAATTTCTGCTTTTTCAGGAGGATTTTCTTTTCTCTTCCTTGCTCTTAATTTTTCTAGCAACGAATCATTGTGGCTATCATTAAAAAAATATTCTACAATATTGCTAATAACTTGTGCTTTGGTAGCTCCAAAAACATCTACAAGTTCCTTCACCAATTTCATATAGCTATTGTTTAGGGTTACTGTTGTTCTTGAAGTTTCAGTCATTATTTTATTTTTAAATTTAATAATCCAATTTTTGAATAGTGATTCTTATTTTTAAATTTTTGTGCTTATTGATGATAATAATGCATAAATAAACATCATTTATATATCATTGGGGATTATTATGATTATAAGAACCGTTTCTTTACAACAAGATGATAATGTCGAGAAATTGTCGTTTTAAAATCTATAAGAAATTTGGAGGAATAAATAATGGCTAATAGAACTGAAATTGATAGATTTTCCGAACCAAAAGACTTTTTGTCACCAATTCAACATAATTTACTTAAAACTATAGAAAAAACAGGACCTTCTACTCGTAAAGACTTAGTTAAACATCTGAACACAGCGAGAACAACAATTTATGATAATTTAGTTAAGCTTCAGAAGAGAAAGTTAATAGAAAAATTCTCTCGTACTGATGGAAAAAGAGGTCGTCCTTTAGTTTTCTGGAGAATTAAGGTTTAAACATGATATTATTTTTTTCTTTTTTATTATCATCTCATATTTAAGAGACACTCCTTTATTTCCACTCCAAAATTAAATATAAAATAATGAGAATAATAAAAATTTAGTAAATAATATAAAATAAGGCCCCAGTCAAAAATTATTCAATAATATTTAAATTATATTATTAAAAAATTAACAAAATATAGCCAATAACAAAAAAAGGATTAAAAAGTTCCAATGGAAATTGAGGAGTATACTAAGACGAGTCAATATCTTGAGAATTAATTATGATTCTCATTTAGGAATATAGTAAAATTCATTGATTCTCTTTTGGTATTCATCCTTATTACTTCCAGATTTATTTACTCTAGGTCTTTTGGTTATAGAGTCCCTCCTGAATGTTATACCCATCATTTTTAAGAACATATTAAACCCATCTCTTAAACTTTGAGGAGCCAATGCATTTCCTTCAAGTCCAGGAATACCATCAAATACAAGGATTGAATCAGCAATAAAATCCTGCGTAATTATATCATGTTCTACAACAAAACCTGCTTTTTTTAATTCCTCAATTGATTTTCTTATTAGTTGGGCAACTTGTAATCTCATTTCAACATCTAAAAATGCTGAAGGTTCGTCTAAAAGATAAATATCCGCATCTGTCGCTAAACATTTGGCAATTGCAACTCTTTGTAATTCTCCACCACTTAACTCTGAAATATAACGTTCTCTTATATGTTCTAATTTTAATTTATTTATCAATCTTTTTTTATAGGATTGGCTAAGATGGGGTGCTAATTTTATTTCTGTAATGAAGTCTGAGACTATTCTGTCATCTTCGATTTTTATATATTGCGATTTCACAGATACATTTAAACTATTTTTAGGTTCATCATTTGTATTCTCTAGAATTCTATTATCTGCTATTTTAGCAATAGCATTAATAAATGTAGTCTTTCCTATTCCATTAGGCCCTAAAATGCCAATTACTTCACCAGAATGAATTTCACTGCCAGAAGCAGCAAATTTGAAATTACCAAGGGATATTTTAAGATCATCATAAGAAAAAATAACGTCTCCAGTATTATATTGAGATTCTTGAGGTGGACGTTCATGAAATACGATCGATTCTTCTCTAAATCTCACATTTTCATCTTTTATATACCCATTTAAATAAATATTAATTCCGACTCTAACCCCTTGAGGATGCGATATAATACCATAAACACCAGGTTCACCGTATAAAACAGAAACATAATCACTAAGATAATCTAGCATTGCTAAGTCATGTTCTACAACGATGATTGTCTTATTTTCTGCTGATAAGCTCCTTATTAATTTTGCCATATTTATTCTTTCACTAACATCTAAATACGAGCTGGGTTCGTCGAATAGGTATACATCACCATTTTTAAGATAAGCGGCTGCAATAGCCACTCTTTGAAGTTCTCCTCCTGATAACACTGAAATATCTCTCTCTAAAATTTTGCTAAAGTTTAATTTCTCAGCAATTTGGTTTAATTTTTCTCCAATATCATTTTTACTTAATAGGTCTACAACTCTCCCGGATACATATTGGGGAATTATTGTAATATTTTGAGGTTTATATACAATGTTCAACTTTCCCTCTTTTAGATCCACGAAATATTGATGTAATTCCGAACCTTTAAAATGTTCAATAATCTCTTTCCAATCAGGAGTATTTTCTCCAAACCTTCCAAGATTTAATTTTAATTCATTTGATAATATTTTTAACATTGTACTTTTCCCTATTCCGTTTTGGCCGATTAATCCAAGAACTTTTCCCTTTTTAGGGATTGCCATACGAAACAAAGAAAACTGATCTGCCCCATATCGGTATGTAATTTGGTTTTTTAGAGGATCTGGCAAATTTACAATACTTATTGCTTTAAATGGACATTTTTTAATACATATCCCCTCACCCGAACAGAGATTTTCAGTGATTATCACAAATTTTTCATCTGGGTTTAAAACAATAGTCTTATCTCCCGTCCTTACTCGAGGACAATATTTTATGCATGGTTTTTCTCCATAAGGACTACATTTGTTTGGTTTACAAAAATCTTTATTTAAAACCGCAATTCTCATTAAATAATTCACTATTATTTAAAGTAAAAAATAATAAATAAATCTATTCCTTGAATCAATAAAGAATAGGCAGATTAATGATGAAGATTTGAGTGAAGATTTTCCAATTCACAGTTTAGATTAAATTATTCAAATGATTTTTAAGAAAAATGAATCCTTAATTACTTTAGAAACCGATATAACACTATCTGGATAAACTCACTTAAAAATGGGAGTAAAAATTCGTAATACACTGAAATTTACATGAAATAGTGTTAAGACTCATTTTTATAAGACGTTTTTTCTTTTATCTTTTCCTTTTGAAAAATTTTCTTTTTTTTTTCTCTTTTAGCTTATCATAGCATTCAGGACAATAAGTGAAAGCTTCTGTAATCATTTCGTCACATTTCTTACAATGTTTGTGAGGATAAATATATGGTTCTGCTTTTTTTTTATATCTTTCAAATTTACTCAAACTAATTCTCCCGTCAAGTTTAAAATATATAATATCTAATAAATTATAACTTTTTCAATTTATATCCACTATTATGGAAATTATTTCAAGACCACAAAAAATTTGTGTTTATATATTTAATAATCAAACAAATAATGTATGACCAAAAAGGGTAAGTATCAATTATTATCATATCTAGTAGATCGACACTTAATATTTTATAAAAGTTTGAATAGAGTTAAGAAAATTGTCGCATTTGCTTTATTTGAAACAAACTCATTTTATCCGATTATTCCTATTTTAAATGAGTTTTTAAAAAAAAGGTTTATTCAGTATTATTCAATTCAATTGAATACTTTGGATGAAAAGAAAATAACGTTTTTATTAAATTTAGAAGATATCAAAAAAGAAAACATTGTACGGTTATTTAGTATTATACACCAAAATTTAACTGAAAAGAATCTAAGTATCGAATTTCAGAAAAACTCAATCTTAGAACGAACATTTTTAGAAATTATTCTAAAACAAGTAGAGTCAAACTCAAGCGTTATAAAGCTTACTGAATCGATAAAAATTGTAAATAATAATAATACATCACTTCAACTAGATTTTTATTCAATTAATTTAGTAAATTTAGTCAAAAAAGATTCTTTTATCCATAATTTCATAAACATTATTAATAATTTTGATATAAAAGGATATTTAATTTTTAATTTCTTATTAGGCAATGATGATAAAATTAAGTTTTCTATTTATTTCGCTGAATTTATAATTAATGGAGATGATTCACATGATACAGATAAAAAAATTAATGAGTTCTTCGATTATAATGTTATGAAAAAACATATTATAAAGATAAAAGAATTTTATAGTTTTTTATGGAGAAGGGGGATATCTAATGATCATTTTTTACTTAAATATCACTCAAATTTATTTTTAGGGAAGAATAAGTGTGATACGCATGACTTGATAAAATTTAATCAAGATTTTGAACAAAACCTGATAGATAATAATATAAAATTCATTAGATTTAGTAAATATTTAATGCTTATTGAGCAGGGCTTTCTATTCTTAGCTATGTCGCATTTAAATTCAGAATTTATACAACGAATAATTAAAAAATATTTATCAAAATATTTCATGTACATTTTGGTATTTAATAAAGAAGAGACTAAGAGGTTACTTGAAATTGAAGGCTTAAAATCATTGAAAAATGTTCGAGTGTTAAATTCAGATGAAATTTCACATTTTAATTACAATAAATTCAAAAGCGAATCAAAATATTCCTAGGTCGATTGCAATATCTTGTGCGGAGTTATCAGGATGTAGTTTAACAAATGCTTTTTTCTCTCCTTTCGTGGTTATCATTGTATTTACCTTTACCACCTTCACATTATGTATTTTTTCTACGGCTCTTTTGATTTGATTCTTATTTACTAATCTACTGACGATAAATACTAATTTGTTTTCCTTTTCAATTAAGTCAAAAGTTTTTTCAGTTATTAGAGGTCTTTTAATTATTGTGTAAAATCTTTCCAAATTAAATTGACACCTCGTAATTATTTAATTCATTGAAAGCGGATTGTGACCATAAGACAAATCTTCCTAAGACACCCCCCGGTGCTAAATTATTTATAGAAATATTTTCTAATTTAATAATATCTGTTCCTGGAATATTTCTTGAGGCTTTAACAATCCCAAAATCATCTTTTATTATAATAAGTATTCCTTTTTTAAATTTATATTTGCGACCTCTAGCTTTGCCTTTACCACTTCTTATTTTTCTGCTTTTCTTTATTCTAAATAATTCCTCTTCAAATCCTAAATTACACAAAGCTGAATAAATTGTCTCTGTTTTTTTGATTGTCTGAATCTTATCATCAACAACTAAAGGAAATTCAGGAATCTTATCAATTTTATGACCTCGTTTCTTTACCCATAGTTTATTACCAGAAGCAGAAATTGCTGAAATAATTGATGCTTTATTTGTCTTTTTGTTAATTTTTTTCTTTCCTACTTTTTCAGATTTAATCGGATGTGTACGGCGACCACCCTTCGCGAAAGGGACTCTTCCTACATGTCGTGATGTAGGAAAACCAGATCCTTTCCTCCGAGGGGCTCGAGACATGCCATAACCGGTTCCCCAACCCTCTGAAACGTTCTTTAATCCCGCATCCCTATCTCTTCCCTGAGCTTGTTTGTTTTTACTTTGAAAAACATTATTAGCCATCTGAATAAGATCCTTTCTTGGATTAACGCTGAATATCTCTGGTTTATCAATTAATCCTTTTTTCTTCCCGTCTAAATCATATATATTGATTTTTTCCATGAGAACACTATGAATTTATTTTCTTTGGTGACTTTCTCTACTTATAAAAGTGATTTCTGGAGTTTTAACTAAAAATGATTTTATTGGTCTAATTGTTTTTCTTATTCGTATTAATCGTTTTTTAGGTCCAGGGATTGAACCAAGGATTAATAAATAATCGCCCTGAATCTTCCCATACCGTATATATCCCCCTTTTGGGTTAATCTCTTCTTCATTTTCACCGATTAACATAATCCTTTTATGATATTCCGTCCTTTGATGGAATCCCATTTGCCCGGCGCGGGGGACCGTATAGAGAACTCTTGCGGGATGCCAAGGGCCAATACAAGCAACCGTCCTCTTAATTTTACTATTTTTTCTAGTCAAAATTTTAATTCCAAATCTTTTAACAGGGCCTTGAAAACCTTTACCTTTGGTTACTGCAATTATATCTATTAGTTCACCTTCATTTAATACATCTCTAGCTCTAATTTCTTTACCTAAATTTTTCAAAGTAAAGTTTAATTCATCCTTTGGAACATTTGATGAATTAACCTTAATTTCAATTATATCCGGTTTTTTTCTAGGTAATGAAGTTTTATGTGG
>Ga0114925_10001979_pt1 | contig 10320 bp, 8 predicted proteins | sample SumtaG_2_FD_87287 | JGI IMG/M metagenome (GOLD analysis project Ga0114925, IMG submission 87287) | Deep subsurface microbial communities from Indian Ocean to uncover new lineages of life (NeLLi) - Sumatra_00607 metaG | ecosystem: Environmental > Aquatic > Marine > Oceanic > Sediment | place...
ATTTTTCCTTTTTTCCCGTTCCGAGTTAATATCATGTTCATTTGCAATTTCACTTACGATTTCAGTTCCACAATTTTCACAGAAGACCGATTCACAATTTTCGGAAACATCTTGTAGAAACTCTGTTGGCAATTTCCATCCACAATAGCTACAACAATTAGCAGTGTGTTTTGAAGAATTTTTTTCTGGCATTTAAACTTTATATTCCTTAAACTATTTAAAGAAAAATATTGAATCATAATATAGAGTTAAAACAAAATTAAAATCTCGTTTTTTTCTTACTTAAATTATACTTTCTCAAGATTAAAGTAGCATAATATACCAAAAGACTGCAAATAAATGCAGTTAATCCTACTATTCCAAATAATAGAAAGTTATCTATAAGATATGGTGTGTCTCCAGAACTATCATAGATGTTGTCTTGAACTTCATTATACTTAAAAATGTATAGTGTTGTCCAATGTGCAGTATTCCCTACAGTGTCTATTGTACTGATCCGTAAGTAATAGGTCCCGGTATTAACTGCTGGGGGATTATAAAAGGTGTTTTTAGTAAAAGAGTTGGATGTCCCATCAGGGTCATTCCCCCAATAGTAATAATAGCCAGCAACACCCGTGTGATAGTCAGAGCCCTCGCTCCAAGTGAAGTAGGGGTCGCAAGTAGCATTTTGCGATATCCCACTTACCGTTGAACCTGCTAATTGGTCGCACGTAATTGGGTTTTCTGGAGCAGTTCCATCGTATTTAAAAACATAAAGGGTAGTCCAGGAGGCGTTGTTCCCGATATTATCTTTAGCTTTTACTCGCAAATAATGGATGCCACTACTTACCGGGGTTGGATCAAATTCGGGAGAAGTTGTAAAGGAAGTGGATGTTCCATTTGGATCAGTACCCCAATAATGGTAATATCCTTCTACACCAGTTTGCGAATCAAAAGAACTAGACCAATTGAAGGAAGGATCGTTTACTTTTTTTTGCCAAACTTCACTGAAGGTAGTACCATTTAATTGATCACAGCTAACAGGGTCAGTTGGGGCGGTTGCGTCTATTTGTAGTTTATAGTCCCATATAAAATGCCAATTGTTATTTTCGTTAAACTCATCAATGTCGTCGTTAACATCTAATATCCATCCAACATAATAATTCCCGCTGGGGATATCAGAAGGCAATATACCTGACCACTGAGAATCCGTAGATTCTGTGGGGGAGAGTGTAGGTATAACATCAGTTCCGATCAGATAATCCTGATCTGAGAAGGTTGTATCATTTGAAGCATAATATGAAACTGTGAAAGGATCTGGTGTACTTGTTCCAACATTTATGATCTTACAGGTCACTTCGAAATTTGTCAATCCCGCACCACCTAAAGTTGGCGTAAAACTTGAAAAAATGTTACTCTCAGAATTTAAATCAGGTTTATCAATTAAAGTCTCATCAGCAGTAATCCAATTATTAATACAATCACGTTTATTCCAATTAATTCGCGGACCATAGTTAATATCTACACCAACTCTACCGTAAGCAATAATAGAGAGAATATATCCAGTGGTTCCATCATAGATCCAAACAGGGCTTCCACTTTGTCCACCTGAAACATCTAAATAATAATAATGAATATATTCGCTGGCGTAGTCTCCATTATCATAAGTATAATACATATTTCTTCCAATATCCAAGTCATATGGGTAGCCAGCAGTATTTAATAATCCAGTATAAATTGAACTCCAAGGAAAAGATGAATAAAGCTCCAACCATCCTGTTTGTAATCCAATGTCCCTGTCTAACGTGAGTATCGCAAAATCATGTTCAGCCTCTGCATTATTTATCCACCTAGAATAACAGCGCATATTAATTGTCCATGCATGACCAAATGGTTCATTCCCATTATCAGCTCCAGGTACTATTTTGATACTATCAGCCCAACCTCCATGTGAATGTGAATAGACACAATGTCCCGCAGTTAATACATGGTTTTTATCAATCATTACACCGCTACCTATAAAATTATCAGCCCCCCAAGTTATATATAGTCGAACAATTGAACTCCAGGGGTAGTCAGTGGTAGGGGTTATTCTTTCTCGATTATCTTCACCAATAATATTGTTTGTCAATAATTGGAATTTTTCAAACTCAAGTGGTTCTTCGTTCTCATAAGTATAATTATTGATTAAAGAGATTGAGAAAATAAAAATGAGAACAAGAGAAAAACTAAATCTTTTATATTTAATCCAACTCTTTCCTTTTTTCTTATTTGAATAATGATCTTTAGCAATCAAATTGAATTAAACAAGTTTGTTGAGATTTACAGTGATATTTAAAATAAAGAATAAAAAGTAATAAGAAAAAGAATTTAATAATTATGAAGAAAGGATAAAAGTGATTAACTAATTCCAATCGTTATAATATCTGTCCTGATTTTCATTATTATCTGGATTATTGTCATCCTTCTTGGTAACTTTAGTTTTTACTTTATTGACTGGTGTTTTTTCATCCTGATCCAGTTTAATTTTGACCCATCTTCCAACTTTAATTACTCCAGCGACTAATCCAACTGTAATAACGACGCCTATTATAGCTAGAATCATTCCATTAGCTTCCAAAGGATTTTGTGGATTAATTGGAATTTCTTGCTCATTTCGAGTATCATACTCAAATAGAAATAGCCCATTTGGGAAAAAGTCATCTATAAGGGTGATCTCGAAGCAAAAATTTGCCTCGGTTGGATGATCATAATTAAAATAAAACCTTGAATACTCACTAAAATCTTCTCTAGTGAAATTTTTGGATTCTATATGTGTCTTTTCAATAAAGATATCAATTCTGAGAGTACTGTTATGAATTGCTTGAAATCCACTAGAAAATTTCCTAGATACATTAACCAGAAATTCAGTACTTCGACTCTTTTGCGTAGGCAAATATTCAATTCTGTGTTCGAGATTTGTTTGAAAATAGATAGGATATTCACCGATAAGTTTTGAGTGATCATAGATCTTTAAGCTCCCTTCAACGGAAGGATAAAACATCGGATCTTCAGGTACCATGAAACTAACCTGATACGAATAGTCGAATTGCTTTTCCAGATTTAAAACTCCGAATTGATCACTTATGAATTGAACAGAGGTTAATTGGCCATATTCTGTAAATATTAAGTTACTAAAGAAAGCGGTTATAGTATTGACACTTCCTAAACCAACTGAATCCTTATAAGTGCATTGAATATAAATGTCATTATTTCTAGCCATCTCAGATATCCAAAGGAATATTTCCTGATTAATCGTTTGTCGATCTAAACTCTCATAAAACTCATGAGCACTCTCTGAATATAATTGTTCAATTAAATTGCTGGTTAAATCAAGATTAAATTCTATCTCCAAATCTAAAATTTCATCTATCTTATAACAATAATAAATATTTTTAATATTTCCGTAATCTATGTGTTGCTGGACGAAATATGTGATATTATTTCTGTCTAAATCAAACAGATTAAGAGTCTTTAGAATGTATAACATATAATAATTATGTTGTAATATTGTTTCGGGATCTGATGCATCATGAGGATTAAAATAATTCATATCATTGAAAATATGCATATTTCTAGCAATATATCCATATAAAGCAGCTTTATTAAATGATAAGTCAACGAGGTTCCCAATATTTAAAAATTCGACCAACAATTCTAAAGTTTTAATAGCGTAATAGCTATATTCGATGAAAATAAGTCCGTTTTGAAATTCAGGACTCATTTTGGTATACATTGGAAAGGGCAAGAATGCTCCATAAGTTTCGAATTCTGAGTCTAAAAATTGACAGTCAATGATATTATTTATGAAATCCATTAGATTGCATTTTAAAGCAAAGTCATCTAATTTAAACATTTTCTGTAAAGAGTCCAAAGCTAAAAATGTAGATTTATGGTTATATACTACTTTAGGGAATCCATAATATTCAATTGGAGATGATCTAAATCCCATAAAATAATAGTTGTTATTTGAGCTTGGCGAAAATCCCATTACATTACCCAAATCATCAAAATGACCAAAATAGTTATAACAACCGTCGATTAGATTGTAAAGTTCTTGAATGTTTAGATCAGAAATTCTATTAAAAAGATCAAATGAATGGATGACAGAGGATATTAGATTGAGAGAAGTGTAATCTTCTGAAAGAAGAGAATATCCATTATAATGGTAATAGAGTGCTAAAGAACTCGCTATTTGATCTTTTTCTTGCGATGTTAATTGATTTATAACTTCAGATTCCTTTAAACAGCGTATAATTTGAAAAGTATCAATTAACTCATGGCATTGTTCTGTGGTCGATTGATCCCAATTTCCAATGGAGTTACGGTTATTCAAAATAAAGTTAATAACCGCATTTCGATTTATAGTTGAGAAACCTGTTATTTCAGATAGTTCTAGGCCTATAGCTGTAGCCACTAGATTTGTGCTGTTGAATTCGAATACTGTTATCCTAAAATAATGAGCGACAGAGTCATATAATCCTTCTAAAAATTGATTAAAATTATTTAGATTAATACTGTATTCCATTCCAAATATTTTCAGACTTTTTAGACAATAATATGAAGAAAATAGCGGTTCATCATAATAATTTAGTGAGTTAAAACTACTATCATTATCATTAAGAAAACCCCCAAACCTCCAATCTATGCTGTTCGTAATTTGTAAGGAGTTAATAAACTGAATCAAATCATCCCTCTCCTGACTATACCCTGCCCAGTCACCCATTAATATATTCAATGTTTTTATAGCAAAAAATGAATTATCCATTGTAGATATATTAAAAGGACTTTGTAAATTGGAATCATACGGTTGCCCTATAAAACCTGAAGAGCCTGGATTATAGCAACTCCAAATGAAATTTATTGAAGTTTGACTATCAATTAAATCTAGATTATCTAAAATATGTAAAGATAATAGTGCATAGCAATTAACTTCTAATAGTGAAGTTAGAGCATAATAAGAATGTTGAAAATGAGGATTTAGATATCTATAGGAATATTGATCCGCAAAAATCCCTGTAGTATAATCATAATGGGACATTAAATATTCTGTAATTGCTGTTTGATTGATCTGATCTAACTTTCCAACAGCATCAAGAATGTAGAGAGCGTGATATGTCGCCTGTAATGAGGCTTCATAGATTTGAGAAAAATATCCTTGCGATGAATATTGTGCTAACTTCTCTCCAAAAATTTCTTCAATTATTTCATAGTTACTTTTTTGATTAGAAATCGAGGGTATCTCAACTATAACATCATATTTTTGAGTATTTTGATTGATATCTATAGTGTTGTTATAATTTTGGTTAAAAATCATTTGAAATATTATTGGGGAAAAGATAAACATCAAGATAGTACAACAAACCAAAATGTTCTTTAATTTTTTCATTTTTATTTTACCTTTAAGAATTTTAATTTTAAAATAGAATTTTATGAAAGTATTTAAATAAAAAAAAAAAATTTTATACATCGTTAAATAGACCAATTACACCTGCAATTAGGACTGGAATACCGGCTATTATATGACAGAAGATCATCAAAAGTATGGAAAACAATAAGAGCAGGAGCCAATGCCATGGAATGGGATCATCAGGTTTAAATGCGATTAACAATGTTAATGCAGCTATAAACATTCCCAAAACATATCCAAAAAAGCCATCAATCTTGAAAAGTTGAGTCAATAAGCTAATAAAACTATCATACATGAAATACATATTCACTATTCCATAGAAGCAGTACATAAATCCTAAAAATCCACCACCTATTGTAAATAATTTCATTGATTTGTTATGTTTGTAATATTTAACTATCTTTAACCACCTCCAAAACTATAATTTTAAATCATAATCAATTATTTTGACATTTAAAAAAGCTAATTGTTCCTCGATTTCTTGCTTAAATTTTTCAATTTTCTTAAGCTCAACCTTGTACTCTTCCTTAGTTAATTTCTTTCTCTCCTTTTCTGTAGCAAGTATAATGCGCTGATCTTCTAATGTGATAAGTTTATCTTTCAATTCCTGATAATATGAAAGAGCTTGTTTTTTTAATTGCCTTAAATTATCTTTTGTGTCAATTAATTTCTGGAGGTAATACCCTTTAGTTATTTCATAAGATTCAGAGTCAATATGTTTCTTTTTTCGCTCTCTATCGAGATTCTCTAAATAAAGAATATTTTCTTCAAGCCTTTTGATAAGATCAAACACATTATACTCATCTATTAATTCTGCTGTAAGATTTTTATATGAATTGTCATTTCCTGTAATTACTACTTTAAGTGCTTCGAATTTATACAGGATATTGGAATTATGTCCAGATTTCAATAATTTTTCTATAGTGTTGAGCTTCGAGCTTAGTAATTCTCTTACTTTTTTTAATTTATAAATTTCAAATAATAGATTAAATTGGTTGAATAGCTCACTTTCCTTAAGATGTTCTTTAAATTCTGTTTCAATCATTTTTTAAATCGAAATATTAATTTTCTAAACAAATAGATTTTGAGGATATTTAAACAAAAAATTTTTTTTTTTATAAAGGAATGACGGCATATTTTCAAAAAATATCACTGTTAAAAGTTTTGAAGTTGAAAGTCAAATCACAGCATTTTATTTCATGTATCTTTTTTTGTCTTCTAGTTCTCCCATTAACAGCAAATCTTTTCTCGAACACGATTCATGCTTATCCACTAATTTCTTCCCCTGATTACGGTGTTTCAAATTATGAAATCACTCAAAGTGTAAAATATCAAGTAGAGATTAACTTTTCCCTAACTCATAAATCAGGTATGGGTAGTTATATGTTTAAATTTGCTCGATTAAATGATAGAATGCCAAATTCAACATTAACTAAATACACCCCACCATATCAAGAGAGTAAACTTCTATATAATAAAATTACAGGTTGTAAACCATCAAACATTATTACGGGGCATATTGATAAATTCAATAATACTTACGACTCATTTAATACATCTATAGTATCTATTGGTGCAGTTTTATTAAAACCAGAAGTATCATTAAGCCAAAAATATATTGTGGATCTAAATGCCATCACTTTTCAAGGGATAGATGAATCCGATATTATACCATATGAAGTATCTGATGAAATTTTTGAATTATATTGTAATTATGGTGAACCCTATTATGAGCAGGATGATCCAAACCTGATTTCCTTATCTAATAGTATAGTAGGTCCCGATGATAATCCCATAGAAAAAGCAGAAAAAATTTATGATTGGATCTCAGACAATCTTGATTATAATGGAAATTTACCATCTCAAGAAAAAGGTGCGTTATGGGCTTATAATAATTTAGAGGGAGATTGTAGTGAATATTCGAGTTTAATGATTACTCTATTACGAATTCAAGGTATTCCTGCTCGTAAAGTTACTGGCTTCTTATTATCTAACAATCCGTCATTAAGACCTATGGTTGGTGATACTTGGAATTTTCATGCATCTGAAACAAGTTCTAACATTTTAGGGCATGCTTGGGTTGAGTATTATGTTCCGAATATAGGGTGGATTGCTTGCGATCCTAGATGGAATAGGCAATCAAATTATTTTAATAGAATTGACTTTCTTCGTTTTAACCTTAATGTTGGAGCTAATTTCTTTTTTCCTCCGTCCAGCACTGTGAGTGAATTTTCTAATCCTTTATTCAGTTATACTTTAGGTGCCGAATATGAATATGATTATTCAGTACAAATATCTGTTATTGAATCGAACCTTGCTCCCTTAAATTCAGTTCCTTTATTAATTTTTATAATTTTAACGTTTGGAGTTGTTTGTATAATAATTATTGTAATTGTAATAAGAAAAAAGAGACGTAATAAATTATTTTACTAACTCAAAGGATTTCATTTGTATAATTCCTTAAAACTCTAATTCTGTTGATCTTAAATTTCTTAGATATTCTTCCTCTATGTCTTTTAAACCAATGAATAATCGTTTTAATTCTCGTCTTATCAATATATGAATTATAATAGTTATGATTAAAATCAATAAATACAAGATTAGTAGTTTTAGGTTACCTATCATAAGAGAAATTACTCTATATAATAAAAAACTGAGGAGAAATGAAAATGTAATGGAAGTTAGAATAGATACTAAAACTAATTTCCTTGAGGGGCTTGGTTTATACTTAAGGTCATTCATTTTTTGCGATTTTCTATAATTAATAAATAGATCAATACTAAGGTTTATCGAGAAGTAGAAAATAGATGAAAATGCAATCGGAAATAGAAACTGACTATCAATATAGTCAAAAAATAAGGAAATATACCAAAATAGATTAAACCCAAATGTAATAAGAAACAATGAGTAATATTTTTCCTTCTTTTTAAGCATGACATTTCTCACAATTCTAAAATACTTCATAATAGTGAAAAAGGCATATTCTAAGTCATATCTAAATTTGCCATAATTGTAATTTGTTCTTAAATATTCATATGCCTCTCGACCGGTCAATTTCTTAGTTGTGTTTGTAATCCTTACATATAATTCCTTTTTAAGATGGAAAATTGGACCATCATATGGCTTTACCTTAATTATAATAATCTGCTTATCATCTATTTTTCTAAATCTAATAAAACAATTACTAATAACTTTTATACCGATATTCTCCCGGATCTTTTCTCCGATATCTGCTAATAAGCAATCTCTTCCATTTAATAGATCTTTATCATCATATGAATTGATGTCTGATTTAATCCCGATTATCTGTTTATTATTTTTAACTCCAATAATTATTATTCCCCCATCTTTAGAAGCTAAAAAACTACAAATTGTCCGAGTTATCTTTTTTGAAATACTTCTATCAATTTGTTTCTTATAGAAATTCCATCTAAATGACTCTTTAAGTTCCACATTTTGATCTTCATGGTTTTCGATTAATTTTATAATTTCAGCATTAGTTAAATTACTCATAAAATGTAAATACTCCAACTCTTATGGTTAATTTAGTCGTTTTTAGAGTAACTGTAATTTTTATATATTTAATCTTGGAGATTATTCATTTTAAGATTTTCACCTATATTCTTCATCACATGTATTAAACCCTTCTTAAGTTTCTCTTCTTTTGGGAATTGTTGAATCCTTATATTCAATCGTATTGCCTCCAAAATCATAATTGCCATATATTCATAGAATACATAAACTGAAGCTTCCTTAAATCTTCTTGATTTTCTAACCTTAACGAGTGAATTAAGATTTTGATATAGAAGGAGAGACAAAATACCTAAACCTAAAATGAAATCAGTAATCGCATCTAAATTGATCAAAATTGGATTCTGAATCAATTCATATATCAAATTAATAAAAAAAGTAATTATTGGAGCGAATAATATTGAAGGTAAGGCATATTTCTTAAGATAATAAGAATATGATTTAATCATTATTGTATTATTGTTAATCCTATTTTTAAGTTTATTATATTCTGTCTTAATTCTTTCAAGATCGAAATCTGGTTCTGTATAATTATCAGATAAATAAGAATTATTCAATATTAGATCTAATTTATGTCTAAATAAAATAAGTTTCTTTCCTGTCTTATAAAAGAACGAAGTTGTATATTTATATCTTCTACTTGCAGTCTTATCTACATAAATAAAAGCAAAAAACAAAGGAAATGAAATAAATCCAGAAATAACGCTTAAGAGAGATGGATCTAAAAAGATAAATAGAGAAAGTGATGTTAAATATCCAATAATAATTAAGATTCTTAAAGAGATATAAATATAAAATTTTTTGAATAATTTAGTAAAAAGAAACTCTCCTAAATCAGATTCATAATAATCAGTATATTCAATAGCAATTTTTAATAATAAATCAAATAATACTTGTATTGTTAAGTGATCTACCCCTTTTGAACTTATATCCTTAATTAATTCTTTTAACGGTAAATCTTTTGGTTTTTGACTATTTTTCATAATTACTTATGATTAACTTTAAAAAAACATCTATTTAAGTTTTCTTACCATATCCATATAATTATCATCTCTTTAATTTACTATTACTAAAATTTTAAGAAATGAGTCTCCTTCACTAAACTGTAAAAAATGATGGATTTATATCCATACTATCTAAGTTGTCTAAATGTTGCTTTAGATTTCTTCCTTTATTTTTAGTGAATGTGAGAGAATGCATGTAAACCTAATTATTCAAAATATCAAATGATATATTTGAAAATCATACTAATAATCTATTAATCAGATTAAAAATTTTTTATTTAATGAAATTTTTTCAATATTTAATTTAATTTAAGATTGTAAAATAGAACTATGAATTTTTCGAGGAAAGAATTGGTA
>Ga0114925_10001980_pt1 | contig 10319 bp, 9 predicted proteins | sample SumtaG_2_FD_87287 | JGI IMG/M metagenome (GOLD analysis project Ga0114925, IMG submission 87287) | Deep subsurface microbial communities from Indian Ocean to uncover new lineages of life (NeLLi) - Sumatra_00607 metaG | ecosystem: Environmental > Aquatic > Marine > Oceanic > Sediment | place...
CCACCCTCAGTAAACCTAACTATACTAGCTGTACCAGCGTGTATAGTAAGCTTGTCAAGAGAAGCAGTAAGGTAAGTGTCAAGTCCACCGTCTAGGTACAAGTACCTACCAGCGTCAACCTGCTCATCTTCTTTAATAGTAACCGAGTTACCGAAAGCACCAGTGCCACCGACAACCAAGTTTCCGTCGATAGACGCATTACCTAGAACCCATAAGGAAGCGTTCATAGTAGTGTCTCCACCAATGCCCATAGTACCATCAACATAACCTGTACCACTAATAGAAGCGTTACCTGTTATCCTAAGTGGATTAGCTGCACCAGCATTGTCTATTGTTACGATACCGTAAAGTTGCTGTTGATCTGTTTGTGCGTCACCGAACTGATTGTCTCCAAGGTAAAGAGTAGAAGCATGAACATTCAACGAACCAGTTACGTGTAAGTTTCCACCGACATATAAATCTACATCGACAGAAGCGGAATTTGTAAAGTGAGCCTTGTTCACACCGAAGTTTATAACGGTTGCACTGTTTACATGTCCAGTTATAACATCGTTACTAGCTGTCCAGTACGTGTCAGCACCGCCATCCATATAGAACTTCTGACCTGCCGCAACCTGTACGTCAGCCGTGATAGTAACTGAGTTTCCAAACATACCTGTACCACCAACAACTAAGTTACCGTCAATAGATGCGTTACCTCTCACAACCAAAGACGCACTTACGTCAACCTGACCAGTTCCGTCTGTGATAAAGAGACCAGTGTTACCATCTTCAGTTAACCATAGTCCACCAGAGTCTCTTGCACTAATTCTATCTGTATACAAGATACCTCCGTTACGCATAGTAACGTTGGTTAGACTAGCGTTGATACCAGAAAAGTCTCCGCCTACAGTCACAGCACCATCAATGGATGCCGTACTTAAGCCGTGGTAAGGACCTGATCGTAAAGTGTTTACACTAGCGATACCGTCAGAAGTAATAGCCATACGTAGTAGTTGGTTAGTACCGAAGTACATCCTACTATTTTCATTATTGTATACGTATACATCTTCATTCGCATCCAAACCAATTTCAAAACCATCTGTATCAAGATGTCCAGTAGTATCATTAGTGAATCGTTGTTCTACTGCCGCAGAGCCTTTCTGCATTAGATGTAAATGTGCATTTGGAACTGTCAGCGCAGAACCTATCCCAACATGATCTAAGTTACCAGAGGGGGATGTGAATAAAATAACATTATCATTAACATCAAACAACTTGATACCACCACTAGTGACAGGGTATATACTACCGCATACAACTCTATCAACTAACTTGACAGTACCTGGGGTAGCAACTAACCACCCCGACGCATTAACAACCCAACCAGCTTCGGTTGCATTGTACGCACCAATAAGTGTATCTCCTGGTTGTAGTTGTTTTGTCTTACCTGAATATAAACATAACGGTTTCTTTGAGGCCATCTAAGTCCACTCCTTATAGTTCTATATAATTTTCTTGAATGTCTAACTGTAATGCTGTTGCTGATTTATTGGTTCCTATAAACTGCACTATATAACTAGCAGTAGTAGGAGCCGTGTCTGTAAGATTATATGTAGCTGTGGTACTCCAAGCCTTGAGATAATATCTAGTTCCACCTTGACTAGAAAACTTACCAGAAGGGAATGAAGATAAAGGACCACGATAATACACCTGAACAGTAGTTCCACCATCAGAAGCGATTACACCCATCGCTGGTAATACATTAGACCCACTAGATGCATTGGCTATTTCCACTGTACCTGGGGTTGCAGTATAAGCTACTGCCCAACCAAACCTACCAGACCCACTAGAAATAGTGTAAGTCTCTCCACGTACTACACTATAAGCAATGACTTGTGTGTCGAGTATTCTAACTGCTCTAGTGTATGAGTCTTGCCAATCCAAATCACCAGAAGAAACCTCTGGTAAGTTAAGATTAGGGGTAAAGTCTCTTGTGATTGCATAACCAACCGCAGATGCATTAGCCCCTGCATACGGTGGAGATACGCTAAGTCTAGTTGCGGTTTGAACTGCTGTGACATTATACCAAGCGTTCTCACCACTCTTCTTAATCATATCACCTACTCTTACATTACTAGCTGTTACAAAGTCACAACTCGCACCAACTACTTGAGTGCTAGCGTTAACTAAAGTAATATTACCTGTGTTATACTGAGCCATCCTCAACCTCTCCTTCTACTATGTCGGTATCTTTTTCTATCATTTTATCTTTAACTCTACCTAAATACTTAATTTTTGTATAGGCTTCATCATCTTCGTTCACCATATGGATAAGACCTAAGAATCCTGTAGCCATTGTCTCGTTCTGATTCCGCATCCATTTGGATGTTTCGTTTCGTCCACTCTCAACGGCTGCTTGAATTCGTACTTGGCCTTGTTCCTGCCGTGCCATTGATTCAAACAATCCAATAAGTGCACACTGTTCAATTACCTTCTGGTCTCCTGTCATGTCGTTCTTCATATAAACATCTAACAACAAACCACATTTCTTATTTCTTTTTTTACATTGTCCATCACAAAACATAACTGTCTCCTTTTATCCATCAAATTGAGCTAATATTCCTACAGCACCCGCTGGTCTCCAACTTCCAGCATGTGAGTGTGTATGAGTGTAATCTTGCACATAAGCATATGTACCTGTAAGGACGTACATCAAATACCAACTGCCAACACACCAAGTATTGAATACTCGCATCATCAGACCACGAGCACCCTCTGCGGTGTAACCGTAAGTCGTCATAGCTTGAGCACTACCTCCAGAAGTATATGTGTATGAAACGTCACCAGATAAGTAATAGTATCTATGTGTGTGAGTGTTGTTCTCCCAACCAGTAATAGTCCAAGCACCTGCTGACGCACCACCTGTGGAGTATGTTGCGCCTCCCTTTAGTCCTACGATCTTACCACCAACAGCACTGACGACAGACCAATTCGTAGGAGCCGTGTCATTATAAAAGTACACTTTCCTTGGAGAATCTGATTCCCAGAACTTACTTATTTTATAGTCTAGCTTAGTGCCGTCACCAACACCATCAATACCTACCTTTGCTTCCAACGCTTCTACTGCGTCTTGTATATTATTAATATACGAAACTACGATAGTAGTCGTGTTGTCTACAATGACAGGCCAAGAATCTAGACTTGTGGGGAAATTAGTTGACATTTATTTCTCTCTCCTTATGGTCCTGTATATTTTGCGAGTATCCCAATAGCAGATTTGGGTCTCCAATCTCCGTCAAATGAATGTCCATGTGAGTCTTCGTTAGTGTGACAATTAAAATTAGCAACGTAGTTTCTATCACCATCGGTGTTGATATAGTTTCCGACAACACCAACCTTAGCTAAACAGAATATTTGCACTGTTGCATCAGCACTAAATCCTACAAGCGTTTCACCATCGCTTTGATACCCAAACGTATAAGGGTAAGTACCAGCCTCATACTTTAACCATATATGATTATGCAAGTCTGTCTGTAGATCATCAATGCCCCAAATACCTACTACGTTACCTCCTGTAGTATTATAATCTTGCGCACCGCCTTTGATAGACACCACGCAGTTCGTTGCTACTCCAGATACATTCCAACCTACAGGCGGAGTATTCTGATAAAAATACATCTGTCTCACGTTTTTAGAAAAGAAATCACCAACCAAATAATCATAGGTAGTAACTACCCCAGAGTTATCCTTACCAACCTTAGTCTGCAACGCTGCTACAGCATCTTGTAGGTTGTTTATAGACGAGGCTAATACGGTAGATACATTATCTATCTTATCGGTGTATGAGTCTAAGCTTGTGGGAAAATTAGTTGACATTTATTTATCTCTCCTTATGGTCCTGTATAGTATGCTATAACTCCAACTGCTGCATCTGGTCGCCATCCTGTGCCAAAGCCGTGACTGTGATTATCTGTATTAGTATAACAAGATAAATTATATAAACTCTGGTTTGTGTCATACGGGTCAGATGTATTCTTTGAATGTAAGTATGCGAGAAATCCGGGAGCACGTTTACCAATACCTACGTATGGTGTTCCATATTGTACAGGGTCACCAGCACTATCATAAGTATAATTTAAATTACCTGAGTAGTACATCCAATTGTGATTATGAGTATCATCGCCCATGTCAGATACTAAATCCCAACCACCTACTATGTTACCTCCAGCCACATCATACGCTCCACTACTAGCAACCACTCCTAATACCATATCACCTGCTAGAACAGATGCAGTCCATCCTGTAGGTGCTGTGTTTTCGTAGAAGTAAAGATAATTAGTACTGTCTATAAGGTAGTTCACTTGGTAGTCAAGCGAAGTACCAACACCACTATTGTCTATTCCTACTTTACTTTCTAACGCAGCTATAGCGTCTTGCAGGTTAACAAAATGCCCTGCGAATACAGGTTGTTCATGGGCTTGTTCAAGCCATGAATCTTTTTGTGTAGGGTAAACAGTTGCCATCTGTTACTTCTCCTTATCCTTATCTCTTATTTTGTCTTTCTCCCTCTTCACAGAAGAAGAACTAAAATTTATAGTTCCATCAAGCTTAACATCACCAAACAGATTGGCCTTCTCATGTATGTTCATCTGGTTAAACAACTTCTGGTATTCTCCATATAGCTGTCCTGCAACCCAAGCCCTAATGATATTGTTAGTGTACTCATTTGCATCTATACCTTCCGCAGCGGACACCTTCTTTAAGTACAACCACTCACGCTTTGTAAGATGCACTTCAAATCTTATCTGTTTATCATTTCTTTCATCAATCATATTTTAACTCTCCTTTAAACTGATGCTTGATTTCCTACTAGTTCCCATGTACCGGGAACTCCCGCTGATACACATATCTTCATTCTTGCGTTTACCACACATACGTCACCGACCTCTGCAAAGCCAGTGGGGTCTTTCGTTCTGTTGTAGTAGTGGAAATCTCCAACAGTTTGTTCTGCTACAATGTAGAATGGAACTGCTTCAGCCATGTGATGCAAATAAGCTAGAGCACCAGAACCAAAGTGTACACTAGCACCCACACCTGGGTCAGTACCGTATCTTATATGACCATATCCTGCACTACCATCGTTAATAGCCAAAGATATACCATCACTAGTAATCTCAATCCTCTTACCAGTTGCCGCAGTTCTAAACATACCACCAGTAATAATAACACCGTTAATATAACCAGCCTCAATAGTACCGATGTTTGCTGTGATAGCTGACAGATTTTCAACACCCATATGAGTTGCGTTAATAACGTGGTTCTTGATGATAGACGCAACTACCGAGTCAGCCTTTAAAGTCCACTCATTAACACTAGCGTTAATAAAATCAAAACCGTCAGTTCTGGAACTAGCAGTTACACTCCTTGTACCTACACCAAACGCATCGTATGGTTCTATCCTAACATACACCTTAGTTAACTGAGCAAGCCCACCTAATGTATGAGTTTGGTTTCTCCAATTAACATTATCAATTGACGCATTAAGTGGAGTAGCGTTGTACCCATAGTACAACTTATAGTAATCCATGTCGTTATCAGTTACATTATAACTAGTAAAGTCAACTCTAACTCCCCTGTACACACTCTGTAAAGCAGGAGTGTGAGTTGCCATAGAAGGAGCAGGGTTAGCAACTGTCATTACTATTGGAAGTATTGATTCCAAACTAAACCAATTTCGTTGATATACTTTTATCTGGAAAGTCCTTCTTGGAACAGCACCATTATCTTGATAGTTCTTTTCGTATGTGTATACGTAGAACTTATCAGTAGTGAACTCTGTCCTAAGCAGTATAGTACCTGTTGCATCCAATATCTCAATCTTAAAGTCACGAACAACAGCCCAATCCATACCAGCAATACCAGCAGGTTCTTGTGGTTCAAGACTACCAGCACCACCATACGGAGCATTCAGTCTCCATCTAAACTTACAATCTCTGCCATTAAAGGTTGTTGACAATCCTTGACCAACTCCACCGTCATCTATTTCTAATCCAGTAGGAGTAGCAGGAGGACCTATGTTTGAACCTGTAAGTGTTATATAAGCCTCAACAGGGTCAGTATTCTTTATACCTATTTTGTTTATAGAATACACTCTTACATAATATCGAATCCCAGGTATTAAGCCTAAGACTTCAATGTCGTCACTTCCGTAACCTTCGCCAACCTTTTCAAACGATATGTTATCAGGAGATAGGTAAATGTCAGCGTGATCGTACACTAGCGTATCTTCTGGTTGTCTGAACGACACCCCAAAACCAACATCATTATGCAACTCATATAAAGTTAAGTTCTCTACTTGAGGTGCAAACGCTGCGGGGTTTGGTAATGTACTAGCTTCATCATCACTTGCCACAAGTCCTGTGTCTGAATAGATAGCTGGATGATGTTCTTCTAACTTCATCATTATAGCGTCATCGTCTTTAACAGTCATGTCCATCACTCTATATTCTTTGATGGATGTACCGTCAACACCTAATATGTAAGTGTCATCTTCCGCAGGGATAGTATCCCAAGTACCGTCTATAGTAACAGTCTTGCCACTTACACTTGCGATGTCAAATGTCTCTATTGAATCATCTGCTGCGTGTATAACCTTAGCATCATAAGCAGTTGGGTCATCCACGATAGCCGTAGGTACTTCTTGATCTATATTAATGGTAGTCGAGGTACTATCAGTACCAGCACGACCACCCCAACCCCACTGTGGAACATCGTGTTGCACGGCAACGATGTCGCCAGGCTCACAATGTAAACTCTCAACAGTTGTGGTTATAGTAACAATCCTTCTTCTGTACCTTGCTAAATTAAGATGGTACTTCGCTTCTCGCATTGCTTGAGCTGACGTTGTAACACCTTTGATGTTCAACGACTTTTTTCTCTGTGGTTTATTATCTGCCCACTCTGCCTCGTCAACAACCTCTCGCTTTGACTGTTTGAAGTTATCGTCTTTGTTAGCAAATGTAACTTCTAGTATATTAGGAATAGCTGATTGCTGAGTGTAGGTTGTAGAGAACTGATTCTCTAGTATGTTACCCATAGTAAGAAGTTGGACCGGGTCTTCATCTTCCAAATACTTAAACTTGATATACCCACCAGACCAGTAGACATACATCCTAGACACTAATGCCATCTGGGTCAGATGGTCACTTGGTGTGCTTCTGGTATCCAATGAAATATGTAACTCAGACTTGTGTTGTGTATCTATTTTTTGCCAACATCTCTTAGCCGCATTGTCAATTGCTGTGTCATCTAGATTAGCAGAAGTGATAGTATCACCTATACCAAACCTAGTATTAAGTAAAAAGTCTCGCATACAGTAAGCAGGATTAGATGTGAACTGAGTAACGTATGAGGTTCCATCCCATGTCTCTAGGTCATCCCCAACTATCTTCCTAAACTGATTACCTGTGCCTGTCCAATAATACTCTTCATACTCTTCACTACCATCACCAGCTAAATCAGGAACTCTAACCTTACGCCCACGAAGTAATGTCAATACTTCTGGGAAGCCACCTGAAATCTGATCGGTTGCTTTAACACGTATGGCTACAATAGCTGTGTTAGGGTATGCTAAATCCTCACTTACTATCTCTGTCATCTGCAAGGTTTTAAATGGATTCTTTGCGTCGTCTGCTTTAGTAGCAGGATTATATCTTTGTACTTGAATGTCGTAGCTGTTCCTACCTGCCGCAGGAGTAACAGTTATGTTTTCTTTCTGCGGAGATTGAGTCTTTCCACTTACTGTGTACCATGAACCACTAGCGTCAACAGTACCGTCAACAGGTGGGTCATACGTCCAAGAGTCTGCGTCTTTTATACTATGCCTAATCCGATACTTTACAGAATTAGATCGCATCTTGCCTTTCTTGTTGTAGTTGTACAATGCATCAGCTTGCATTTTAATCATCATCTGATCTACGTCTGCATTCGTTGTGTAAAGCAACGTCCACTTACCACCGGGAGAATCTCTCTCAGCAGGAACGTCATAAGCGTAATCATACACAGTCTGTACATTTCTAAATCCTTGGATAGAAGTCTGGAGATTTGTTCCAACTCTTGCTGCCCAATAAGCTTCCTCAAAATCTGTTATCTTTACGTCATTAAGTTTAATCCAAGGAGTAGCTGTATCAACATCTTCAAGGTCAGTAGGAATAGATGCGTTACCATCATCGTCTTCGTTACGAATGGCAGCAATCTCTCCCTCTGCCAATGCAAGAAGTAAGTCAGCGTAATTGTCTTCTCCGTCACTCCATAGGTTAAAGTTAATGATGGTTCCACCAACAGCATGCTCACCATAGACCGCAGGTACAACAGTACCCTGTTTCGTTGAGGTCTTAGGACCATCCCACTCGTAACTATCAGAATCTTCAGAAGACTCAGTCTCAGGTACATCAACCTTCATCATATCCATTAACCACCCACCACCAGCCCATATGATAAAGTCTAATACTCCACCGTCCAGTGTATGAGTTATTTCTACTACATCCCCATCTTTACAATTATACTTAAGCCATGCACCAGCTTCAAGTCTTTCACCGTTAACATAAAAGCATACCTTCTTACCGTGCAAAGGTTTCCTGTGGTGGGGATACCTACGGATGTATTCTTCTACGCCAGAGATTAAAGCACCAGCCTCAGCTTCTACTTCATAGCTCTCGTCTGCAAATTTGTTAGGGATATATTTGATAAGAACCATTTATGTCCAACCTTTCTTATATCTATATGCACTATGATAAATACTTAACCATCGTCTTTCTAACCTGTTTATCGTTACAGGAAGATTGTTCATACAGTGTATGAACTTCCCCTCCCCAAGGAACACACCAGTATGTGTAGGTGCTTCTAACTCTTTGTATGTGTTAAACAACAGTATGTCATATGGCTCAAGTTTAACAACAGGAGTCCATAGCTGACTGAAACCTGCCACATGCTCGTACTTCTTTTTGGTATAGAACGCTGTCATGTAGTTACATGCGTCTTCCCCGAACAGATACTCATTCACGTCAGGGAGTTCTATACCAAGCTTGTCTTTATAAAGTAGAACCACTAACCCGTAGCAGTCTACTCCTTTCTTATCTCTGCCCAAATGCTTATAGGGTAATCCTATGTAGTCTCTCATTATTGCACCATTATCACTCTAGTCTTAGGTATCCCAGGCCATCCGCCATACCTAGAGGTATTGTTATATACGTCACAGGAAGCTAGAGTTTTCATACACGATGTTATACTAGCCGAAGCTAGAGTACTATTCGAAGGAACGCCACCAGAAGCACTACCTGTACACTCTTCACTCTGCCATGTCCATTGGCATTGGTCTCTAAGGAATGTACGCTTAGGAACCTTAATACCATACAGAGTAGTCTTTGGTACTAATGAGAACTTAGCTGAGTTAAGGGTTGACTGCGCACCATCAACGTAATAAGTCTCCACAAGACAGGCACTAGCATTAGCTAGCACTTCTACGTAGGTACGAATTACAGTGAAAGCTCTCCCACGTAGGCCATCATTCTGTTCTAAGTAAGCTACCATCGTACGGTCAATATTAGAAATAGTAACATCTAACGTTGGCTGTTGCGATACTTTGCTATACTTCATGTTGCCCATTTGGATAGGAGCGGCAGTATATGTCTGCGCTGTAGCTGTGTTGGGCTGAAAGTATTCTAAGTTCTTGTTGTATGCTGCCCAATACAACTTACTAGCCGCAGTATCCCCATACTCAATACAAAGTAATCGTACAGGTTCACTACCCTCTAGCTTATTCTTTTCTACTATTAAAGAAGCATTTAAACTAACAGTCATTACTTAACATCCCTCTGTACGAATTTTATACCACCAGACCTTACTGGTCCAGCAAACGATGCGTTAAGATTAGCATCAACATGTGCTTTAACTTTAAAGTTCTCTTTGTCATCCGCCATAAAACATCTGTACATAGGATAGGCGTATGTCTTTCCTGAAACAAACTTCTGAAGGTCACCAAAATCACTAGTGTTAGGAAACCCTATTGAAGAATCTTCCTTGTGTACATTGATTATTCCTATTCTAAATTGAGACGTAGGGGGATGCCAGATCATACAGTACTTACCTCCCTCTCCGCTTGTAGCAGAGAAATCAGTAGTGTCGTATATAGATGCATTCCATTCAGCACCAGTAGCCAAAGCAGAAATCTTTTGACCACTAGAATAGTCTACCACGTAAAAGCTATTAACCTTGAACGAGGATATATCTCTAATGAATCTCCGTATCTGCTTGAACTCTGAGTTCCATATATTCTTATA
>Ga0114925_10001981_pt1 | contig 10317 bp, 8 predicted proteins | sample SumtaG_2_FD_87287 | JGI IMG/M metagenome (GOLD analysis project Ga0114925, IMG submission 87287) | Deep subsurface microbial communities from Indian Ocean to uncover new lineages of life (NeLLi) - Sumatra_00607 metaG | ecosystem: Environmental > Aquatic > Marine > Oceanic > Sediment | place...
AATCTTTTAAATACTTCATTTTCATTGCGTAGCAGCTAGAATATAATTGTCCAAGCGGATCTTTTTTTGCTATTACATCATATTCAGGATTATCTTCAATCAGCTTTATAAATGAATCATTAATAAAACAATGCCTACCAACAAGTTTAATAATCATATCTTCTGGATCAAAATCAAAAAATTGTAACCCTTTCAAAACAGACACAGACTCATTAACTCCCTTATTTCTTAAAGAGTAATTATTGGATTTTGTGTAACAGATATGATCTACGTGCTCATCCAAGAATGATACTCCTTTAAGATTGCAAGATTCCACGTAGTAGGGCTCAAGTAAAAAGTCTTTGGCAATGCCAATTGATTTTATATACTCTTGCTTTCGGAACTCGAATTTGTTGTTAATTAAAGCGGCAGTGCATAATAACCGTAAAGATGGTTTTAGCCTTTTAAGAAAGGCTTCTCTATCAAATTTACTTAATGTGATCCATGCTCTGGAATTAACACCGTTTAATGCATCAATCAAACTTCCAAAATCCAATAAAAAGACATTATCAAATTTTTGCCATAATCGTTTTTGAAGGGCGCAGCCTGTTACCCCCAACGCCACGACAATCACTTGATACGTACCTTTCGGTGTTTCATTAATTGCTTCAATACATTGTTTTTCTATTCTATCAATGTGTGGGTATACATTTGTAGAAGGAACGGACACAAATTTGCAATTTTCCCCAAATAAAAGGTTCCGTATTTCTTTCTTAATATGTTCGTTTCCCACAAATACCGTGCAATTTTCTTCACGTAAAAATTTTAAAAACCGCAAGCAATAGTTTGAGTTATGGGCTGCCAGGTAGTGTAAGGCCGTTTGAGAATACACATCAGTAAATTCACTTTTCCAAAAAGGATGAACTTTTTCTAAAAAATCCACACACCTATCAAAGGGCCACTCATGGTTGCCGGGAAACATGCCAGCTTCAAGTCCACCAAACTCTCTACAATTTAATGGGAGAGCTCTGAGGACATTACTACCTTGAATGCCCATCGCCTCTTGCATTTCACGTTGAAGAGCGGGGGAGTTTTTTTCATTGTATTTGGATTGGCCTTTAGCTATTACAATCTCGCCATCACCAAAACGGATATACATCCCTTTTTTTTCACTTTTAATTATTTCTTGTGCCTTCTTCAAAGTCTGTTTGCTGTTATGAAAATCTAAATGAGATCTGTCAATTGTATACACATACGAAGAGATGAATATCAGGAATAGTAGTATCATAAATATCCTCTTTTTTTAGTTATTTTCTGTATCAAAATTTTTTAACAAATTACATACGTAATCAACATCCTCAATAGACATTCCATGGTGAGCTCCTAGCAAAAACCCTTCTTCCATAATGTGATCAGCGTTTGGAAAAGGTTGCAGATATGTTCTATATGCTGGATGACGGGTAATATTTCCTGCAAATGTTACTCGGGTTTGTACCTGATTTTCTTCTAGGAAATAAAGTAATTCAAGTCTTTTTTTTGTCATTAAGGGGAAGGCTAGCCAATCAGGCTTTAGAGAGTCATCTGGCAAAATGTAATGTGTGTCCTTTAGATTTTGCAGATAGCGTTCGATCAAGTCTCTTCTAATTTTACGGAATTTCTTAAGTTTTTTTAATTGTATAAGACCAAAAGCAGCATTGACTTCAGATGATTTGAAATTATAACCTATTGCACCATATAAAAATTTAAAATCATAAGGGATACCATCTACTTTATGATTAAACCGTTCATCCATAGTTTCTACATTATCACCGATCCGGCCCCAATCTCGATACATTACAGCACGTTTGTACATTTCCTTGTCGTTAAACATTACCATTCCACCCGATCCGCAGGCAGTTATTAAATGACTAGAATAAAAACTGGTCGTTGAAATGTCTGTTTCAGGGGTATGGGTTATTGTATCGCAAGAATCTTCAATAAGAGGCAACGATGTTTTTGAACGAAGGGCTTCCCAATCTGGTTTATTCCCAACAAGGTTGGGGATCATGATACATTTAGTTTTGGGGGTAATAAGCGGCAAAATAGTTTCAATATCAGGAACATACTTTCCAATCGATACATCACAAAAAATTGGCGTTGCCCCAAGTTGAATAATAGGTGCTACCGTGGTAGCAAAAGTGCACGCAGGCGTAATTACTTCATCCCCAGGCCCAACTCCTAACACCGCTAACGCAAGTAAGTTAGCAGATGAACCAGAATTGACAAATAATGCATGTTTTTTACCAAACAATTGAGCTATTTCGTTTTGAAATTCTATGGTTTTTGGTCCAAACCCTGCAAGCCATCCGTCTCGTAAACATTGGCTGACAGCTTTAATTTCTTCCTCTCCATACGCCTGAAATTGATTGGGAGCGTACCAAATTTTTTTTGAAAAAAGTGGGCTTGTTCCTGACAGCATAGCGATTACTAGTAATTTCTTTAACATAAGTACTCCTTTTAATGATTCATTTTGCTCAAACTCTTGTGTGTAAAGCGCGTACAATTATAACCAGAACTTTTTCATTCTCAAAGTTTGTTTATTATACTACGTAATTTTTTAGCTTTATTGCATGGTTTGCTTATTTACAATTTAGTTAAGGGTTGTTATATGTAACAGCTGTTATATAACAAGACCAATAGAGAGAGGAAAACATGAAAAAGCAATATTTAATAGTATTCCTAATGAGCAGCTTGCCTAGTCTTTGCTTTGGCATGAAGTATGATGGACCACCACAAAAAGTCTTGGTCTTTGGAGGAAAGACAGGGTGGTTTGGACAAATTATTGTGAAGCAATTAAAGGAGTTGGGTCATCAGGCCATTATTGCTGAGTCGCGCTTGGAAAATAGAGAGGATCTTATCAATGAGATTGAGACTGTTCGTCCAGATGCAATTATCAATGCTGGTGGCATAACAGGCCGTCCTCATATTGACTGGTGCGAAAGCCACAAGCCTGAAACAATACGCGCAAATGTAATCGGCTGTTTGAATTTGGCAGATATATCGCATCAGCGAAATATACATATGACGTACGTTGGAACCGGATGTTTGTATGATTATGATGAGGAACATTCAATAACGTCTGGAAAGGGGTTCACTGAAGAAGATCCCCCTAATCATGACACCTCATTTTATTGCGAGTCAAAACTCTATCTACAAAAACTGTTAGTACGTTATCCAAATGTTTTGGTCTTGCGAGTACGCATGCCTTTTTCTGGTGATTGGACTCCGCGTAACTTTATTGTAAAAATTGCTACGTATGAAAAAGTAGTTAACGTGCCCAATTCTCTATCTTCTCTGGAAGATCTGCTCCCTATTGCTGTAGATATGACGTTGCGAAATCTAAAAGGAGTGTATAACTTTGTAAATCCCGGGACCATTTCCCATAATGAAGTCCTTAATCTCTACAAAGAAATTGTAGATGAAAAATTTAGCTATCAAAATTTTTCTACGGAAGAGCAGGATAAGATATTGAAAGCACCTCGGTCTAATTGCAACTTAGACGCAAGTAAGCTTCTAAGTGAATATCCTGAAATACCCGATGTAAGAAGTTCAATAGTTAGTGCGTTGAAGTCTATGAAAGCAGCAAGGTAATAAAAATGGTTCTTCCATCTTGGTGGAAGTCAAAAAAAATCACAGACTTTAAGAATGTGTTTACGTTTTTTAAAACTAATTGTCCCGGTTCTGATGTATGTTATTTGTGAGCAGAGTATGTTAATTCCAAAGGTAATCTTGTGAAGAAAAATACGCTATTCCTATTCTTGTTGTTATGGCCCTTTATTGTGTTAACGGAATCATTTTCTGGGTATTGGCGTGAAATGCAGAGAGAATATGAAAAGATAATGAGGTCTTTTTCGCATGAAGTGCAACTGGAAAATAACTATATGCATCCCCATTGGCGACAACAAAGAAAACTGATGGCACAAATAATACAAGGGGCTCCTGATGACAAAATTATGATGCGGGGGCCTGTTGCAGGGTCGATGGTAAGAAATGAGTTTTGTAAGACCCAGGAATATGAAATGGCTTACTTGCGGCATTGTGTGCCCAAGCATATTCAGGCATTATTACGAAGTTTCAAAGATACGCAGTTTGGAGGTATTCAGCTTTTGTGTAGAGAGTTTAATTGTTCTATCAACTCACTGGGACAACTTTTCTTTTTAGCGAGAATATTGGAACGCAACAAGATTGAAGATATCAATACAATCATCGAGTTAGGTGGTGGTTATGGTTGTCTGGCGAGAATTGCTAAAATGGTGCTTCCTTCTGTTACGTATGTTATTTTGGACCTTCCTGAATATATTGCGTTGCAAAGCTTATATTTGCGATCCACCCTTCCTGACATAAAAGTAGTGGTACATACTGCTTGTCCTGAAAAGTTGGAAACGGGAACTATAAATTTGGTTCCGATCTTTTTTTTACCAAACTTTACTATTAGAGCCGACATTTTTTTATCATTTGCTGCTTTATCAGAGACCCCGGAGTTTGTTCAAAAAATGGTTATAGAAAGAAAGTTTTTTAATGCCTATGCTTCCTATCTCACTGGACCGCTTAATCGGTGGGGTGCGCAATATAATTTTGAGAATCACCATATTATTGTAGATGGGATGAGATCTTGTTATAACCTATGTTTTGCTCAACCCATGCATCATTTTGGTGGAAAATTGCAATCCTACGATATATATGGAACCAATCAAGTAAAATAAAACAGGTGGATGGGAGAGAGGTAATGAAATCGTACATTTTAATAATATTACTATATTGTTTTTTTTGTCCGGTATATTCCTATGAATTCAAAAAAGTGACCGTTCTGTCTGATAGAGTAACGCCCCGGCATGGTCCATTTGGGGTATATCAGAGCGTAATGAACGGATTAAGGATCTTAAAAATACCATTTAATTGTAACCCTCAGACGTCCCAAGTTGGTGATGCGATAATTGTTTTATCTGGAGTAGACAATTTGCGCAAGGCTATTGATTGGAAGCGTAATGGTCGTATTAAATGTTTATTTGGAGGTCCCAATATTATGAATCGGCCTAATCAATTTAACTATCTACTTGCAAGCAAAGAAGTAGATGTATGCTTAGTTCCATCTCAGTGGATTAAAGTTGCCTATGAGGAGGATGCCCCTGCTCTCAAAGGGCGGGTGCAATATTGGCCAGCAGGAGTTGATGTAAATGATTGGTCACCAGGTGCGATGAATCGGGATTGTGTGTTAGTATATTGGAAGACAGAGGGGATGCAATTATGCCAAAAAGTTGAGGAGTTGTTGCGTAAATTCGGGTATAAACCAGTGCGCATTACCTATAATTCATACGATATGAGTACATACAAAAATGTATTGAATAAATCTAAATTTGCCGTGTTTATTAGTAGATCCGAATCGCAAGGTATTGCGTTAGCAGAAGCATGGTCAATGAATGTGCCAACTCTAGCTTTTGACCCAGGGCAACTTACGTACTTGGGCAGAAGTTATTTTCCTGTTTCATCGTGTCCGTATTTGACGGAATATACGGGGAAAACATGGAAACATTTGGAAGAGCTAGAAACTCTTATTCAAAACTTTGATTCGTATGCAGCGCAATTTGATTCGCGAAAATGGGTGTTAAAGCATATGTCTTATGAGGCATCTACAAGGGCATTACTTGCCAGTATAGAATCAGTTTATCATTAAGGGTTCCCATCCTCAAAGAATCGTTATATGGCAAAGCAACCCGATGAAAAGTGGAAAGACTATTCTCTTCATAAATAACATACTTTCTAGAGTTTATTGACGGACAAATACCGCATCACCCCACGAAGTGTGCGGGCGTTCCATATGCACTTGAACGAATCCATGACTTTCCAGCCATTTTCTATAGGCTGGATATAAAACACACCCATTGTACAACTCAAAAAAATTAACTTCGGTAGCTATTACAGTGACCCTCTTTAAGATGTCAGGGGAGGCCTTAAGTACATAATATTCATACCCCTGCAAATCAAGCCACAATAAGTCGATCTTCTCGAGCTGATTTTGTCTTGCAAATTCATCAATTGTAACCGTACTCACTTCTATTTCTCTATTAAAATTTATCCATGGGAAATGGTGTAGATGAGCTTTTGGCGTTAATAAAGAACTCGATCCCGTTCCTTCTTTACTACTGACATGAAATTTGGAGGTTCCAATCTTATCACCTAACGCTAATGGTAATGCTATGACATTCCCACAGTCAGTAATCTTTTTTTTAAGTTCATCAAAGAGCTCTGGTACAGGTTCAAAAGCATAAATTGTACTTTGCGGCCATAAGGAACTTAACTTGACTGTATCAGATCCATTGTGAGCACCAGCCTCAATAATAATAGGATTTGTGGGCAAATATCGCTTTAAAAGGGAGATGTTGGTGAGGCCTTTTATCTGAAATGCCAGACTAAGGAGCAAGAGCGCCATGGTATGCTTACTATTTTGAATCATTGTGTTTCCTGATTGAATAAATATTATATTATAATTCCATTGCCACATAATGTATTTTTCACAAAGCAATTTATCTTATGAACAAATTGTGTATACATTGTCTACCAACCTATCATAGCAATGTTAAAAGTTAAAATAACCGGGAAACTATATGGATTTCGTAAAATACATAGCAAGCATTATCCTATGTATGCACATTTTTTTATTTGTATTTACAAAACCGAACGATACTATTGCAGTGCTCGGCACTGGCTATGTGGGTCTAGTGACTGGTGCATGCTTAGCGCATCTAGGAAATAACGTAATCTGCATGGATACAGATACTGCAAAGATCAGTAATCTTAAGGATGGAAAAATTCCTTTTTATGAACCTTGCCTTGAAGAGATTGTGCGTCAATCACTGCAAGTAAACCGCTTGTCATTTACATCAGATATAAAAGATACATTATCCCGAGCGTCCATTGTTTTCATTGCTGTTGGCACACCATCTGATGAAAATGGGCAAACAGATTTAACCGCTTTTAACCAGGCAATTGAAAGTATTGCATGTCATATCCAAAACTATACGACCATAGTAATAAAAAGTACCGTACCCATTGGTACTGGAGATAAAACACGCAGACTGCTTATTGAACAGCATAATATACCCTCAACGTTGTTTGATATAGTGGCAAATCCTGAGTTTCTTCAACAGGGGAGCGCTGTGCGTACATTTCTTTTCCCAGATCGCATTGTAATAGGAACAGACTCGGATAGAGCAAGGAAAAAAGTATCTTTGCTATATTCCTCATTTTTACGAAAAAAGATACCAATCATTCATACAAACATTGTTAGTGCCGAAACAATCAAATATGCGGCGAATTCCCTTCTTGCGCTCAAGGTGGGCTTTGTCAATGAGTTGGCTAATTTATGCGATATGACTAATGCAGAAATAAAAACAGTTACTCAAGCCATGGGTCTTGATAAGCGAATTGGTCCATATTTTCTCAATCCTGGACCCGGTTTTGGTGGTTCATGTTTGCCAAAAGATACAATGTCGTTTTTGAATACAGCACAAAAATACAATGTTTCCTTCCATATTATAAAAGGGCTAATCAAGGCAAATCGTGCCCAATATCAAAAGCCAATCGATAAGCTGTTAAGATTAATGAATAATGAAATCGAAGGAAAATCGATAGCGATACTGGGTTTGTCATTCAAAATGGGCACTGACGACATTCGCAATTCTCCTGCTATACCAATAATCACGAAGCTACTGGAGCGTGGAGCAACGGTTAGGGCACACGACCCACTTGCCATAGAAAGCATGAAGAAAATTTTTCCTTATATTCTATATTCAGGGAACATATACGATACCATAGAAGGGGTCGATGGAATTATTCTTATGCATGAATGGTACAATATAGAACATGCTGACTTGGAAATAATCAAGAACAAAGTAAAACAGCCCATAATCGTCGACACAAGAAATGTTTTAGATAAAACTAAACTACAAAAATATGGATTTTTGTATGACACCATGGGAAATGGTTCCAATTATTCAATGAATTTTTACAGCAAATAGATCTTATAATGTCGAGGCCCATATGAAGCGATTTATTCTTTTTCTAGCAATTGTTTTTACAAATCTACTGTCTACTCCGCTTAAACAGGCGGATCTTATTATTTTTTCATACAATAGACCCTTACAATTGTATGCACTTCTCGAATCAATTGAAATCTACATAACGGGAATTAACCATACTTTCATAATTTGTCGGGCCGGTGATAGTAACTTTCAAAAAGCATATCAAGAAGTACAAAAAAAGTTCCCTTCCGTATCCTTTTTATTTCAGAGTACCCATGCGAACCGAGACTTCAAACCTCTTACCATGAAGGCAATCCAACAATTCCCTAGCCAGTACATCATCTTTGCCGTTGATGACATCATTGTAAAAGACTCCGTAGATATGGATGAATGTATAAGAGCTCTTGAACAAACCGAGGCATACGGTTTTTTCTTGCGCATTGGTGAAAATACGTATGCCAAATACGGTACAATACAGCCAGACTTTTTGCCTGAATTTACGGGAGTAACAAAAGATATTCTTATGTGGCAATTTGATAAAACTACGAGCTATTGGCGCTATTCCAATACGGTTGATATGACCTTGTATCGGAAAAATCATGTTATCCAACATTTTTCTCAAATGCATTTTCAAACACCAAACAGACTCGAAAGCTCCTGGTGTGGGCGTACTCCACAAAAAAAATTAGGTTTATGTTTTCGACAATCGAAAATTATTAATATTCCACTAAATCGGATACAAAATGATTTTACTACTAATCCTCATATGAATTTTGCATCACCAGAAGAGTTACTCATTAAGTTTAACCAAGGTAAGAAAATAGACATAAACCCTCTTTTTAGGATGAATAATAGTGCTCCATATCTCCACTACACGCCCACTTTCATTGAGCGCTAAACAAGAATGAAGCAGTAGGGTATTAATAGTGGTGTTGATAAGATGGTTCTACCAATCGAAGTCTTGTTCATATCCCAGTTGAATCAGAAGGGTTCCTGCTATCTCTTTAAATAGTTTCTTTTGTCTTGAGGTGAAATGTTTCTTGTGGCTTCCAATTTGACCTTCCCTAAAAGTGTCGCTTGATCCGAAGAGTTGTACAGCGATCTTTTTTGCCTCTTCGTTATCTATGAGTAATCCGAGATGGTTAGCTATGTTTTTAATTTCCTGCAGCTGCTCCATCTCCGTGCCTCCCCCCCGTGGTCCAACTATTTTTTCAAATGTAGTTGTATATATTGCAGGGTGATCCTTCCACGGCAGATAGGCATCATAATGTTGTTTGACATTGTTGAGCTTTGTCAGATTTATATCAGGATAATAAGGAATTTTAACCACTAGATAATCAATCACTTTATAATTAGATATCACTTTAGTAATTATTTCCTGGATCGGTAGTTTGTGTATTGTGCCAATTTTGTATTTTGCTAGATAGTATGCCAAAGATACAACTTGATCTCGTGGATCTCTATAAAGGAATATTCCTCGATAATTGTGATGTTCTAATAGTGAAACATTGCTTTGAATTGGCGGTGCATGACTAATGAGGAATTGATTAGGTTTGATAGTATTAAGCCGTTCTGGTGTTATATAAAGCCAACTTGTATTTGTGCCAACGCCGACATTTCCTGTTAGTAATGTAATGATTTTTCTCAGTAAATGAGTGCCTGTTTTTGGTATCGTGGCGATGAAAATCTTTTCGTGAAGACATATTGTTGTTTGGGTGATTAAAAGAAAGAATAGGAATATGTAATTTATACTTTTCATACGGTTTGTTTTCTTTAAATGTGTGAGATTATTATCTTTTCACCAAAAGACTATAAATTGTCAATATATGTCAAGAGGATTTCTTAAAGTTGACGGACAGTATGCGCTATACTATATTTTGCGCGTAGTTTCGGTAGTAAGCATTTTAGATTATACGTTTCATGAGGGTAGTGTAGTGAAGAGAAGGTTTCTTATCGTATCGTTAGTTTTCTTTAGTGGTTGGCTCATTGATGGAAAAAATTATGCGGTTGTGCGTGATGGGGAGTTTGTGGGGGCGCGTCATGGAATGCTTCTTCAGAAAAAGGCCTTTGAAGGGGATAATGTTGTTTTGCTTACCGGAGCTGCCGGATTCATAGGAAGTAATTTTCTTCAATATATGTTTGATAAGTATGATGGCTATTATTTTATTGTTTTGGATGCGCTTACCTATGCAGGTAACATTGATAATATTCCGCGGTATATAAGAGATTCCGATCGATTCAGTTTTTTTTATGGTTCGGTAACGAATTATCAAATCGTGGA
>Ga0114925_10001982_pt1 | contig 10315 bp, 6 predicted proteins | sample SumtaG_2_FD_87287 | JGI IMG/M metagenome (GOLD analysis project Ga0114925, IMG submission 87287) | Deep subsurface microbial communities from Indian Ocean to uncover new lineages of life (NeLLi) - Sumatra_00607 metaG | ecosystem: Environmental > Aquatic > Marine > Oceanic > Sediment | place...
ACAGAAAGAAATACTCTGTGGGGTATTTATTTCTTGAAAAAGGCAAAGAAACAAAATATGTTGAATATGATATGAGTGATCAAACCCTATTAAAAGCATCTGAATATTTTAAATTAAATTTATCAGAGTAAAATTAAAGTCAAGTAAATATTACATCACGTTTAGAGCATGAGTGTCAATCAAATACATAAAACAATCCTCATTCTGGTCTTATCATCCGGATTGAGAGTCAGCGAAGTTATTAAACTAACTGCTGACGATATTATTAAATCAAATAATGGATAGTAACTTAATTTATTGGTCATATAGGTCCACGCGTCAGCATGGCGCATGGCCCCCTCTGCGGTGGTGCGCATGATGCTCGGATTCATGGGATTATTAGTGTTGTCAGGACCACCAGTTGAAAAATGGTGACATCGGGATAAACCGAAAGTGCTGCTTCCATAAACTGCCGGCTTCGCTTGCGTGATTGTACAATGTACTCTGCTTCAGTTTTTTCAGGATATTTGACATTGATGGCGTCATCAACTCCATCTCCGTCGAAATCTGCTCCTGCATGTGGCGAGAAATCATACTGCCAATAAATTGATAGGCAAAATTATACCTTCAGCTTGCTGGAAATACCCCCGAAGCCACGATTTTTTAGGTAGAACTGACCAGCCTCCATACTTTGGTCCACTGACCTCCCTTATCGCAATATATTATAACGGGCATTATTTTAACCCGGCCTGTGTTCCAAGCCATAGCTTTCCATTACGCTCTATGTCGGAATAATTCAGGAACGACCCGTTTGAATCTCTCACTTTAATCCGTTTTACTGCCTGACTTTTTTCAACCACAAAACCGATCATAGGGTTGAGGTCAGTTCTGCTTCTATCTATCTCTATTACCAGAGTTCCGCTGTCATCCATGTATGTTTTGAATTCAATATTATCTCTATCATTCCAGAATTCCCCGAAGGTTGTCAGATCACCTATCCATCCGCCAAGTTTCAAGATTTCCTTCATCAATCCCTCCTGGGCTTCCAGTTTATACGTCTTAATTCGTGTATCGGAGGGATGGACCAGCAGAACAGTTATTGCTTCGTTTTCCATGTTAGCCATGGCTATTTCAATCCAGGCTTCCACAGCCCTGTCAACCGATCCAGCAGTTAGATATCCCATGGAATCGTCCAGTGTAACGGGGATTTCAAGTATACTGGATTCCGGTGAGCCTAAATGGCGCTCGCCAAGAGCACGGAAAGGAAAGGCTGTCAGTACATCATTGGCTGAGAAAGTTGAGTCGTAGAGGTATCCAGCCTCTTCAAGGACCTTTATGAGTTCGTTAGGAAATTCGAGACCACTGGCGCGGAAGGCTTTTGTGGTCTGATCAGGGATATCTCTGTCCAGCAATTCTTTGCTGACCCTGACCTCTCCCTGGACAGTAACCTGATTTACAGGATCGTAGCTTTTAAAAGTAACTCCCGGGTCTCCTTCCGGAACCAATGAGAACATCTTGTAATGGGACACAGAATGGGACCCGATATCCCACCCCCTTCTTTTCAGCTCCCTGATCGCCTGAACGTTCTCTTTTATATTGTAATAATCTATATCCATCCAATCTACAAAGTACTTGGTATTCACAAAAAATGTACTTTTTACACCATACTTATGTTCAAGGTCGGCGTATTTCAAGGAATCAACAAATGAAGTCTGGGCATCCACATCGTGGGAGAGGATGAGAGCAGTAGATCTGGAGTATGGAGATGTGCTGAGGTATACGAAGGGAGTTACGTTTGATTCATAAATTGCCTTCAGGATAAGCATTATCACATCCGCTGAAGGCTCAAAAGAATTGACATACCTGCGCTGGGCCTCATAATCTTCTCCGATCTGGGGGCGCAGTACTGATTCGGTATAAGAAAGTCCGAAAAGATAGGTCTTCCCCCGGGTGTAGAGATTAACTGAAAATCCCGTAATTTCGTCGTCGAAAATAGCAAGCTGTTCGGCCTCACCCGTTAATTGATAGCCGTGAGACCAGATAACTTCGTCATAGAAGTGCTTTTCTCCATTTCCAAGTGAGATAGTCTGCTCACTGGGGTGATTAATGTATCTAAGAGAGTCGTCATTCCCGGTGAAGGTTAACCTGTAACGTCTCCTTCCTGGAAGGCGGTGTTTTATACCGAAGAGGGGATTAAACCTGCTTCCCACCTCACCGGCGGAAACAAAAACACCTCCATCTTCCACGTAATCATATATAGCATTAATATTTTTTGAAGATAGAACGGCGTTGGTGAGGGCACCCCCTGAATAGACCACCTTATAATTACTCATTTTAGAAGTATCGATAAGGATGTCGTAGGGTATACCCAGAACATTGAAAATCCGTCTCAATGCAAGAAATTCTATGCTGCTCTTATCATCTCCATCGGCCCGGGAGATGTCCAGGAGGGCCACCCTCACATTAAGGGGCTTTAACTTTTCCTCTCCATAAACACTCCAAACGAATATAAAGATGATTAGGACAATAAAAGCATATTTCGTATATTTCACTTATTGTTTCCCGCTATTTTCCCCAGGATAAGGCATTAGTGTCTATATCCAGTAAATAACACGTACTGGCTACCTTCTATTTTCCCAAGAACAGGGTGTTTATTTCCCTGTCTCTCATTATCCTCATTGCTATCACAAACCACGCAGTGCCGGCAACTCCGGGGTTATCGCTGAACTGGTAGGGTATGTTTATGTTCGCGTATCTGAATCCCCTATCCGAGCGGAGGGGCATCATTGATTTGATTATCTCAAGTGCTTTCTTGGAGTTTCCTAATTTAATGTAGGCTGCGGCCACTCCAAGAGACCCCTCTACCCATATAAGATTTAGATCATCCCAGCTCGTATCAGGGTTATCGGGGTAGTAGAATTTATTAATGCTCTTTTCTTCGTATATATACTCTGATGAGAAAGGTTTATATCCCCTGATGCCGCCGGATTTTGATACAAAGCGGTTTTCGATGGCTGCAATACACCTTCTGGCTTTTTCATCCTCTCCTATACTGACAAGGAATATTGAGGCCCAGGAAGCTCCGTCGAGGGGAAGGGCGGTGTCCATTCTCTGATCCCCTTTTATCCCGCGGAAGAATTGCCCTTTTTCTTCACTCCACAGCTTTAAAAGCCCATTTTTTACAAGTTCTGCCGCTTTTATATACTCACTTTTACCCGTGAGACGTCCTAAATCCCTTAAAAAGAAATATATGTCTATATTATGCTCCGAACTGACCCACGATATGTTCGATTGCCTGTAGAGCTCTCGGGGTTTATCCGTTTCACCCGAGATCTTAAGATTATATGCGGCCCAGCCGCCTGTTACGAGGCCGTGTCTTCTGTCTGATGGATCCAGAACCTGGTGTTCAAGCAAGAAACGGCCAATTGATTCACCCATTTTTAAAAAGCCTGCCGCAATCCGGTCCTTTTCCAGAAATTCCTTATCCTCTTTAAGACGGGTGTTGAGGTAGTAGGTGGCTGCATACCCTACCCAGGCTATGGCTCCTGTTCTTACTATAGCTCCTTCGTGGTCAACCTCATCAGGCCAGCTGTTATGTGTGTTGTAAGCGAACCAGAAGCTTCCGTCCTCCCGCATGAGCCTTCTCATAGCTTCAAGTATGTATTCAGCCTTCCTGTACTCACCTGCCATTGTAAGAATGATGATACCCAAAGCATCGTCATATACAAAGGAGCGGCTGTAATTATAGGGATAAGCAGGGTCCCATTTCGGTATCAGGTAGCTCACGATAAGCCGTCTTCGCGTCGAATCGGGTAAAAGTACAGTATCATTTGGAACAATCATTTCTTTAACCCACTCTATTGCCTCTGTCTCGGCCTTTAGAATATCTTTGTCTATAAAGATATTCCCGCCCGTCCGGTTATCATCTCCCCGGGAATTGACTGCAGAGATGAGGAAAAATATCAGTGGAAAAAACAGAAGAAGTTTTTGATTTATAATACGTTTCAACCTGTCTCCCTATTCTAAGTGAAATTGTAATAGATAATTGTCGATAACTAAAATATAATCAAAATTTAAAAAAACTCAATAAAACTGTGAATAAGTCTATGAGTATGGTTTCGACCTCTCCATAATTTGTGTAGCAATTATGCTCAATTAACTTATTAAAGCCAGAAGAATCGGTTATTGATGTATTTAAAATGGAAAAGACAATTCTTATTGCGGAAGACAGTTCTGAAGCCGTTGAACTTTTAAGGAGAGTAGTTGAGGGTGAAGGGTAGAAAACAGTATTATTTTATGATTGAGAAAAAACTTATTCGAAATAAAAAATATTCAAGGAAGGTGATGAAAGAAATTGACAAGAATATTAATAGATAAAACCATAATTTATCTTGCAGTAGTCTTTTTCACATTTTCCATGTACGCTGTATATCCTCAGTCATCCGATGGGTTTGACCGGATTTTCGATAAAGGTATCGAATATGAGCGGCAGAATAAACTCGAAAAGGCTGTTGAGATGTACAGGAAAGCCCTTAAAATGAATAAGATGAATAACCAGGTGAAAGTCCGCCTCGCTAAAGTACTGAGCTGGCAGGACAAATATGAAGAGGCGCTGACAATTCTTGATGAAGTGCTTCAGGATGAACAATACCATTCAGAAGCGCTCTTCCGTAAGGCCCAGATACTGAGCTGGCAGGGCAAATACGAAGAATCTATCGCGACATACCAGATCTACCTCATGAAAGATAAGGATGACGGAGATGCGCTCATGGGGATTGCGAGGGTGTACTTCTGGTCCGGTCAGAATGAAAAAGCGATTGATTACTTCAACCAGGCGATTAATGCGGGAGCTGACGAGATCGATGCCCGGATGAACCTTGGAAAGGTTTATCTCGCAATGGGTGACAAGGTAACTGCGAAGGAGGAATTCAATAAAGTTCTGCAATTAGATCCTGGGAATAAAGAAGCCAAGAGGTTTCTTATCGGTATGCGTACTTTGAAAACATATGAAATTACACTATTAAATTTAATATGGTCTATCTATCGGGATAAAACTTTAGGTGTCACGGCAAGCTCCGGCATAACATATCATTACAAACAGAAATGGGATTTTGGCTTTTTCATTGAGAATGCAATTATCGATAAAACCCATGACCTGACATTATCTTTTTCTACTTTTTATAGAGGAGTGCAGTACCTGTACCTTCTTGGAGGCATCTCTTTAACTCCCAATGCAGATTTTTCTTCGCGCTTCAGTATTAACCTGGGGGCAAACTACTCCCTGAAAAATCTTTTTAACGTCGGATTGAATTTCAAAACCGAGATTTTTCCTGATGACACTCTATTTACGATAAGTCCGGAATTACAGAGGTATTTCTCCGACATAACTTATGTAGCCCTGGGGTACAATCAATATATTTACAAGTCCGGTTATTATACAGGAACCATTGGATTACACCTTAATTTTGAGTACTACGACAAGAATCCTATATTTGTTTATCTCATCTATGGAGGTGATGTTGAGATCAAGGATAAGGATAGAAGGATTTTTAATCTTGGGGCCGGGATAAGTTATAATTTTACGGACAATTTTGAATTATCGCTTGGGTACGCTTTGCTTGGAACCGAGTATGGGAGAACTCACGAAATCAGCAATCGTTTCATTCTAAAATGGTAATATAACATTTTTTTCTGCTATGTGGATTCCCTGAAAGCCTCAAGTTTTTTACATAGTTTGATAGCATAATATAATGTGATTGAACACAGTGGTTTTTTTAATTGGAGTATTTTTTGACCATCAATTCATCAGTCATAAACTCTTTTTTCTCCATTTTACCCCATTCCTTTATACCTCTTAAAAAGTCAATAATACCTTTAAAACGCCAAAACGTATGGAGTTGTCTATATCCGAAATTTTCAAATACACTAAAGAAAACTAGCTTTATTACATGTGAATATTTTGGATACTTTCTAAACGATAATTCTTCAACAACAAGCGCGCTCAGAGATAACACAATCCCGAGTACAATTGCTACAATGAGGAATAAAACAGCGAATTGAATATTTATTATATGAAAATACCAGGAAATAGCAAAAACAACATATCCTGTAAGCTCCACAACAGGGCCTAACATTTCAAAAAGGAAGAAAAAGGGCATGGCAAAGATACCCACTATACCATAACGTGGATTTAGCAGCATTTTTTTATGGGTCCATAAACTGTCAACCAGGCCGCGCTGCCATCGGTTTCGCTGTCGTCCTAAAACTTTCAATGTTTCCGGTACTTCAGTCCAGCAAACCGGTTCTGGTATAAATGTTATACGATAAGGTTCATTCTTTTCTCTCATATGCCGGTGCATTCGAACAACTAATTCTATGTCTTCACCCACAGTATCGTGTTTATATCCTCCAATTTCGACCAGTACTTTTTTTTTGTACAATCCAAATGCTCCGGAAATAATCAACAGGCTGTTTAATGCGTCCCACCCGACCCTTCCGAATAGGAATGCGCGTAAATACTCGACAATTTGAAAGTTCGGCAACCACCTGCGAGAAAGACCAATTTCAACAACTTTTCCAGCCACAACTTTGCATCCATTTGCTACTCTTATTATGCCACCTACAGCTATTGTCTTTTCATCATCCATGAAAGGACGAATCAATTTTAACATCACATCCGGCTCAAGTATAGAATCAGAATCAATAACACTTACAAACGGATATTTTGCAACATTTATGCCTGCATTTAAAGCATCTGCTTTACCACCATTTATCTTATCTATAACCATTAATTCGGGATATTTATTTGAAGTATAAATTCCCTTAATTTCCGTACAAGTGAGAAGTTTTTGATAAGGACGAAATGATTTTTTTAACCCGTACCCTTTTTTCAATATTTCAAAAGTCCTATCCGTTGAACCGTCATTGACAATGATAATTTCAAAATCCGGATATTCAAGTTGAAGCAGCGATTTTACACTTTCAAATATTGTAGATTCTTCATTATATGCAGGAGCAACGATTGTTATCGGGAAAAAATGTGATTGGAATAATCGTTTATGTTTAACCAGGTGAAATTCCCTCATATACCTGCGAATAGCAAAGAAAGATATTAGTATCATTAATAAGTAGGTTCCATTCAGGATGATGAAATAAAATAAAACAAGATAGTTATAAAAGTAGATAATTTTCAATATAGATTCACCAATTTTAAAATATATTCCTGGCAGTTATGCCAGGACATTTTCTTCTGCTTGTATAACATTATTAATAATTTGACTTACCTGGGTATCATGATGATTCTTTAAAATTTCATTTAATGCTTCTAGTCCCTTTTCATGCATCTGTTTTAATGCAAAAGCACTGTAAAACTTTACCCAGAAGTTCTTATCAGAATAAAGCATATTTTTTAATACAGTTATAGCCCTCTCTTCCCCTATTTTCCCGAGCGCCTTTGCTGATACGCTGCGAATAACCCAATTTTCTGAGTTAAGATTCTCAATGAAAAAAGAAGCATTTTCCGTATCTTCAAATGAACCAATAGCTTTAATACAGCCTATTTTAAGTTCAATATCATCTGTTTTTTTTGCTAATTTAAAAATAGCTTTGGAACTCTCGATGGCGCTGCTAAAAGATAAAATATCGACAATTAATCTCTTTCCCAGAGAATCGATCTCCGGATCTCCGAGCATTTTAATCAAAATAGGATTACTGGCCGTACCATGATCTGACAGGATTTCAATAATCTTTATAATACTAATATTTTTATTTTTGCTGATATTTTGTATTATTTGAGAGAGCTCTTTTTTACTGCCAAATCGATTGAAGGCTTCAAATGCATTATAACAAACAACAGGTGATTTATCATTAACCAGGTTTTTTAGTTTTGCCTTCGTCTGTTTATATTCCATTAGTCCAGAAAAATGGGCGGCATAAGCTTTGCCCCATTTATTAGCTTTATCCAGTGCTCTCATTAACATTTCACCATATCCAATATCTTTTAATAGTTGAATTATGCGTTTATAATCATCCCCTCTAAGATTGATAAGATAATTCTCAACAAATTCTCCAAATATCTGGAAATCTTTATATTTGATATCCAGGGTAAAGTTCGCTTTACCACGCTTTCTTGAAATATATTTTAGAATTGAACTTTCCCATTCATCTTGCTTTTTAAGAAGAAATTTATTTTTGGTATTATAATAAATACGTAAATATAGAGTACAAACAAACAAAAGAAGAACTGTAATCAACAAAAAAAGAATTGTACCAATAATAATCAGCTCTTTTAAATTAAAAAAATCCAGTAATAAATAGATATTATCCATAATGATTTATTGCATCAGCCTAAATAATTCTCATTAATATGCTATTTTTCTACTATTTTTTTTATCCTTGCAGCTAACTCGGCTGGATGAAACGGTTTAACAAGATAATCTTCAGAACCCAAATCCAATCCTTTTAATATGTCCCGTTCCTGTCCTTTTGCAGTTAACATTATTACCGGTATATTTTTTAAGTTTTCATCCTCTTTTATTTTCTTTAAAACCTGATACCCGTCCATTACAGGCATCATAACATCTAAAATAACTACATCAGGATGATTTACTTTTACACTTTCAAGTGCGGCACCTCCATCTTTCTCCCAGATTACTTCATATCCTTCCTTTTCTAATTTAAATGTCGTTAACCGCGCGATCTGTGGTTCATCTTCGGCCAATACTATTCTGTATTTCATTACTTCCTCCCGTCTCCTTTGCGTTTTTCAAATCTGATTCAGGCAACCCATACAGTTTCCCGGAGGAAACTGCTTCTATTTTACCTTAAGTGTATTTCCAGAAGTCACTATTTCTTTTACCATTTCCTTAATCCCTATCTTTTTATTTAAAAACTTGTCCGCCCCTAAAATTTTCACTTTCCTGGCAATATCCTCTTCAGATGGTGTTCCACTCATAACTATAACAATAGTTTTCTCTGTAGCTCTTTCTGATCTTAATCTTTTTAATACTTCAAAACTGGAAATATCAGGCAAAATTTTATCAAGTACAATAATTTCAGGTTTACTGCTCATTGCCCTTTTCAATCCTTCAGAACCTGTATGTGCTGTTTCCACCTTTATTCCCTCTTTCTCTAATAATTTTTTTAGCGAATTGGCTAAATGTTGATCATCTTCAATTATCAATACCGGTTTCTTTTTATCTTTTACCAGTTTATTAATAGCACCAAGCAATATCTTTTTACTTATGGGTTTTACTAAATACTCAGCAGCGCCTAACCGGAATCCCTTTCCACTGTCAGAAACAATTGAAACCATCACTACAGGTATTTTTTCTGTTTTTCTATTAGTTTTTAGGTGAGCTATCACCTCCCATCCATCGATATCCGGCATCAATACATCAAGTGTGATAATATCCGGAAGAAGCTCCTCTGCTAATCTCAGGCCCTCTCTGCCGTTTTTGGCAATGAAAGACTGATACCCCAATTTTTTAACATCCATACTTATTAGATTTGCTATATCTTCTTCATCCTCAATAATAAGTATCGAAGGTACCTCTTCCTGTTTTCGTTCCTTTTTAGGAACAAACTCTTCTTTGATTTTCCTTTCTTTTTTACGTTTCTCCAGAGGTATAATCACACGGAATTCTGATCCTTTATTCAATTCACTTTCTACTTCTATTTCTCCACCGTGTTTCTCAACAATTTCTTTTACAATAGAAAGCCCGAGCCCCGTTCCTCCAACCTCTTTTGTATATTCATCATCCGAGCGGAAAAACTTTGTAAAAAGTTTCTTCTTATCGGACTTGCTTATCCCAACACCTGTATCCTGAACAATGATTTCAGATTTTCCGTTTATTAATTTTGCTTTAACAGTAACCTTACCTTTTTTGGTGAATTTAATTGCGTTAGATATAAGATTAGTTAAAACCTGAATAATTCTGTCTGAATCGCTATATATTTCAATCCCTTCTTCAATTTGTGAAATCAGTTTTAATCCTTTATTTTCTGCAGTCGATTTCATTGTCTTCACAGCAGTATTTATCAAATCACTGAGAGATATCTTCACAAATTTCATAACAATCTTTCCCGTCTCAATCTTTTCTATATCCAGCAAATCATTAATTAAACTATTAAGCCTATCAGAGTTTTGGATAACGATTCCTAAAAAATCCCTTTGTAATTCATTTATTTCACCCGTATCTCCATCGAGAATTAAATCAATATATCCTTTTATAGACGTCAGAGGAGTTCTCAGTTCGTGAGAAACTACTGATATAAATTCAGTTTTCATACGGTCTATTTCGACTTCCTTCGATATATCTCTAAGTGCTTTTACCGT
>Ga0114925_10001983_pt1 | contig 10313 bp, 6 predicted proteins | sample SumtaG_2_FD_87287 | JGI IMG/M metagenome (GOLD analysis project Ga0114925, IMG submission 87287) | Deep subsurface microbial communities from Indian Ocean to uncover new lineages of life (NeLLi) - Sumatra_00607 metaG | ecosystem: Environmental > Aquatic > Marine > Oceanic > Sediment | place...
CGGGCAGCAAAGGCACTGGGGTCGTTTAAGTGCCCCAGCGTATATGAAGCGCTGATCGGCAGCATTGAGGATGCGAACCCAGAGGTGCGAGTGTCAGCCGTCTGGGCGATCGGGGATGGATTGGTAACAGTCAGCCCCGGACACATAGATAAGCCGCACCTCATCCAACCGCTGATCGCGGCCTTAGATCATCAAGAAACCGAGTTGCAGCGCGCAGTACGAGGAGTTCTCAAAAAGCTGACAGGATACTATTTCGAAGACTGCACCGGATGGCAGGAGTGGTGGGCGGAGAACAGGGACAACCTCCTCAGCGGCGGGTAATCGCCGCCACCCGTGCGTGCAACTCGTCCAGATTTCCAGCACGGATCGCTTCCCGAATCTGCTCCATAAGCTGGGCGAAGAAGCGGAGGTTGTGCAGGGTTAGTAATCGCCAGGCAGCGGCCTCTTCTATGCGGAATAGATGGTGCAGATAGGCGCGGCTGTAATGAGTGCAGGCCGGGCAGTCGCAAAGTGCTGACAGAGGCCGGGAATCTTCCCGATACTGAGCGTTGTTGATTCTGACTATCCCCTCCCAGGTGTAAAGCAGCCCGTGGCGGGCGTTGCGCGTGGGCAGGACACAGTCAAACAGATCAACGCCGCGCTTGACCGCTGCAATCATCTGCGCGGGCACGCCGACGCCTAACAGGTGTCTAGGTGTTTCCGGTGGCAGCTCGGGCAGGGCTGCGTCCAGCGCTGTGAACATCTCCGCCTCGCTCTCCCCCACCGAGACGCCACCGATGGCATATCCCGGAAAGCCGATCTCAACGGTGGCCCGGGCGCTTTCCCGGCGAAGCTCTGGATAGACACTGCCCTGGACAATGCCGAACAGCGCCTGCTCCGAATTGTTGTGCGCCGCTTTACTGCGCTGGGCCCAGCGCAGCGTGCGCTCCGTTGACCGCGCAGCCTCCTCGTGGCCGCACGGATAAGGCGTGCAATCATCAAAGGCCATGATTATGTCTGCGCCCAACTCGTTCTGTACCTGGATGGACAACTCCGGGGTGACCTCTATCAAGGTGCCATCCAATGGCGAGCGGATGCTGACACCATCTTCGGTGATGTCACGGCGGTCAGCCAGCGAAAAGACCTGAAAGCCGCCGCTGTCCGTGGCAATCAAACCCGGCCAGTTCATGAACTTGCCCAGCCCGCCAGCCTGCTGGATGACTTCGCTGCCGGGGCGAATCAGCAGGTGAAAGGCGTTGCACATCACCACTTGAATGCCAACCGCAGCAACATCCTGCGGCGAACAGGCCCTCACCACCGCCCGACTGGCACAGGGCATAAAGGCAGGAGTCTCGATACTACCGTTGGGGGCACTCAGTACGCCGCAGCGAGCGCTTGAGGCAGAATCACGAATTGTTATCTGGAAATCCATAAAAACCCTCAGCGTCTTAGATGACTAGCATACAGTCGCCGTAGCTGTAGAAGCGATAGCGGCGGGCTACAGCCTCCTGATAAGCGGCGAGCACCTGCTCGCGGCCGGCGAAGGCACTGACCAGCATCAGTAGTGTCGAGCGGGGCAGGTGGAAGTTGGTCAACAGCATATCTACGACTCGGAACTGATAGCCGGGATAGATAAACAGCCTGGTTTCACCACTATCCGTCGCGATCTGGCCGGAATCGTGGGCCAGTGTCTCCAATGTCCGCACCACGGTGGTTCCCACAGCGACGATGCGCCCGCCATCCGCTCGAGAGGCATTGATGGCTTGGGCCGCTTCAGCGGTCACCTCGTACCTTTCGGCATCCATATCGTGCTCTTGAATATTCTCCGCCCGAACTGGGCGGAATGTACCGGCGCTGACATGCAGCGTAATTCGGGCAATTTCTACATCACCGATGACCAGCCGCTCAAGCATCTCTTCATCAAAGTGCAGCCCGGCAGTGGGGGCAGCCACGGCACCAGGGTCCTGCGCATAGACCGTCTGATAGCGGGCCCGATCGGCGGCTTCCTGAGCTTGCTGTTGGGAGGAGGCTTCGCGGGGAGGCTGCTGGTCACGGTGGATATAGGGGGGCAGCGGGGTGAGGCCGACATGATTCAGAGAAGTCATAAGCTCACCCGGGCATTCAAGGCTCACTACACCTCGCCCGTCTGACAGCCCTTCTTCTATTGTTGCAGTGATTTCGCCGGAGAAGTCAATCCTCTCCCCCACACTCAGTCGGCCTGCCGGCCGCGCCAGCACCTCCCAGCGACCATTGCCGAGCGGATCCACCAGCAACAACTCTACCTGGCCTCCAGTTGACCGCCGGCCCAGCAAGCGCGCAGGAATAACGCGAGTCTGGTTTATGACCGCACAGTCCTGCGCCGCCAGGTACTCGGGTAGGTCGGTGAACCGGCGGTGCTCGATAGCACCGCTGTCGCGATGCAGCACCAGCATGCGGGAAGCCGATCGCTGCGGAAGCGGCTGCTGGGCAATAAGTTCGGTTGGCAGATCGTAGTCAAATAGGTTGACGCGCACTGAAAGTCCTTGATGAGACTGCTAAGGTTCAATGCAGTTGCGGTGTAACTGCTGTGATCACTTGCCCCTAACCAGCGCCACGAAAGCAGGCAGTTACGGAGGCAGTTTACCGCCCATACCTGTCGCCTGTCAACAGTCCTGCCAGGCGGCGCAGTGTTGCAAGCGGCCCATATTTGTGGTATACTGCGTATAGTTTCCAGGGTCGCGGACACGCGGTCGGCGGCCCTTCCTGTTTTGCCGGAAGCGGCAAAACCATCAGTCCAAAGGAGAAAGGTAACCAGATGGCAGAGGACACGCTGTACGAGGCAACATATATTCTTGCTGCAGACCTGGAAGAAGAAGAAATCGAACAGATAACTGGACGGCTGCGGGAGACGGTGGAGCAGGCCGGCGCTGAATTCGTGGCCGACCACTTGCTGGGCCGACGGCAACTGGCTTATCAGATCAATCATCACTCTGCAGGTATCTACCGGGTGATGTACTTCAAAGGCAACGGCGAGCCAGTTAGCGAGTTGAAAAACGAGCTGCTGCTGACCGAGTCTATCATCCGCGGCATAGTGGTTGTGGCAAACCCGGACGCCATCTACGAGCCAACGTCACCTCCAGAGCAGGTAGCGGAACTCGAAGAAGAACAGGCAGCCAGCGAAGCCGAAGAGCCTGAAGCCACGCAGGAGGCAGAGGCGACGCCAGTGGTAGAAGAATCTGTCACGGAGACAAGCGAGCCAGAAGCTGAGCAATCCAGCGAAGCCGAGAAGCCTGAGGCCGAAGCTACAGAAACCGAACTCGAATCCGATGACTAAGGGGGGCAGCGATGATTAACCACGTAGTGTTAGTGGGCAGACTGGCTAACGACCCGGAGATGCGTTATACCTCCAGTGGGACGGCAGTCACCAACTTCCGACTGGCGGTGAGCCGGCCGCCGCGGCGGGATGCCCCCGACAGCGAAGAACAGACCGACTGGCTAAACATCGTCACCTGGGGACGAGTGGCCGAAAACTGTGCCCAATACCTGGACAAGGGCTCGCTGGCGGGCATTGAGGGCCGGGTGCAGTCGCGCACCTGGCAGACCCAGGACGGCCAGAATCGCTACAGCGTGGAGATTAACGCCCGCAACGTCCAGTTTCTGGAAAGCCGCCAGGAGGCCGAGCGCCGCCGGGGTGCCCGGCAGGAGCGTCAGCCCAGTGGCCCGACTGATGAGCCGCCCGCAGAGGCCGACGACGAATTCGGGCCGATTCCCGAGGGCGAAGATATCTTCGGCGACCAGTAGAGCCCGTCGACTTTGACCATTGCTTGCCGCTGCTGAGGGCAGCGCGCAGTTGCGCCGAACATCAGCCAAGCTCGTGATGTCTAACAAGCCAGAAATTGGCCAATTTCACGAAGCCCGAGTCATCCTCTCGGGCTAAAAGTATTCATATATGTTCTTAGCCTAAGCGATTATGTCCACAGCTATTCTTACCCAACTACGCGACAAGATTTCCGAAGCCGACAGCTTCGCTGAACTCAGCCGGGAGCTTGCCGGGGACGCCCGCGCCGTATCAGTGGAGGGGGCCAGTGACTCCGGCAAGGCGGCCCTGCTGGCGACCTTATTCAGCCAGAACTGGTCGGCAGCGCTGGTTATTACTTACAGTGATGATCGCGCCCAGCGACTGGCTGCGGACCTGGGGCAGTTGCTGGCTGACCGAGAAGATTTGGCAGTGCTGTTGTACCCCTCCATAGCTTCAGCGCTCTACGACGGAGTCCAGCCCGAGCGCAGCGAAGTGGCGCAACGGCTGACAATCCTGGAGCGGCTGTGCGCGGGCCAACCCACCCTCGTGGTAGCATGCATCAAAGCGGTACTGCACCAGACGATGCCCCAGGCGGCGCTGGCCCGAGCACGTCGGGAACTGGCCCTAGGCGAGGAAATTGATCGTGATGACCTGGTCGCAGCACTGATTGATCTGGGCTATGAGCGGGTTGATCTGGTAGACGAGGTCGGTCAGTTTTCGGTGCGGGGAGGCATTGTTGATATCTCGCCGCCGACCAGCGACCAGCCAGTGCGGATCGAACTGCTCGGTAATGAGATCGAGCGGCTGCAGCTTTTTGATGCAGTTACCCAACGATCCACCACACCGCTGCAGCGCATCGGCATCGGGCCGGCCAGCGAGATACTGCTCACCGAAGCAGCAGTTAAAAGGGCATTTCCCGCCATCCGCAGCGCCTTTGGGCGCGAGCTTCAGCAACTACGCAGCGAGGAGAAGACGCGGGAGGCCGAACGGCTGGCAGCCCGCATGGAAGAGGACCTGCGCAACCTCGAGCAGCTCCGCCCGACTCCTGACCTGGTACACTACCTGCCCTATATCTACAGCCGGCCGCAGTCGCTGTGCGATTACCTGCCCAAAGATGCTTGCCTGATTGTAGACGAGCCAGTGCGCACCAAAGCGTATGCCGAAAACTTCCAGGAGGAAGTCCGCAAAGCGTATCAGACCGGTATCAGGCTGGGCAGTCACTTGCGCCTGCCCGACAGCGTGTGTATGTCCTTCGCCGAGCTGGTGGCCCGCTATCTGAGCGGCAGCCGGCTTGATAGTCCCACGATTTACCTGAATATGCTGCATCGAGAAATCCCCTGGGCGCCGCAGGCCGCTGTGGTGCGCTTCGATACACCGCCGGTGGACAGCTTCGGCGGCAAATTCGAGCTACTTGTGGAGGGCTTGCAGGAGTGGCAGAACGAGGGCCGCTGTGTGTTGATCGGCGCCAACGAGCCCAGCCAGGTGGCCCAGATCCTGGACTCCCGCCATCTTGAGAAGCTGCGTCAGGAGCCTGACGAGCACAAGCTGGATGCTGGCTTGATAAATATTGCGGACATGGACCTGTCGGGGGGGTTTCGCCTGCCAGAGGTGGACCTCGTTGTCCTGACAGGCAAAGAGCTGTACGGCTGGCGCAAGCTGCACCGCCCACCGGAGCGCGCCTACAAGCCCGGGTTCTCGCTCACCTCACTGCGCGAGTTGCACGAGGGCGATTACGTCGTCCATATCAACCACGGCATCGGGATTTACCGCGGCCTGACTAATCAGACTCTGGGTGGGATGGAGCGCGAATACCTGGTTGTCGAGTACGCCGATGATGACAAGTTGTACGTTCCCGTCACCCAACTGGACCGCGTCCAAAAATATATCGGCCAAGACAGCTCGCCGTCCATAACACGTCTGGACAGCAAGCACTGGAAGAACGCCAAGAACAAGGCGAAGGCCTCCACGCGGCTGCTGGCCCGGGAGTTGCTTAAGCTATACGCGGCCCGCGAGCAGGCCGAGGGGCACCAATTTGAGCCGGACGGGCCCTGGCTGGCCCAACTGGAGAATGCCTTCCGCTACCAGGAGACTCCCGATCAGTTGCAGGCCATCCGTGATGTCAAGGACGATATGGAAAGTGACAAGCCGGCGGACCGCCTGATCTGCGGGGATGTGAGCTTCGGCAAGACCGAGGTAGCAGTGCGGGCGGCTTTCAAGGCGGTGCTGGACGGCAAGCAGGTGGCCGTGCTGGTGCCCACCACGGTGCTGGCCCAGCAGCATCACAATACCTTCTGCCAACGACTGTCGGGATATCCCGTCGAGATTGCCATGCTCAGTCGTTTCCGCAGCCGTCAACAGCAGCACAAGACGATTCAGGGCCTAAAAGAAGGCACCGTGGATATTGTTATCGGTACGCATCGGCTGCTGATGGCGGATATTCGCTTCAAGGATCTGGGACTGCTGGTCATTGACGAAGAACAACGATTCGGGGTCAAGCAAAAGGAGCAGCTCAAGAAACTGCGCCGCAATGTGGATGTCATCACGCTTACTGCCACCCCAATTCCCCGCACTCTGAATATGGCACTGTCAGGGGTACGCTCGATCTCGCTTATCAATGATCCCCCCCAGGGACGGATGCCGATTCGGACGTTCGTCCGCGAACGCGACGACGAACTAATCCGCGAAGCAGTTCTGCGGGAACTGCGCCGCGGCGGGCAAGTATACTTCGTCCACAACCGGGTACAATCAATCCAGCACGTAGCGGCCGGCCTCCAGCGACTCGTGCCTCAGGCCAAAGTAGCTATTGCCCACGGCCAACTGCCCGAAGCTGAGTTGGAAGAGGTAATGCTGGCCTTCTATGCCGAAGAGTTCGATGTTCTGGTCTGCACCACTATCATCGAGAACGGCCTGGACGTGCCCACCGCCAATACCATCATAGTTGACCACGCTGACAAACTGGGACTGGCGCAACTCTACCAGTTGCGGGGCCGGGTTGGCAGGTCAGACCGGCAAGCGTACGGCTACCTGCTCTATCAGTATCCCGACAGAATGACCGAAGAGGCCGAACAACGCCTCAGAGCGCTGGAAGAATTCAGCGAACTGGGCAGCGGCTTTAAGCTGGCATTACGCGACCTGGAAATACGCGGCGCTGGGGATATCCTCGGCGCCGAGCAGAGCGGCCATCTCTCTGCTGTGGGACTGGATCTGTACTGCCGGATGCTTGCTGATTCGGTGAAGACACTGAAGGGTGAGCGACCCTCCCATTATGAGGGCATACCCTCGATTGATCTTCCCGTTGAAGCACTAATCCCGGCCAGCTATGTACCTGTCGAAAATCAACGTATCGCGTTATACCGGCAGCTAGCAGATGTAACCAGCGATGAAGAGAGCAATGAACTGATCGCAGAGATGACGGACCGATACGGTGCCCCGCCGGCACCGGTGAGCAATCTCGTGGAGATTACGCGGCTGAAGCTGCAGTGTGCTGAAGCCGGAGTGGCCGATATCAGCACCGAGAACGGTCGGGTAGTCATACGACTGTCGGCCGAGGCACGACTCGGCGAAGGAGACCTGGCGATATTCCGCAGCCTCTATAAACCTACCAAGCAGCAAGCGCGACGGGGAGCGCGCTCCAGGCTGCCGCGCGCCAGCTTCGCCCCTCAGCAATTGTGTTTCGGGCACAACCGGAAGGATAGCGACTTCACCTTAGCCGCGACCAAAGAGCTGGTTGGCCGCCTTGTGGACAGAAACAATGAGCGGTCAGGTCAACAGCAAGAGGCCGCAGTGGCATCCCAACTCGAATCCTAGTCCTACATTCAGAGTCAAGCAGGCATAATTATGTCCACAAACAACAATCAAGCTGGCAGTAGCCCAAGCGAAAGCTCTCAGAGCCAGGCAAGTAATGCCAAAAGGAAGGTAGCAGCTCTGTGGTTACGCCGCAGCGGAACGCTTTATTGGTTCAAGGCCAATGACCTGGAAGTCAGGCCAGGCGAGTTCGTGGTGGTCGACACCGAAAAAGGGCCGGACATCGGTCAGGTGGTCTACCTGGAAGATCAGGTGCCGCCCGATCGTCCTAAGCCGACAAAGTCGCTGAAGCGAAAAGCCCAGCACAAAGATCTTGAGCGCAAGCGACAGTTGCACCAGAAGGCCGGGCGGGCGCTGCAAACCGCCGAGGAGAAGGTAGTCGAGCACGGCCTGGAGATGAAGCTGGTAAGGGCGGAATACACACTCGACGGCCACCATTTGACTATCTTCTTCACTGCCGACGGACGAGTGGACTTCCGTGAGCTAGTGCGTGACCTGGCCAATGTCTTTCATTGTCGCATCGAGTTGCATCAGATCGGCGTTCGCGATGAGGCCAAGATAATCGGCGGACTGGGACCGTGCGGCCAGCCGCTGTGCTGCCAACGCTTCCTGCGTGATTTCGAGCCAGTGGGCATCCGTCTGTCTAAGGATCAAGACCTGCCACTAAATCCTGAAAAGATCAGTGGGGTCTGCGACCGGCTGATGTGCTGCCTGCGTTACGAACAGGAGGTATATTCGGCAGCCCACGATAGACTGCCGGAAGTCGGCGAACAGGTGCAGACCGCCCACGGCCGAGGGCAAGTGGTAGACCGTAATCTGCTAAAGCGCGAAGTAACCGTAGAGCTACCAGGTCAAGAGCATACCGTGAGCCTGGCAGCAGCAGAGGTGCAGTCGGCAGCGGAGGACACAAACAACAACGATTAGGTCCAGAGGTGGGCTTGGGCCAGCTAATCATGTCGAGTTGGAGAACAACCAAGTATGCCACTTTACGAATATGAATGCGAGAACTGCGCAAGCCAGTTTGAACTACTTCGAGCGCGCAACGCCGAAGAGCGGCCGAGCTGTTCAATCTGTGGGCAAACGGAGGTTGTACGCGTGATGTCTTCGTTCTGCGGGAGGATTGCGGCCAATTCGGGTAGCTCGCACAGTGTGGCTGGCACAAATAGTTGTGCTGGCTGCAGCGCAACCAGTTGCGCCACCTGCCGTAATTAGGATAATATGTTAGAGTCAGTTGAGCCCTCAACGCAATATCAGACAGGACTGACCGGGCGATGAGACAGTCAAATAGCCCAATGAAGAACTTTTATATTACGACGCCAATCTACTATGTAAATGACCGGCCGCATATCGGCCATTCGTACACCACAATCGCTGCCGATGTCCACGCCCGTTATCACCGGCTGCAAGGGGCGCCGGTCTTGTTCTCCACTGGAACTGATGAGCATGGCCAGAAGGTGGCCAGCTCTGCGAAAGCACAAGAGATGGAGCCACAGGAATTTGTTGATGATGTGGTCGGCTTCTTTAAACAGATGTGGCAGCGACTGCACATCAATTATGATCGCTTCATCCGCACCACGGATTCCCACCATATCGCGACGGTCCAACACGTCTTTAGCCAGCTCCGCGAGTCTGATGACATCTATCTGGGCGAATACGAGGGTTGGTACTGCGTGCCGTGCGAGACTTATCTGACCGAAGCAGAACTGGCTGATGGATGTTGCCCAGAGTGTGGGCGACAAGTAGAGCAAATCACTGAGCAGGCCTACTTTTTTCGCACCTCTGCCTACGCCGACCGACTCATAGAACACATCGAAAACCACCCCCAATTCATCCAGCCCAAAACGCGGCGCAATGAGGTGCTGTCTTTCATCAAAGAGGGTCTGCGTGATGCCTGTGTAAGCCGCAATCGCATGGAATGGGACATACCCGTGCCCGGTGACGAAAACCAGTCAATATACGTCTGGTTCGATGCCCTGATAAACTACCTGTCACAGGTCGGCTACCCTGATGAGCTTGATGAGTTTAACAAGTGGTGGCCACCGCAGATACAACTGCTGGGCAAAGATATCCTGACGCGCTTCCACGCAACCCTGTGGCCAGCAATGCTTATGGCGTTGGATCTACCTCTGCCCGATGTGCTATTCGCGCACGGCTGGTGGATAACCGCAACTGGCGATAAGATCAGCAAGTCCAAGGGCAATGTCCTGGACCCCTATGAAGTCTCCCAGGAGCTGGCCAAGATTTCGGGCGCAACCACTGCAATAGCCGTCGACAGTCTCAGATACTTCCTGCTGCGGGAGGTCACCTTCGGACTGGACGGATCATTTTCCTGGCGCGCGCTGCTGAGCAGATTCAATGCGGACCTGGCTAACGACCTAGGCAACCTACTCAATCGCACCTTGCCGCTGGTCGAGCGCTACTTGAAAGGAGTTATTCCAAAGCCCGGTCCAGGGGCTGGCGAACTGAGGGACGAAATCGAGCGTGTTCGCACCCAAATCGAACAAGAAATGGCGCAATCCAACTTCAGTGCCGCGCTGATGGATATATGGGAGCTGTTGGCTAGTGCCAATAAGTTCCTTGACACCCGCGCGCCTTGGACATTGCACAAAGAATCAAAGCAAGTGGAGCTGGAGGCAGTTCTCTATGACGTGCTGGACTGCATCAGAGTAGTGGCTATTATGATCGAGCCGTTCATGCCGAAGGTCTCTGACGAGATCTGGCAACAACTGGGCCTGCAGTCGGCACAGATTCA
>Ga0114925_10001984_pt1 | contig 10311 bp, 9 predicted proteins | sample SumtaG_2_FD_87287 | JGI IMG/M metagenome (GOLD analysis project Ga0114925, IMG submission 87287) | Deep subsurface microbial communities from Indian Ocean to uncover new lineages of life (NeLLi) - Sumatra_00607 metaG | ecosystem: Environmental > Aquatic > Marine > Oceanic > Sediment | place...
AGGAGATTCGTAAAAAATATCAGAATAATTTCCAACAAACCAACCACATTAAGAGATGGGACTCCCGCATATGAAAGTATTATTGAGTATGAAGTTGTTAGTAAAATTAAAGTTAAAAGTATACATATATCTGTATTCAGAGATGAAAAATGGATCCGCGTCAGTCTCTTCGCCAGAGCTAATTATTTTAATGAGGATCTCAAAAAAATAGTTCACTCGCTTGAATTTAACCCTAAAATAAAATAAAAAAATTAAAAATTAATCTCTTTGACCTAAAATTGTAACTGAAGCTACGCTAAATGCTCCGCCGAAGTTGTGACACAGACCGATTTTTGCGTCCAGAACTTGTCTTCCTTCTGCTCGGCAAAAAAAAGGTACGACTAAAATTTAATCTTTTAATTTGCTTTCATAGCATTTACAACAAAAAAATAGAATTTCTATACTCCGTACTTTAAATTTTCCTAAATTATGAGGTTTTACCCAAATTTTAACAAACTCGTTTAATGTAAGATTTAAATGCTTTTTCGCGAATTCAAACGTATTTGAAAAATATAACTTATTGTCACAGGATTCATTATAACATTTATGCGGAAATTTTTCTGTTAACAAAAAATTCAGAAAATTAAATAATTCCTTTTGGTTTGAAATTCGATGATAATCCAACTTTAGCAACAATTCGTCTAATTCCATTAAACTGTTAAAATAAGCTCTGAATAACTCTTCGCAGTACCAATCTGTGTATCTTTCAATCGTTTCTGAAATTTCCGGCATTACTCAATATTCATGAAGTGAGTTATTCAAAAATATATTTCTATCTTGTAAAATTACTGCTAAAAAAAGTAATAATGCATTTTAAAAAAAAAATTAAAATTTAAAACTAAGATTTTAGTTTTGAAATGGCTTCACGAGCTCGTTGTATTTCATTTTTTAATCCTAATTGTTTAAAAATTTCAAGAGCACTTTCTAAATTTTTAAGTGCTTTAGAAGTATCATTCAACTTACCATAAATTGCTCCAATCCACCAAAAACTTTGGGCTATATAGGGTAATTCTTTTAATTGCTCAAATATGTCTAAACTTTCTTCAAAATATTTCAATGCTCTCGAATAATTCCCTTGTGCATAATGAATTGTTGCGATGAGATAAATACATGTAGCTTTCCCGCTCAAATCTCCTAATTGTTCGAATATTTGCAGCGCCTCTTCGTATCGCTTCAATGCCTTTGGATAGTTTCTTTGTGCACCATAAATCACTCCGATGTTGTCAAGAAGAGTAGCTTTCCCGCTCAAATCTCCTAATTGTTCTAATATTTGGAGTGCCGCTTCGTATCGCTTCAATGTCTCTGAATAGTTCCCTTGTGTATAATAAATTGCTGCGATGTTGTTAAGACTAGCAGCTTCCCCGCTTAAATCTCCTAATTGTTTGAATATTTGGAGTGCCGTTTCGTATCGTTTCAATGCCTCTGGATTGTTTCCTTGCATTCTAAAAATCTCCCCGATGTTGTTAAGAAGAGCAGCTTTTCCTCTCAAATCTCCTAATTGCTCGTCTATTTGCAGCGCCGCTTCGTATCGCTTCAATGCCTTTGGATAGTTCCCTTGTGCGTGATAAATCGCTCCGATGTTGTTAAGACGAGTAGTTTTTCCGCTCAAATCTCCTAATTGCTCGTCTATTTGCAGCGCCGCTTCGTATCGCTTCAATGCCTCTGGATAGGTCCCTTGTGCATCATAAATCAACCCGATGTTGCTAAGAGCGGTAGCTTTTCCACTCAAATCTCCTAATTGCTCGGCTATTTGCAGTGCTGCCTTGAATCGCTTCATTGCCTCTGGATAATTTCCTTGCGCTCTGAAAATCTCCCCGATGTTGCTAAGAGCGGTGGCTTTCCAGCTCACATCTCCTAATTGCTCGGCTATTCGCAGTGCCTCTTCGAATCGCTTCCTTGCCTTTGGATAGTTCCCTTGTGCATAATAAATCTTCCCGATGTTGTTAAGAGAAGCAGCTTTCCCGCTCAAATCTCTTAATTGTTCGGATATTTGGAATGCCTCTTCGAATCGCTTCATTGCCTCTGGATAATTCCCTTGTGCTCTGAAAATCTCCCCGATGTTGTTAAGACGAGAAATTTTCCCGCTCACATCTCCTAATTGCTCGGCTATTTGGAGTGCCTCTTCGCATCGCTTCAATGCTTCTGAATAGTTCCCTTGCGCTCTGAAAATCTCCCCGATGTTGTTAAGAAGATTAGCTTTTCCGCTTAAATCTCCTAGTTGCTCATTGATTCGTAGTGCTTCTTCGAATCGCTTCAATGCCTCTGGATAGTTCCCTTGCGTGTGATAAATAAACCCGATATTGTTAAGAGGAGCAGCTTTCCCCTTCAAATTTCCTAATTGCTCGGCTGTTTGGAGTGCTTCTTCGTATCGCTTCAATGCCTCTGGATAGTTCCTTTGTGAATTATAAATCACCCCAATATTGTTGAGATGACTAACTTTTCTGCTCAAATTTCCTAATTGCTCGTCTATTTGCAGCGCTTCTTCAAATTGCTTCAATGCCTCTGGATATTTCCCTTGTGCTTTATAAATCGACCCGATGTTGGTAAGGCCAACGGATTCCCAAGATATATCTTTTAAATTTCTAGCAAGTTGAAGGATTTTTTCAGAACAATTCATCGCATCGTCGTAAATACCAAAATCGTAATAGATTTTATAGGGTATATGATATTTCATAATTCTACTTGGTACATCTAAATTATTCTCGAGCCAATTATGAGCATCGATGGAAAATTTATCAGAACTTATTTCAATCTGAGTAGAAATCAATTCTTTTACTATTCTTGTCGTATTGACATCCACTCGTAGCACTCGTTTTGCATAGTTCATCTGTTTGATATCAACAAGAATCTGATCAATTTTCGTTAAATTTCCATTATTACTAACACCCTCCATTTCAATTTCATAAATTAGTTCTTTCCCTCCATCATCAGGAACGTAGTTAATCCAGAGAATATCCTGAATATGTTCTAAAACTCTTAATGTAGGAACGATGTCAAAATCATCGCTTCCCGAATATCCCATAACAACCAGAGTACGGTTATTTGAAATATTATCAAATAAAGGACGTTTAAACGGTTCTACTTGAAACACATTTTCTCCTTCCTTACCCGAACCGAATGCTTGAATTGTGGCAATTAGAGAATCCCTTGTTAGATCACCCGTTACTACATTTTTTGTAGAACCGTGTATTTTATAAAGGGTTTTTACTCCATTTAAATATAAATCTTGTGGATTGCTAAAATTCTCAAAATCTTCTTTAGTGATTACAATTTTGACTTCTCCTTTGGGTATCCCTGAGTCTTGTAGAGCATATTCAATAAGGAAGTCAAAATTGGTAGTAAGCACAAATTGTCCATTTTTCATCATTTCTGCTAAGAAGAAGTGCTGAATATTCGGTTTATCGCATAACCCATAAAAATCAATAATTTTAAGTTCTTTGTCTAACTGATCCCGAATAATTTCCACGAGTGCCTCGAATCGAAGCTGTTCTAACTCTTTAATTTTATCGATTTCTGATTCAGCACAACTATAATCGATAATCGCATTCATCATTGCCCTCCCTGCCGGTAAACATGAAGGAGGATCAACCGAGCACCCGGCACCCACTAAAAAGGTCAATTTCGCGCCATCGGTAAATAAATCCTTTATAGTAAGATTACCTTGTAATAGAGTTCCGATGTTAATTACATTTACTCTTTTGTTCTTTTTCTCTCCAGGTTGTTCGACAATCTTTAACGTTTGTTTGAAACTATCTTGGGTTTCATCTAACTCTCCTCGATTTTTTAATATTCTTCCGATGTTGGTTAATAGAGCTGCTTTTCCCTGTTTGTCTCCGCTTTGTTCTGTAACCTTTGACGCACGCTTGAAATATTTGAGCGCTTCGTCCATATTCCCTTTATCCTGAAAAACTGTTCCGATGTGGGTTAAATCTATTGCTTCTCCTTGTTTATCTCCTAGTTGTTCGTTGATCTCCAACGATTGCTTGAAATATCTGAGTGCTTCATCTAATTCTTCTTGGTCTTTTAATATTCTTCCAATGTTGGTTAATAAAGATGATCTTAACCTTTTATCTCCGAATTTCTCGGCGATCTCTAATGCTTGCTTAAAATATTTAAGTGCTTGGTAAAATTCTCCTTTGTCTCGTAATAAAGCTCCAATATTTGCTAAATAAATTGCTTTATTCTTTTTTGTTTCCAAATTACTCATCAACCTCTGACGCTCGTGTGAAATATTTGAGCGCTTCGTCCATATTCCCTTTATCCTGTAATATAACTCCAATGTTGTTCAAATTTGCTGCTTCTCCCTGTTTATCTCCGAGTTGTTCGTCGATCTCCAACGCTTGCTTGAAATGCTTGAGTGCCTCATCTAATTTTCTTTGTCCATATAATATTTTCCCAATATTGTGGAATAGGTTTGATTGATTTTTTTTATTTCCCAGTTGCTTATCGATCTCCAATGCTTGCTTTAAACACTTAAGAGCTTCATCATTTTTACTACTTTTTATAAAGCAAGAACCTGCACTAAAAAAATTATTTCTGGAAGTTTCTAGGTTCTCGCGTTTATGATCAATTCGTGCTGCTTCTAGGAAGTTCTCCGCTGCTTTTTGATGATTTTGCTCTTTCAGAAAAGCCAATGCTTTCATTAAAAATGTAAACGAATCTTTCAAATCATTCATAATATAATCAAATCCTTTCTTATCATTCATCCAAAACTTTAACATTAAGGTGCTTTTTAATATCTTTCCCGCATACCATACAAAATTTTAAATTAGAGCGCTTTGGTATTTTAGTACCGCAATAAGGATAATAAACGAAGAGAAAATCGTTTAAAGACCTCTATTGGATTGTATAAGAAATAAGAAAGTACAATATATAATCCTTTACATTTTTTGTAGAATTAGTATCAAAGTCAACTCATTTCTGTAAAAAATAATAAGGCTCGTAATTTATTTTCTTATTCTTCGGACCCTTATACTTAATTATTTATATCCTCAATATTTCGAAGTAAATAAGAAATTCGATAATGAAATTTTCCGATGAGTTCTAAAAATCTTAAAAATAATTATTATGAAGGAGATATCTTCTTTATCAGAAAAGAACAAAAAATAGAAGGTATGCAGTATACGGTGGCGAGAATGAATAAGTTACAACTCAAAGGAATAGTTGAATGCGTTGATCTTACCGCGGCAGCATATCCAATACCAAGAAATTTGCGTGAACGCTTGGAAAACATATTACTACCCCGACTCTATGAAATTAAAGAGGTACTTGATACCGATAAACACTTACCAGATAACCTTGGAATTGAACTTTCAAAATTAAATCAAGAAGACATTCTATACGGGCTTAACTCAACGAGCATACAAAAATTATTACAAGAAAGAGGCTATAAACCAGAAGAATTAAAAAGCTTAGTAAGCAATATTAACCTTATTTAAACCTTAAGAATTAATAAAATCCGTATTACAAAACCCAAAATAATCGGAATACATAAAAAACTGAAAATTTTGCTCTACATTTAGAACACATTTCTTTACGATCGTCGTCTTCAAATACTTTCCAAGATTCGTTAATTTCAGCATGTTATCAATAAAAACAAGATTGTATCTATTATTTGACTCCAGATTCTCCGATCTTCTTAAGTGCCATTGCTGCTGCCTGTCGAATCTTTGTATCATCATCGTTTAAAGCTCGATTTAGGGATTCCACGGCTCTCGGATCTCGCATATTTCCAAGTGTTCTTATTGCTAGCTCACGAACATCATGATCTCCATCGTTTAAAGCTCGAATCAGGGGTTCCAAGAAAACATTACCGATCTTTTCAAGTGCCACTGCTGCTCTCCTTCGAAAACTATCAGTTTCATTTTCATCGTTTAAAGCTATAATCAAGGCTCCTGAGGCCCTCTGATCTCCTATTTTGCCAAGTGCCTCCGCTGCCCCTTCTAATTTATCGTTTAGAGCTCGAATCAATGGTTCCGTGGCTCTTGGATCTCCTATATCGCCAAGGGCTTTTACTGCATCCTTTCGAATAATATATACTTTATCCTTTAACATTTGAATTAATGGTTCGACTGCCCTTGGATCCCCTATATACCCAAGGGCTCTTGCTGCTTTACTTCTAATCCGGCTATGTTTGTGTTTTAGGGCTTTCATCAAGCCCTTGACGTTATCTTTTCGCTCTAATTTCTCTATGTTAGGCATTCCAAGTCACATTTATTTAAAAAGAATTGATATTCACACTTATGTACATTTTAATGAAAATTAATACCATCTTAATATTTAAGTATATTGTATAGCAACAATTTGGTATTGAATTATAAAAACTAACTAAATTATTGGTTTAAATAAGTTAAGGTGTTATTTCTTCTTCTCAAGGGGAGAATGGGAAAGAAAGATCGTTTATTCAATAAAAAATGAGTTAGAACACTCCAAATTTTAAAGATTTATACAGAAACGATCTATCCATTGAAAAACTAAATAATCGACCTTAGAATGATTTATTCCAAGAATGGAATTCCACTCTGGAGAAATCATTTCTAAACATTTTTCATTATTTCCTTTTAATTTTATTTACTAACATTTATTTATTTGGTGGCTACACAATTCTTCTATATACGGTTTCATTTTTTCTTCAATTTTAAGTTTTAATGCGGGCTCATTTATTTCATAGACATCAGGAATATCAAGATTTGTAATTTTTTTCTCTATCGCTAGATTTGGAAAATGTCGTTTTATTACTGCTTCTAGTTCTTCTTCCATAACAAACGCTCTATCGCACCACTCTAATTTGGTTTCTAGCTCGTCATGTAAATCGAATTGTGCGTTTTTATATAATCCCATAGCTTCTGTATCAAATATATTAGTATACATTTTGCTTGCTGTCGGACTACGATTTTGAGCGGAATGACATATAAAAAGGAGTTTAACCTTCTTCATATTATTTAAATATTATTATAATTTTTATTGTATTACATTTTAACGGATTCTTATTATTCTTTTGAATTCTTTTTGACCACCTTGAAGTGCATCAACTAAGTTATTTCTAGGTGTCTCATAATCAAATAAATCGAAGATGTTTTAAAGCTCAAGAAAATTATCTTTTATCAACTGAGGTCGTTTTATCACATCAATTAGTTTAAAATAAGTCATTTTTACCAAAACTCTTATATATGAATAAAAACATATTTTTTTATTCAAACTTCTAAATCACCATCTCTGGAAAATAGATTGTTCACAATAATCAAAAGGAATGAAAGAAATGATGGAAACAATAAAGCTTGAACAAGCTCAAGCCTTAGAGGATTTAGAAAAGCTTATCGGCAAAGCTATTCCTCAAATAAAAAAAATTGAATATTACACTTTTGGAGTTCAAGTCGAAGGAGATGACATCATAGGATTAGGTCTCGTCGAGCAGGGATTAACAACTCTCCCGGAGTCGATAGGCAACCTTAAATCACTTCAAACACTAAATTTAGATAAAAATAAGTTAACGACTCTCCCGGAGTCCATAGGAAACCTTTCATCTCTTAAAAATCTATCTTCAGAACAAAATCAATTAATGACTCTCCCTAAGTCAATAGGCAACCTTACATCGCTCCAAGAACTAAAGATATGGAGAAATAAGTTAAGGACTCTCCCGGAATCGTTTGCAAACCTAACTTCACTCCAAAAACTAGATTTAAAATATAATCAGTTTGAGATTCTCCCGGAGTCAATAGGGAACCTTTCATCTCTTAAAGAACTAGATTTATGGGGTAATGGGTTAGTAACACTCTCGGAGTCAATAACTAAATTAAAATCACTTGAAGCCCTAGATTTAACAGATAATAAATTCACGTTTCTCCCGGAGTCAATAACTAAATTGAAATCACTTCAACTCTTAGTTTTAACAAAAAATCAATTAAGGGCTCTCCCGGAGTCCATTGGGAATCTTACATCACTTACAAGCCTATATTTAGGATGGAATCAGATATCGACTCTCCCGGAGTCATTAGGTAACCTAATATCACTCGAATCTCTAGCCTTAGGACCTAATAATTTAACCACACTTCCAAAGTTCATAGGGGAATTTAAATCGCTTAAATACCTTCATTTGCAAGGTTTACATTTAGCAACACTTCCAAAGTTCATAGGGAATTTTAAATCGCTTATTTCCCTTGATTTAAGGGATGTTATGTTAACGGAACTCCCGATGAAGTTGATCAAGAAATTAAAAAAAAGAGGAGTAGAGTTAATGGTTAAATAAATATCATGTCAAAATGTTATATACTATCACCGGAACTTGTTAAGCTCACCTTGCTCCTGACAATCTTTCTAAAATAACACCAGACTATATTGAAAAGGCGACTATGTTTGAACTTAATAATTTTTACAGATTAACTAATAATGATATTAAAAAAGCAACTGAAGTCTATGCTAGAGCTTACTCTAAAATTACGCTCTATGAAAAAGCTCTAGAGGATATAGAAGAAAAATTCCAAGTATTGAAAACATTTTTTGAAGTAGCAATTCGTTATGGACTAAAATATGGATTTCCTTATGCTCTTTCAGATCAATTAGAAGGAATTTCAATTTGGTTACCGTATGAAAAAGCTGATATGACTATGTGGAGATTGATTCGATCTGGGGGATTTAAAAACAGCCTCAAATTAGTTAAAATTGGTAGAGATTTTCTAGCTTCAGTGAAAGTATTAAGTCAATTAGATAAGGATAGAGCCAAAAATATGGCTGGGAAACGATATTTAGATCTTATGAGTATAGCAGTTGATCCTGAATATCAAAGAAAAGGGATTGCCAGTAAATTACTAAAAGCAATGTTTGAAAAAACGGACAGTTGTGGATACAGTACCTATGTAAGTGCTGATATTGATAATGTAGATTTCTATAAGAAACATGGATTTAAAGTCATCAAGGAAATTAATATCAAAATTAATAATTATGATTTGCCTAATTATGAAATGGTTCGAAATCCTAATAATACCACTTAAAATGGATTAATCAAAAAAAGTAAAAGGAATTCTTTGTTGCCAACTCTTATTCAGGCTTTTTTTTACAGGAATGAGTATATTGTTCTTCTTTCGTAAGCTTCATCCCGCAATATTGGCAATGAATTTCGTCTTCGGGGTCTTTTTCTTTTGAGGGTGATCGAACTTGGATTTGAGGCGCTATTTCGAAATCGTCTGGCGGACTTGGAGGCTTGAATACATAAGGATAGGGATAGCGAATATCGTCGTCATCATCGTAATCGCTTTTTTTTTTTAGAATTTTTTTTAGCATTGAATAATCTTCATCCTTAATTGACTGAGTAATAGTATTTTTATCATCATCGTCATCATTTTCATCCCTTTTTTTCTTTAAATCTTTAATTTGCGATTCTAAAGTGGAAAGTTTTTGATTTACAGTTGCTAAAGACTGATCTACTAAATCCGGAATTCTAAGAATTACAGCCATCATTCTTTCAACATTATCTATATAATTATTTAGTTTTTCTTCTAAGAATTTATTATTTAGTTTTTCTTCTAAGAATTTAATGTTTCCCTTATCACGTTCAATGTTTCTTGAATAGGGCATGTCGGGAAGAGGATCCGTGAAGTATTTTTTCATTTTTATGGGGGATTGATATCCTTCATTTGCTAGTATCAGTCTTGTTAAAGCTTCAAATGCCTTTTCAACATTCTCTCCTGTTTTAAGATTGCATTCGATAAATCCATTTAAATTCCTTGATTCAGCGAGTTTTGTGCCCTGCTCTGTAGTGACCTGTCGCTCTTCGCTTTCGTCAGGTAGAATCCCTACAACCAAAATGGGAAATATATCTTCTGCTCTATTTTCTTTCCTAATAACGCTTAACCAATCGTCTATATGAGCGATCGATGAATAGTTTGTGATATCGTACACAAACAAACCACCACGAGCACCTCTCACGTAAGTTGGAAGTAAAAACCTAAGTCTTTCTGCTCCTCCAAAATCCCAGATCTGCAGCTTTATTTTTTGTCCGTCTACTGAAAGGCTTTTAACTTCGAAATCGACTCCGATAGTCATTGTTTGGTCCGATACAAATAAATTAGTTAAAAATCTCTGAATAAGAGATGTTTTATATTTATCAACGCTTTCATCTCCAAAAACGATTATTTTAATCGTGTCGTCGTACACTTTCTTTTAAAACCTCCCTTACTTTTAAAAATAAATGTAATTATTTCTCTTCGCGATAATAATAAAAAAATAAGAGCATATAAGTTTTACATTTTTATCAGTTTTTGGTGTTCTTAAGTGTAA
>Ga0114925_10001985_pt1 | contig 10311 bp, 9 predicted proteins | sample SumtaG_2_FD_87287 | JGI IMG/M metagenome (GOLD analysis project Ga0114925, IMG submission 87287) | Deep subsurface microbial communities from Indian Ocean to uncover new lineages of life (NeLLi) - Sumatra_00607 metaG | ecosystem: Environmental > Aquatic > Marine > Oceanic > Sediment | place...
AGCTAAAATGATTACCAATAAAATACAAATTAATTTGTATTTTTTCATCACTTTTCACCTCCTTCTGTTTTGGTGCATTTAAACGGATTTTTTAGAAATTCAAAATATTACATTACTTTAAAAAGACGTAACACTTTAGCCCTTTGAAACCAGTTTATACAAATAAGCTTGAAAGGTGATTAAATTTTCAGCCGTGTAATTGTCTGAGGGTATTAGTGGGTGTTAAGAAAGAACAGGGATCTGCATTGGTGTGTTTCAAAAGTTGATTAGCTTTAATAGCTTAGCTGTTTTATTTAAAAGACATGCACTGTTCTTTCTTTATACTCACTTATGCTCGAGTTTTACACGTTTAAAATTTAATTATCTTTCAAGCGGCCTTGTTTTCAAACAGCTAAAATATTACAAAAAATTAAATCTACTTAGTCTGTACTATAAAGGATGAGAACGATGACTAACGAAATCATACTTAAAGATGCATTTAAACGATATACTGAGGATCAGGACAAGATATTACCACCCGAAGAGACAGTAAAACGATTTATGGAAAAATTACAAAAGTTGAACCTTGATATTTTGGAAAAAACCATAAGGATTGACAACGGCAGGTTGGATATTCCTGTCTATATCAGTCGATGCGGTAAGGATGCAATGTCAGTCACGGGCACCAAAAAGCAGATGGGAAAAGGCGCCACTCCTCAGCAGGCTGAAGCAAGTGCAGTAATGGAACTGGCTGAAAGATTCAGTTTTTTCAGCTTCTACAGGAATCCGAAAAATTTTTTTGAAGAAAAATACTGTAATATTAAAAATAAAGCCATTCCCTTTGAAATGATTGCCCAATCAGTACATGATAATTCTGAAAATATTGATATAAGCCAAAAGATATTTGAAAATCTTCACCTGAAATGGACAAAAGCCTTTAACCTAACCAGGAATAAAGAGGTCTTTATTCCATTTGACTGGTTTTTTACAATCAATGAATTCAACGGACCATCCGCCGGCAACTGTGCAGAGGAGGCACTTTCTCAAGGCATTTGTGAAATTGTAGAAAGACACGTATCATCAATTATCAGTCAAAAGAAGTTGAAAGTTCCAAGAATAAATCCTGATTCAGCAACAGAGCCGCTGGTAAAGGAAATGATACTAAAATATAGAAATGCCGGAATAAAATTCTATCTTTCCGATTTTTCTCTTGAAATGGGTATTCCTTCTGTGGGTATTTTAGCTTATGATCCATCAACCTTTCCTGAAAAAAGTGAAATCGTCTGGACGGCGGGAACAACACCCGATCCGCAAAAAGCTTTAAGCCGTGCCTTAACTGAAGTTGCCCAACTTGCCGGTGATTTTAATACTTCATCCAACTACGTAGCAAGCGGCCTCCCCAAATTTTTAAAAATCGATAAAGCTGAGTTTATCACCAAACAGGAAAGTGAAACCGAAATAACAAGCCTCCCTGACCTTTCGAACAATAATATAAAAGTTGAGGTTGAAAATTGCATTTTCGCCTTGAAAGAAAAGGGGATGGAAGTAATTGTGGTAAATACAATGCATCCTTTACTTGAAATACCCGCTTTTTATACAATAATACCTGGGGCTCATTTTAGGGAACGGGCTTTGGAAACCAGCGTTGCGATGTTTTCAGCCAAGATTATCATGGAAAGCAGAAAGCCTAAAGAGGCTGTTTCTGGACTTAAAAAAATTGATCTCCTTCTTCCTGGAAAGTACTATACAAACTTTTTTCTTGGATCTTGCTATCTATCAATGAATGACCCCAAAAAAGCATTCAGATACTTTAACAAAGCACTTGACCTTGATCCCACAAAACAGGACATTCCCAGCATATACTCTTATATGGGAATATGTTTAAAGGATATGGGAGAGTATAGGAAGGCATTATCAGTGCTCAAAGAGGGAGAAAGATACGATAAAGAAAGAACAGACATTTATAATCTTATGGGATTTTGCTATTTCAAATTAAAAGATCATAAAAAATCTATAGATTGTTTCAACAAAGTGCTCAAACTTGATCCAAGCTCAGCCATTGATTATGCAAATATTGCCTCAAATTATCGTGACATGGAAGAAACGGACAAAGCCATTCTATTTTACGAAATTGCACTAGCCATGGACCCCGAAATAGACTTTGCAAAAGATAGTCTGGAAAAATTGCGATAAATGAATTAGTCAAGCCTAAGCGGAATCGCTTTCTATAAGCTCTCCGGCAAGATTAATATAATCAGTTGACCCATAGCTGTTTCGTCTGAAAAAAACCACCGGCTTACCGACATTCGCACTATCTGCAATGGTCGTGTTAATCCTTATTACTGTTTTGAAAAGCAAGTCCTTATATCTGTCATCATTTTTTAGCTTCTTTATAATGTTATGGCTTGCTCGAGTCCTCTTGTCAAAAAATGTTGCAACAATCCCCACAACATTAAGTTCAGAATTGATCTCTTTTTTTATCAGATATATAGTATCAAAAAGTTCATCCAATGCTTCATAAGAATAAGGATGTGTTTGGCATGGCACTAAAACCTCTTTTGCGCATGCAAGCACGTTAATAGTCAGGAGTGAAAGGCTAGGAGGCGTATCAAGAAGAATAAAATCATATTCTCCGGTAATATCTTCAATAGCTTCTTTTAACCTGTTTTCTCTCCCCACCTCACTGACCAGCTCAACCTCAGCACCGGCAAGGTCAATATGAGATGGAATAAGATCAAGCAGCTTCCATTTAGTTTTTAAAATCACATTATCAGCATAAATCTTTTTGTCGTCCTTGATGATATCATACACGGTTAGCATTTCATCATCAATGTCAACTCCGAGCCCTCTCGTAGCATTGAACTGTGGATCCATATCAACAATTAGAACCCTTTTCCCTTTAAGAGACAGGGCAGCCCCGAGATTAATAACCGTTACCGTCTTCCCGACACCACCCTTTTCATTTGCCACAGCTATGATTCTGTTTTGTTTTGTGCTCATTCTGAAAGCCTCCTATATTTTCAGGCTTGTTTATTTAAACATAGAAAACCTAGTCCTCCAGGCCAGGATGCTTTACTTTTTAAAAGACTCGTAAAAAGTCTTTTGTAAACGATTTTAAGTTCCGCCATAGAGGGTTAGCTGATCGGCTCAAGAGCGCGCAAAATGCTTTCTTAAGTTGATAATAGGACTTTTTACAAGCTTCTCAAGATTAATAAACATAATAGCTTGTAAAATTTAAGATATTATGATAAATAAAAGGTTTAATTAAGGGATTGTGGATAATGTGTGCATTAGCACGCAGAATACTCGTATCCCCCAAGTTAAAGCAGAAACTATATAAAGGACCATTCAAAGGTCTCAAGATGACAATCAAAAGATAAAGGGGAATTTGTATTTATGTCAGAAAAACATCCTGAATGCCCGTTATATAATCCATTAAATTGCAAAGAATATTACAACCCCAAGCTCTGTGCATTCGTTAGAAAAGATAAGGTATGTCAAAAGAAAAAGAAACCAAAACAAAAATCAAAAAAATAGAAACAGAGAGACTAAAATCAATTACGATAGATTTAAGAATCAATAAATCAGGCGTGACCAGGTCTATCTGATAGAAATGCAAGGCCTATTCCCATTTTTTCCATAACTACTTCCCATCGTGATTCAACTGGAATATCAAAAATAATCTCTTCAAAAAGAGGACCTGTCAACCAAACATTTTCTTTTATCTCTGATTCCAACTGTTCGGCTTCCCAGCCTGCACAGCCCAATGTTATAATAAACGATTTAGGCCCACTGCCCATGGCCACTGCTTTAATAATATCCGCAGTGTTGCTCATGGCAATAGAAGGCGTAATCATTAGAGACCCTTTCCATCCAAAGGGAGGGCCATGGAGAACAAAGATCTCATTAATATGAACAGGTCCCCCTATATAAATTGGTATTGATTTTGCTTCAGCAATACACTCCAGTTTAAGCTCTTGAAAAATATTTTTTCCACATAAAGAAGGATGAACCCGGTTTACAACAATTCCCACAGCTCCTTCCGGACCATGCTCACAAATACAAGTGACTGTCTGAAAAAAATTCGGATCAGCTAAACTAGGCATGGCCACCAGAAACTGTCCTTTAAAAAATCCAGAAATTCGATTTTCCATATATTTCCTCAAGAATTTATATTAGATTTGTTATACTGCGCAAAAGATTACTTTCATCTTCAGACCTTGTCAAGTGATACAATGGGCAGGCAAAGGATATTTGATGGTCACATTTATATATTTATGCTATCATACGAATAAACGTTATTATCCATTCAATAATAATTTAGGTTTTTTACATGCCGACTATTCGCCGACAAATAATTGATCTGTTATCACAAAGAAAATATGGAGCTCGAGATCTCTCACAGGCTCTGAGTGTGCGCGAAAAGGAGATTTATGCTCACCTTCCTCACGTTGCACGCTCAGTAATATCAAAAAAGCAATGCCTCCAAATTATACCACCGAGGTGCATTTCCTGCGGGTATGTTTTTAAAACACGTAAACGCTTTACACGGCCTTCTCGTTGTCCCCGTTGCAAAGATGAGCGGATCGAAGAGCCAAGATATCAGATTTTGTAACGGCGAAAATTATGCCTTGAAAACCAAAATTGGATTATAACTATGGATGAATCTGAAATATATAATATCCTTATGCGTGTTGCAGGTAGTGAATGTGTAGTACCAGAGGATGTTAGAAAAGTTTTTTCACTATTGGTATCCTCCACCCTTCGCCATAGAGATTGCCTCAAAAAGGACTTGGATATCATTTTAACCGTTGAAGACGTACGTGTTACGCTAAACTGGTTGCTGGAATCGATGCATTCCAAACGACTACCTAAAACAAATAATGCTATCCGAATGGACCTTTTTAAAATATGGTTTGACGAGTTGAAACCTTATTTATGAAAAAAATCCTGTTTTACAAATTTTACAATATCTCAAGGCCTTTATAAATTTTATAACTTTACGTATTTTTTGTAGAAAAACATTATACTTTTTGTTATAGATAAGATTCTCATACGTTTGATATACAGACCTCGTTAAGTAGTTAAGATGTTGAGTGGTTAAGTTGTTATTTTTATGGTAATATTTTGCATTTGCATGAAAATTGGACATTCGTTGTTTTGATGATTATAACCTTCTGAAATTTCCACGATTATTTTCCCACTCAACTATTTAACGATATCCGGACATATGTGAATTTCAAAAACTTCTCAATAAATAACAAATCTATTATTCTTAATCATGGCAACAATTGATAAAAAAAATTCAGAGATTTGGACAATCGGCGGAGGCAAAGGAGGTATAGGCAAGAGCTTTATAATAAGTAGTGTTGGTAATTACCTGGCACAAAAAGGAAAAAGTGTCGTTTTAATCGATGCCGACCTTGGTGGTGCAAATCTGCACACGTTCCTTGGTGTTAATAAACCTAAAAATTCTCTAACAGATTTTTTTGATAAGAAAATACCGATTGCAGAGATTATCGCTGATACTGGAATACCGAATATGCGTCTGCTCATAGGTGCCGTCCGCTCATTTGCCCCCTCCAATATAAAATATACGCAAAAATTAAAATTTTTCAGACATATTGGTAAAATTAATGCTGATTATATACTTATCGATGTCGGTGCCGGTGCACACTTCAATACAATTGATACCTTTCTTATTGCCGACAAAATGATAGTTTTAATTGTGCCGGAAATAATATCTGTAGAAAATATGTATTTTTTTCTAAAAAATGTTTTTCTTAGAAAACTGATGAACAGTATGAATGATCACGGCCTAAAGGACATGTTTATCAGCACTTGGAAAAAGAGGGAAAAGTATAATATAAGCAATCTTTATCAATTCATTAGCTATCTTAAAGATTTATCAAACCCAATCGAAAATATTGTTGATAAGGAACTATCCAATTTTATGATTTATATCCTTTTAAACCAGGTAAGAAGCAACCAAGAGATAATGATTGGAAATTCTGTTAAGAGCATCTGTATGAAATATTTTGGTCTTAATTCTCAATATATTGGATATGTTGAGCATGATGATTTTATTTCCAGATGCGTAAACAAAAGACAGCCATATATGGAGACTTATCCTGCATCACGCTGTGCCAAAGAAATAGAAAGACTTACTGAGAATCTCATTAAGGGAAGACATATTAATATAAAGACTTTATTATGAAAAAAGATTATCAAAAATATTTCGAGATCCTTGAACTTTCAACTGATGCATCTATATCAGAAATAAGAAAATCATACCTACACTTAAAAGATTTATATTCAACCGAATCTATTGCATCATTGCCTTTAAAAGATGAAATTTCAGATGGACGAAAAAATGAGATACTGCGGGAAATTGAAGAAGCCTTCCATAATCTATTAGTCTTATACGACAATGAGGGCATTTTCGAAAAAAATAGAAGAAAATCGCCAATTCTTGACAAAGAACTCAAAAAAGCTATATCCGATATTTCATTTTTTAATGGGCAAGCATTGCGTCAAATAAGAGAAAGACTCAACATCAACCTGCATGATATTTCGCTTACAACAAAGATTCAAATAAACAATATTAAAAATTTGGAGGCTGAAAAATTTGATGCCCTTCCCCCTGATATTTATACGAGAGGTTTTGTTGTAAGTTATGCAAAACGTCTATCGCTTGACCCAAATAAGGTTGCTGATGATTACATGAGTATATATAATGCCTGGAAGAAAGAGCACAAAAAAAAGCAAAGTTACAGCCTTCCTTTCCGCTTCACCAAAAAAAAGGGTAAATAGAGATAAATTTTAATATTCTTTCCCTCATTTTCTTTCGAGTCTTGCCACTGACTCAATATGAAAGGTGTGAGGAAACATATCGATCGGCTGCACTTCATAAATTTTATAACGGTCTTTCATCATGCATAGATCCCTTGCCATGGTAGCTGGATTACAAGATACATAAACAATCCTTTCGGGACACATTTCAAGTACCTGCTTTACAACCTTTTTATGCATTCCTGCCCTTGGAGGATCGATGATCATAACCTCTGGTATAATCTTTACTTCTTGAAGGCAATCATTTACATTCCCCGGTATAAACCTGCAATTGGAAACCCGGTTTGCCTTGCAGTTATTTTTAGCGTCAGATACTGCGCTTTCAACGATTTCAATGCCAATCACTTCTTTTGCAAATTCTGAAAGCCAAATGGTTATTGTGCCTATACCACTGTAAAGATCTATAACAGTCTCCTTGCCTGAAAGACCGGCAAACTTCTTAACTATTTCAAATAAACGCTCTGCACCCAAGGTGTTTGTCTGAAAAAAAGAGTTTGCCGATATTTCAAACTCAAATTGACCGATTTTATCCTTTATACTCGGGGCACCGGCAAGAACTATCTCATACTCGCCAACGGCAACGCCGGCCTTTCGTGAAGTTATATTGTTTATAACAGAAACGATTTCAGAATATTTTTTTATTAAAAAGTCGGCAATAGGTTTTACCTTGTCACGATCTTCCGATGCTGTTATAATATTTACCATCCACTTGTCCTGGCTTACAGAATGTCTTAGCATAAGAAAACGCCAAAAGCCGATATGATTACGAAGTCCGTAAGCAGGAACATTAGAATTTATCATTAAGTTTCTACCATCATACAGAATATGATTCCCAAGCTCAGGCAGTAGTAGGCACTCTTGAATGTCAAGCACTTTGTTGAAGATTCCCGGCACATGAAGTCCAAGTGCAAAATCTCTGTTAATATCTTCTCTTTCCATCTCACTAGGCAGAAGCCATCTTCTATCAGAGCATGAAAATTCCATCTTGTTTCTGTATCCAAAAATCAGTGTCGAAGGAATTACAGGATGCACAGGAACACCTTTTATTAACGCAATACGTTCAAGGGAGTCGACTATATGCTGACGTTTGTAAACAAGCTGCTTATCATACTTTAAAAATTGCCACTTGCATCCGCCGCAAAAACCGCTGTATTTACAAGGAGGGTCTATCCTGAATGGTGATGATTCTAGCAACGTGACGATACGGGCCTCTGCAAAGTTTTTCTTCTTTTTTATTATACGGGCATTTACAACGTCAAAAGGTACAGCTTGATCAACAAAAACAGCAAAACCGTCTACTCGCGCAAGGCCCTTTCCTCCAAATGCCAATTCGGAGATTTTAAGTTCAATTAGTTGCCCTTTTTTAACCGTCATATATTCAATTCTTTATAAATTTTCTAAAAGTTCTCGGCGAAGCAGGTCGAGGGCAGTCATGGCAAAAATCTTTTTATTCATCGACCTTTGATCAAATAGAAAACTGAATCGATGCCCTTTGACAGTGTCTGGTGTGGCAAAGCCGATGCAAACCGTGCCAACAGGCTTATCTTCCGTTCCTCCGCCGGGTCCTGTAATACCACTCACTGAAAGGCCATAAGATGCACCAACAATACCAAGTGCACCTTTTGCCATTTCCTTGGCAGTCTCTTCATGTACTGCTCCGTATCGCATTATTGTATCAGGTGACACCCCTAGGACTTTAATTTTAGCCTCATTTGAATATGTAACACCTGAAAATAAAAAATATTTTGAACTACCAGGAACATTTGTAAGCCAATTGGATATAAGGCCGCCGGTACAGCTTTCAGCAATAGCAATGGAAGACTTTTCCCGGCAAAGGAGGCTGCCTATTACATTTTCCATAGAAGCACCGTCAACCGAAAAAACTCTTTTCCCAAGCTTTTTTAATACCCATCCAGTAGCATTTTCTATAAGTTGTTCCAAAAAATTTTTATCATCCCCGTAACCATATAATTTAACATGGATTTCCGGAAATTTTGCACGCAGGCCCAGTTTTATCTGTGGGAATCTGGACGCAAAATCAGCGAGCTGTTCACCTGTTGCCGATTCGGTTAGACCAAAAGTCAATATAGTTTTTACAATGCATAATCTTTTATTTTTCCCTTGAAGATTTTCTATCTCGGGCAGAACATTTATTGAAAGCATCTTGCGCATTTCAAAAGGAACCCCGGGTAAAAAGAAAAAAAGGCACCTTCCTATTTTCAAAATAAAGCCTGGAGCTGTTCCAACGGTGTTATAAATAGATTTAGCACCCTTTGGCAATGTGGCCTGTTTTTTATTTACACTGGTAAAGAGTCGTTTTCGTTTCTTAAAAAAAGCTTCAATGGATCTAAGAGCTGCACTGTCAAGAACAAGCTCAACCCCCTTTGCCTTTGCAGCTGCTTCTGCTGAAAGATCATCTACTGTAGGACCAAGACCGCCTGTTACTACGGCAATGTCTGCACGATCCCCGATCTCTCTCATTATTGAAACAAGGGTGTCAATATCATCACCAACACAACTGTGTCGGACCACCTCTATCCCCGACTGTTCCAACTTTTGCGCAATATGAGCCGAATTACTGTCAATTAAAGCACCAGATCGTATTTCATCCCCTGTTGAAAGAATCTCTGCTATCATATCTTAAAACAATGCTCCTATATCTCATTAAATTTTCATTAGGTATTAAACCATTAAACAACTAAGCCACGAAAAAAAATATATATAAACTTTATATCATATTATCTTATGAAGAAAATGCATAGCAAAAAAAATAAATGATTCTATAATCTTTGCCTTGGCGGCCCCCAACGCAAACACACCGGCGCTGAATTTCTTGACAATGAATTAAAAATTCGATACTTATAATCTTTAATTGCTTATTTTTAATAAATTAAAGTAACCCTAAGACATAGGGAGGTATCATTATGCCTGAGGATGAAGTCGCTTACGTTATCAAATTTTTTGCTAAACCTGGTGTTGCTGCATTGAAAGTAACCAATGGAAGCATAAAAAAAGGTGATACGCTAAAGTACAAAGGCTATACCACCGATTTCACCGAGCAAGTGATCAGCATGGAAATTGACAATCAGCCCGTGGAAGAAGCAAAAGTGGGTGATATGGTGGGATTGAAAGTAAAGGAAAGGGTCCGAGAAAACGATAAGGTCTATAAGGTAGTCGAATAACTTGCTTGTTTAGATACATAACTTATGAGACCTTTGCAAAACGGCCCCTTTTGCCCAATTTCTGTGTCAGGCTCAACATTTTGCACGAAGTGACACGGAGTGAAGCGTAGCGCTAACCTTTAGCGCTATCCTCAAAATACTCAATGTATGGATGCCTGTCCCGATTTCATCGGGGTGGTTAAAATTTTCGCCTTTCTTGAACTTGACCCCGGTTAAATATAAAAACAGATTTAACGGGGCAGGCAAAATTGAGCATTTTTCAAAGGTCTCCCTATGTTATTGCCTGGAATTTCATTTA
>Ga0114925_10001986_pt1 | contig 10309 bp, 8 predicted proteins | sample SumtaG_2_FD_87287 | JGI IMG/M metagenome (GOLD analysis project Ga0114925, IMG submission 87287) | Deep subsurface microbial communities from Indian Ocean to uncover new lineages of life (NeLLi) - Sumatra_00607 metaG | ecosystem: Environmental > Aquatic > Marine > Oceanic > Sediment | place...
GATCTGGAATGTTGCAAATGGTTTAGATAATCGTAAGGTTAAAGAATTTCATGAAGAAAGGAAATCTATCAGCGCAGAAAGGACTTTTTTCTCAGATACAGATAATTTTAATGAAATTTTATCTAAATTTGAAGATATTAATAAAAAAATACATAAATCCATAGTAAAACACCAAATCACCTATAAAACCATCACTTTAAAAATAAGGCTTGAGGGTTTTGAAACTTATACTCGCTCCAGAACACTTCCTTTTCATATTCAAGATGAAAAGTTTGTTTTAAAGGTCATATTAGAATTATTTAAAGAGTTTTCAAATAATAAAAAAAAAGTAAGACTGGTTGGTATTAAATTATCAAATTTAGAAAGAAATCAAAGAGTTCGACAAACAAGTTTGATATCTTATGCCTACATTTAGGTTTTTCATTAATTTAACTAAGAGGTTTTCTTTTAATTAACTCTATAATTTTTTTTTGGAGTCTACTATTTGAAGCAATAATACCTGGTTTAGTCCATAAACATTTTTTTTCCTTAAATTTTAAGCGTTCACCATTTAAATCTGTTACATTACCACCTGCTTCCCTTACGAGTAAATCCCCAGGCATAAAATCCCAAGTGAAGGAATGTTCCTGGTCTAGAGGTTTTATATAGAGATCGGCAGTACCATCAGCTACCATGCAAAATTTTGCCATGCTATCAATCTGAATAAAGTTTCTTATTCCGATATCCTGGGCAAAATTAAGAACCCAGGGTTGATCATAATGGAGTGAATGACATAAACGAATATTATGTATGTCCTCGTTATGATTTACCTTAATCGGTTTAACAACATTTTTGTTATATGAAGCCTGAGCTCCCTGATTTTCTTCAGCAGAAAAAATAGCTAATGACTCCTCATTATAATTTGGCACGGCAATAGCACATATTTTAGGATTTGACTCAATCATAAATCCCACACCTATGGCATAAGACAAACCCTTTTGGTATCCAATCGTACCATCAATCGGATCTATTGTCCATTGACGTTCTGAAGATTTTCCATGATACCCGATATTTTCTTTTAGGATTTCCAATTCATTTATGTTTAATTCTTCGAAACATTGTTTTATAAGATTTTCAGCTTTTAGATCAATAAATTCTATATTTTCTTCTTCTGCTATTATTTGGTCATCTTGGAAGTATTCTCTTAACTGGGAAATAAGATAAATCTGAGATGCAAAGTCTGCTAGTGTTACTGGTGAATGATCAGACTTTTTAAAGGAAAAGGATTCAATTCCTTTTTTTCTAAACCATTCTGTTATTATTGAGGCTTTTCTAACGATATCGATCGCGAATTTTAATTCTCTATTATAGTATGACATGATTTATTTTGAATCTACATTTACACTTAAAATTTTTTTCCAATGTATATTTTAAAAAAACAAAATGGTATTTTTACTAACTAATAATGAATGAAATTCATTTAAAAAAGATTTATTAATTTACCGAATTATTGCTTTGATTTCAAATAAATAGTTTTCTAAAGACATTTGTGGTGTTTTCATACTTTCCATCTGATCTGACTTTTTTATTAATACAGATTCTAAATTGTATTCATTTAATAGCCAGATTAATTTGTATAAATCTATTTTTTTCTCAAAATCACTATTTACTTTAAAGTATTTAGAATATGCATCATAAAAAGCGCTATAAAAAAAAGAATTATTCAAAGGCTTTAAAATCCAATAATCAATCTTAATAAAATCTTGAGCTCTACTGCCAACACACCAATAATCAAAATCCACAATACCATTAATTTTTATAATCCCTGACTCTTCTTTAACAATAATGTTTTGACTTTGAAAGTTATTATGTAAAAGTACATACTCATTTTCGTCTTCAATTAAAGCTTTATTATCTCTATAGTAATCCCTAATTTCATCACAAAAATCTATTTGATTCTTTTTGGCTTCTTTTATCTTTTGTTCTAATTCATTTTCAAAAAATTCACTATATAAAATATTTTTCTTTTGTCCAATATTGATTATATTTTTGAAAAATGTATCAAATTTTACTTCATGTAAATGTCCAAAATGATTACCTAAATTACTGAATAGATTTAGAAATTTATTAGTGTTCAAGTTCTTTCCTTCGCTAATATATTGATTAATGAGCTGAAATAAAGGTTTACCTCGAATATAGTCTTGCACTGAGAAAAAGTAAGGAATTGTATCTTTAGTTTCATCATAGTAAACTAAATTACATACAGGGATTATTGGAGGTTTTTCTTTATTGAAGATATATGAACCTGTCTTTGTATTGACAATATCTTTCACTTTCTTCCTTAAATCAATATCATTAGGATTCAAACTTTTATCTAAAAAAGGATACAAGAGTTTCTCCTTGATTAAATTTTCATAATGGAAAAATTGGCTTGTACGAAATCTGAAGACCAATTGGCTATTTTCAAAATTTACCCTATAATGTGTATTGATATCAGTAATATAAGGTCCTTTGATTTTCTTTACTTTACCTTGTTTAACTAAAACATCAATATTTGAAAAGGTTTTAATGATTTCATCAAATTGGTAAAGATTTTTTTTACCGATAAAATATAATTGATAAATTTGCTTATTATTTAATAAGTATTTCACAATAGCCTCGATTTTTTCTTTACTAATTAAGTCAATTTGAGTTTGTAATTCTTTAGTAATCAAATTTACATCTTTATTGGATTCTACTATTAAATCTTTATATAGATGTAAAAATGCATATTTTAAACCAATTATTTCTTTACCTTTATTGGTTTTAATTTCATAGATCATTTTTCGAATATCATTTATTTGTTCTTGTAATTGTAACAATTCTAAGATATTGTCTTCTAAAGCAAAATTATATAATTTTGAGCACATATTGATTAAATTACTAATACGGGAGACAATGCCACAAAACTTTCTCTGATTTAATGGAACAAGATGGAAAAATGTTTTATAATTTTCTTCCATTTCACAAAAAACGGAAAATTGATTATTTAAATATTGAATAAACGATTTACAGATTTTAATATTATAAAAGGAATCATTTAATCCCTTCAAATTTGAGTATTCCATTAAATCTTTTAGTAAATCCGGTTCAATTTCATTTCCAGCAAATTGAGGTGGATTATTCATTAAATAAATCTGATTTTTAGGATTTATAGAACTTAAAATATTTTCAAAATAAGATTTTATAATTTCTTTGGGTTTTTTTTCTGAAATGGGAGGAGAAATCATGAAATTTAGATTTTCAAATTTCTTTCCTAAATGTTCTATTTGATCTATTACTTCATCGACAAGATTACAATAGATACCGATAAGAATAGGGACTTTATTCTGAGTAATTTGTAAAATCAATTCGATAAGTTTTATCTTTTCTGTTATAGAAATTAAATTGCTTTCATTTTTATTACCAAAAACAAGAATAGAATTTGCATCGTTCGTAAGAATATGACGAAAAAGAAGAGAATTTAAACTTTCGATTATTTCATAATCTTTATTGTAAAATGCTAAGGCATTGCATATAACGCCATTGATTAAGGGTATTCTAATCTCCTCTTCAATAAATAAAAATCAAAAGTGAATTTCAAATCCTTTTTATGAATAATAATCTTTTTGATTTAATATGATTTTTGAAGATTAAATTCTATGTGAACAGACTTAAAATTAAATAATTCTCTTATTAATATTTATAGAGCAAATTTGTATAAATCTTACATATAATTTAAAGAAGGGTTTAAAATTTTTTGTAAAATAGATGATATAAGTATACCTTTAGTTTCCACAGGAACTTCTCCGTTTATAGGTGCTGGACAATTTGGATATAAAGCATTCGAATGGCGAAGGAATTTTTTAAACAATCCAAAGGCGATGTTAGAGATTTTAGAAGCTAGCTATGTTGAAGGGGCAAGGGGTGTTGAAGTAATACCAAGTGGTAAGATTATTGAAGCTGCTCAAATGATGAGTGAAATATATAGTGATTATGTTATAATAGGATCTACTTATCCTGGCAAGGACTCATGTATTGACCTATTAGTTGAAGCCGAAGCTAAATTAATATTTGTACATGGGATGATTTCTGATAATAGAGGAGGAAAATTGTCGAGCCTTTTAGATGAAATCTCTAGTTATGGAATAATTCCTGGCGTTGCAACGCATGATCCAATTCCAACAATGAAATATTGCATAGAAAATTCTTTAAATGTAAAATTTTTTCTAATACCATTTAATGTGCGTGGGATATTGATGGGAAATGCAAAAAAGTTGGAAGAAATTGTTGATAAGACTAAAAACTTTCATTTTATTGGTATGAAGACTTTAGCCGCAGGAGAGATTAAACCAGATGCTGCATTTAAATACATTGCTAATCATAATATATGTGCTGTAACGATCGGTATGGTAACAAAGCAACAAGCAGAAGAATCGACCAGAATCGCTTTAAAAGCGTTAATTAATAAAACTTTGTAATTATTATTTATGAAATTTGAAAATAGGAAATAAAAATAAGAAATAGCATATTCTAGATTTTTTTTGAATCTTTAAAAATATCAAATATATCCATTTCATAGTCTATGGTATCTTCGGGTAGTAAATTAGGATCTTTTACTAGTTTAGATAAGTAGTATATCTTTGCACCTCTTTCAAGATATTTCAATACCGTATAAGCTCCATCTAAATGGCTCCCGCAACACAAATTTCCATGGTTTGCGAGTAATACAGCATTTCTTTCTTCTAGTGAATTAAGTACTCCTTCTGCTAATTCTTCAGTACCAGCTTCTCCGTAGTTAGCACATAATACCTCGCCACCTATATAAGGGACAAATTCCTCAAATATTGGCGGAATGGACATATCTAAAGCGCTAAGAACAGTAGAATACACACTATGAGCATGAATTATTGCATTTACATCCTCTCTTTCCTTATATATGCTTAAATGCATTTTTTTCTCGACAGAAGGATTCCTTTTTCCTTCGATTACAGTACCATCCATACTAATAATAAGAATATCTTCGTCTGTCATTTCACTATATCGAACATTGCTGGGTGTTATTAATACAATTTCTTTTTCGTCTTCTTTTACTCTTACGCTAATATTACCAGCAGAACCAATCACATGTTTTTCCTTTAACAATTGTTTACATAGATTTACAATATCCTTTTTTAAATTGATAATATTCTCATCAGATAGAGAGTGCTTTTTTTCTCCTTCTTTAAAAACTTCAGGATTCAGTGTATATTGAGGATATTTCCCATCTATCCACATTTTAATGTCCCTTAGTAAAATTTCTGATTGTCTTTTAATTATCTCTTCTGTATCTCCACCTATATGAGGTGTGATTATAGCATTCTGTAATTCAATGAACTCATTATCTTCATCTATAGGTTCAAGAGGAAATACATCCAATGCAGCACCTCCTATTTTTTTCTCTTTTAAAGCCTCTTGTAAAGCATCATAATCGATAATACTTCCTTTAGAAGTGTTAATTAGAAAAGCTGTTTTTTTCATCAGGGCAATTCGTTCTTCATTGATAAGATTATCATTTTCATCAGTAGCTATTGTATGCAATGTGATAAAATCTGAATTTCTCATGAGATAATCAATATCAACTAAATCACCATATTCTTCTGCAATGTCTTTCTTTATATATGGATCATAAATAAGAAATTTGACTTCAAAAGATTTAAGTCTATTTGCGACTCTTCTTCCAATTTGGCCTAAACCTATTATTCCAATTGTTTTATCCTTTATTTCAATCCCTTGAAATTCATTCAAATATTCAACATAATCTTCAAAATCATTAATTTCAAATTCTTCTGAATGAATTATCCGATCCACATTATGTAAATTTCGAGCTAATATCAACATTAAGCCAATTGTTAATTCTGCTACAGCATCAACATTTCTAAGTGGTGTATAAAGAACAGGAATATTCTTTTTAGTAGCAGCTTTTAGATTGACATTGAAAGGATCACCACGACACGATACCAGGAGTTTAAGGTTAGTTTGTTCAAAAAGTTCTTCTTTCTTTAAATCGTCTGCCTCAGTAATAAAAATATCATAATCCCTAAGCTTTTCAACAAGTTCTTTTACATCAAAATAAATTATTCCCGTTTCTCTCCAAGGTTCATATGTTATTTCCATTAAATTTTTTAACTCATTCAGGCTTTCTTCTGAAATACTCGCAGTTATTAATGCCTTCATCATATTCAATCTTTTTAAATAAATAGATATATAACTTTAAACATTAATTATAAAGACAAATATTAAATTAAATAAAAAAATCTTAATTAAAACATTAAGCTTCGAAGTTTCATTAAACTTCTCATACTTCCTTCTATTATTTTTATTTTCCCATCTGAATAAGCCTTAACGGCGCCAAGATTTTTATTAAATAAATCAATCATAACCTGTTCTCCTGTAAATTCAATTTTAACGGGTGCACTGTCATCTCCGGTATTATCTTTTATTTCGATTCCCTCATCCTTATTAACAAGGAGTAAAACTTTTTTTTCTGTATCGAGAAAGCTCATTTGAATAGGATCATCATATTTAGCTAATTTTTTCCTTACTTTTTCATTATTATTATAACGGTTCTTTATTTCTTCCAAACATTCTTCAATGTTCTTGAACTCTGTCATTTTTTTCACGTTTTCATTAATTAGATTTAAATAGTTATATAAATTATATTGCTATTTATGAAAAGAAAGTAAAAAGTAATAAACTATCCCTATAATATGTTTAAAAACAATCTTACCCATAGAAAAGAATTTTGAATGATAAAAACAATTTTAAATTGATTTAAATTACTATACTACTATATAATTCAAATAAAAGTTTAAAAAATTGGTAATAAAATAAATTTAATCTTGAGAATTAACGATTTTTTTTTTGAGTTTTCAAATGAAGGACGATTTGAGGTTTTTAAAAGCTTATACAAAGGAAAAAAGAGACATAGTCAACTTGAAAAAGAATTAGATATTAGAGGATCAGAAATTTCTCGCCATTTAAAGAGGTTAATAGAAAAAAATTTAGTTAAAAAAACATTGGAAAATAAATATTCAATTACCAACATTGGCAAAATGTTCTTAGGGATATTAGACATTTTTGAAATATCTTTAAAATATGAAAATTATTTTAATAGCCATAATATCAACGATTTCCCACTATCTTTCATCTTAAAGTTAGGAAATTTAAAATCTATGAGATTAAATAGTGGAACAATGCAAAACATTGAATTATGGTCAGATTTAATTAAAAATTCAAAAAAATATATTTTAGCTATCTCAGATCAATTTCAAGATTCAATTCTACCTCTTGTTGAAAAAAAAATTAATGATTTATCAATTAATATAAGGGCTCTTGTAGATAAAAATGTGCTAAAGTCAAAAGGATATGAAAAATTACAGGATCGGCATGCATTCTATCAAAAGATAAATATTTCGGAGAATATTCGAGTTTTAAAACAGATAAATTTCTCTCTCTTAGTTACTGATAAAGGAGGGATATTTTTTTTGAGTAAAGAAGGAAAAGTAGATTATAGTGAAAGTCTATTCGATGATAGTGAATTATTTATTCAATGGTTAAGAGAATTATTTGAGTGGTATTGGAAAGAAGGAACCAATATAAAATCTCTTATAAAGAGCAGAAGTTGACTGAATAGTTATATAAATCCTTATAGTTTACTTACTTGTTTTTTTAAATTTTTCCACTCTTTGAATATATTTTTATATTCATTTGAAATATAAGTATCAATTTGAAATTGTTCAAATTCTATTAAATCATCAATTATCTGCGTATAATTTTGATATAAATTTAAACCTTTTAATGTATTCATTGCACATCCAATAAAAGCTGAATCTTTGAATTGTGGTATAAATAGCTTTTGATCAAGAATATTTGTTAAGATTTTGCAAAATTCACGGGATTTGGCCATACCGCCTGCACAAAAAGTTTTAATTTCAAAGGGGGAGTATTTTTTAAGTTCAATGAAGTTTTCATTAATTCCAAAACAGATATTTTCAATTACACTTCGAATGAAATTTCTCATATTTGAAACTGTCTCTATTATTGCTGTTGGTTGCGGAAAGATGAATACACCTCTCTTGAGAGTAGTTTGGTCTTTAAAATTCATAAGTTCTGGCCCTAAAAACGCATAAGTTGAATTTGACCCCGGTTTAACTTCCTTAATAAAATCTTCAATAAGCTTGTCTTTATCACCTTTCTCGTTAAATAAAATATATTCTTTTAACCAATCATAAACTACTCCAGTATTTCCAGAATGACCTTCAATTAACCATTTTCCTTTTAGTGTGTGAAATGTTGTCCAAAAATTACAATTTGAGTCTAAAATAGGTTTGTCCACAACTATATGAACAGGAGCAGTAGTACCCAAACTGATACCAACATTTCCATTTTCTATAACGCCCATTCCTAATAATGTTGCCTGTGTATCTCCACCAGATTTTACCACAGGAATAGATTTTTGTTTTAGGTTGAAATATGCAACTAATTCGGGTGTTAATTCTCCCACAATGGTTCCTGAATCTATAATTTCGGGAAATAAATCAGGGTCGAGATTAAAAGCCTCGATGATTTCCAGACTCCATTCTCCTCTTTTAATATCGAGTAATTGAGATTCTCCTGCAGATGTCAAATCTGTACAAAATTCACCCGTTAGTTTATTCACAACCCAATCATCAAGCATTAATACTTTATCAATTTTGTTATATAAATCTACCTCTTCTTCCTGAAACCATAAAAGACGTGCCAAACAGAATAAAATAGATGGACTATGGCCAGTGATTTTAAACAATTCTTCTTCTGAAAATTCATCTTCTATCAAATAGGCACTATCAATGCCGCGTACATCTGTATTTGGACCACCATATATTACTTCTCCTTGCTTATCTAAAAACACTACTGCTATTCTTTGAGCACAAGAAGAAATTCCTACAATATTAAGGCTGTTGGATTTATTTTTTTTTTTTAATAGATCATAAATACCTTTCTTTAACTTGTTCCATACATCATTCATGTCAAAACGCTTTGCAAATCCGTCAATATCTTCGTCGATTATTTTCAATTCTAAGCTTAGGGAGGAATCTAGTTGTAGATTATCCGAGACTAAACCTATTTTGATTTTTTTTGATGAAATATCGATTATTAAAATATAATTTTCAGAATTAGGCATTGTGGAATTTAACAACGTAAGATTTTATTTAATTATAAAATAATTATCGATTTCATATTAAATAGATTTTCTTCTATTTTTACAAATCAATCCAAATATTTGCCAATTTCAATCAGATAAGAACCTAATTTTTTATTTGAGATACTTTCTAACCACTTCTCCACGTGGTCTTTCCTCTTCAAAAAGAATAGCTTGAAAAGAGAATATCTTTGTACTTTCTTCTCTCCAAGCATTGCTATCTAACCACGCTTTTGAACAAGTGTGAGAAATAAATGTTTCTACATCCCATTTTCTATCATGTTCTATAGGTACTTGTGGTAAAAGCAATCCACGTCGCATTCCTCGCTCTGCAATGAGTCCATCTCTTCCAATAACTATTTTATTTAGATATTCTTTCGGATCATTAACTTTTATAAGTTTAGGTGGTGTTAAAATTGACAATTCTATAATAATATTATCCATTTCTTCTATAGTTACAGAAGGAAATCGTGGATCTTCAATTGCAGAACTTATTGATACTCTATGAATAACATCATATAAGGAATAAGTAGGTTCAATATAACCAATACACCCTCTCAGTGGGTTACCATTAATATTATATCCGTTTAACGTAACAAAAGCACCATATTTATCTGCAAATTTTTCTTTAATTTGATCTGGAATAGGAATCTTTCGATTATTTTTCAAAAAAAATTCGATATTATCCCTAGCAAATCTAATTAAAATTGTACCCTCTTCTAAGCTAAATTTATCTTCATCAGACATTTTAATGTTCCAAAAATCACATAATTTATATAAAATTATGCCGTTCAAACATTTATATTTTATAACATTCTTTTAATAATTTTTCCATTTGGAACAGAATCATCATTATTAATTTCAATTCCTCTTAAAAATACTTTCCAAATTTGGACGGACGTGATAAATTCCTTAAAAGGAGAAAATTTAGCTTTAGATTTAAAATTCTGAGGATTTATCTTATAATCTGGAACTTTATCAACAATAAGTAAATCCGCATCATAGCCTTCTTTAATAAAACCTTTATTTTTTAATTTAAAAACTAAAGCAGGATTTTCTGAAGCAACCTTGACGAAATTCTCAAATGAA
>Ga0114925_10001987_pt1 | contig 10309 bp, 11 predicted proteins | sample SumtaG_2_FD_87287 | JGI IMG/M metagenome (GOLD analysis project Ga0114925, IMG submission 87287) | Deep subsurface microbial communities from Indian Ocean to uncover new lineages of life (NeLLi) - Sumatra_00607 metaG | ecosystem: Environmental > Aquatic > Marine > Oceanic > Sediment | place...
AATGTCAAGACCCCAATTAAGTTGGCTTTTATAGCCTTCTTGAGCCATCTAATTTATTTACATTTGACAAACTGTAGGTTTTCAGTATAATAGATTCTATGAAAGGCACAACTATTATTGGGTTGAAACATAATGGCAAGGTGGCAATAGGATGTGATGGACAGGTAACAACAGGTGAGGTCGTGATGAAGCATACTGCTAGAAAGATTCGTAAAATGTATAAAGATAGAATCCTCACAGGTTTTGCTGGCTCAACTGCTGATGCTCTAACACTTTTTGAGCGATTTGAATCGAAGCTTGAGGAGTTCAGAGGAAATCTGCCCAGGAGCGTTGTTGAACTGGCAAAGGATTGGCGCCAGGATAAGGTTTTGCGCCGGCTTGAAGCACTGCTTGCAATATTGGATAAAGACCATGCCTATGTGGTTTCGGGTTCTGGGGATATTATTGAGCCGGATCATGGGATTGTATCAATAGGTTCTGGCGGGCCATATGCCCTTGCTGCCTGCCAGGCATTGGTTAAATATTCAAACCTGTCTGCTAAAAAGATTGTTGAAGAATCGATTGGGATCGCTGCAAGTATTTGTATTTATACAAATAACGAAATTCTTATTGAGGAACTATAACCCAGCACTTATGTATAAATGCTGCGTAAAATTAACTTTTGCGTCGGGACAGGACTATCTTCAATTTTCTTAATGCATTTTCTTTTATCTGCCGCACTCGCTCGCGCGTTATATTCATTATTCGACTGATTTCCTCAAGGCTATGTACATCATAGTCGCCCAGTCCGAAATTTCTTTTTAATATCTCCTGTTCTCTTGGCTCAAGTTTTTTTAGTGCCTTCAGAAGTTTTTCTTTTTGATTCTTTTTCTTAAATATCACGTCGGGAGGTGGAGCTAAAAGATTGTCAGCACCTTCAATGTCAAGACGAACCGATTCAATATAAGGACTCTCTGTATCTTCAAATGTTTCATCAAGTGAATATGGTGGAACCAATTCGCCAAGTGCCAGAGATACAGCACTCTCGTCTACCTTCAGAATCTTAGCCAATTCTTCAATTGTTGGTTCTCTACCATTTTTTTGTATGAGCTTCAATGTTTGAACATGCATTCTTTTAGCCAGGTAACTTTTTGGAACTATACCCCGTCTTGCATTGATTGCATCGTAGATTGCCCTTTTTATCCACCACACAGAATAGGTGTTAAATCTGTAACCCTTTCTCTCGTCAAATTTGCTGGTCGAATGAATAAGACCCTCATTCCCGGCATTTACTAATTCGGAGAGAGTCAATCCCTGGTTCTGAAATTTTTTAGCGATGAACACTACAATTCTTAAGTTTGCACAAATCATCTTTTCTTTAGCATCTTCATCATATTTCTTTCTTATTCTTTTTGCGAGTTTGAACTCTTCTTCTTTTGAAAGAATCGCATAGCGGCTTATCTCTTCAAGATACTGTCTTAAACCCCTGTCAGTGATTATCTTGAGCATTAAGATATTATATGGTTTCGCAAAAGATTAAAAGCATAAATCACATTATGATTCATGGTGTTACTGCGACGTATAATTTTCTCTTGCCTCTTTGAATATGCAATATGGCAGGCTTCCCTTTTTTCAGTTTTGATACGACTGCGCGGTAACTGTTGACATTTTTAATTTCATTTTTCTCGATAGTCAGGATGACATCGCCCACTCTGATACCTGCCTCTTCAGCAGGGGAGTTTATTGCAACAGCTATTACCACTACACCACTTTTTGTCTCCAGGTTAAAGCGCTCCGCCTGGGAATCAGTTACATCTATCACTTTCAAACCTAATTCAGATTCCTCTTTTTCCTCATCAGTAGCACTGCTCAGTTTTTCTGGAAATTCACCCATCTTCACGCTAATCATTTTTTTTCTGCTATCTCGGAATATTTTCATTTTCACAGTTTTACCAACCTGAGTAGATGCAACATGGATTCTGAAAGATTGCAGGTCTTCTACTTCTTTACCGTCAAATTCTAATACTACATCGCCACTTTTCAAGCCAGCTTTACTCGCCGGCGTATTTTCCAAAACATCACTTATTAATACACCTTTGAGTGATGGAAGACCAAGCGCATCTTTCAGGTCTCCAGTGATTTCCTGCAGGTATACACCAAGGTATCCTCTGGTAACCTTTCCTTTGTCCTTTAGTTCATCTATAATATTTTTAGCGAGATTTGCAGGAATTGCAAATCCTATTCCAACATTCCCACCAGTTGGTGAAGTAATTGCAGTATTTATTCCAATGACTTCGCCATGGATATTTACCAATGGTCCACCTGAATTGCCCGGGTTTATTGCTGCATCAGTCTGCAAAAAGCTCTGAAAATCTGGTCCTCCAGGAAGAGGTATATTGGCTCTGCCTTTTGCTGATATTACACCTACAGTTACTGTTCCTTCAAGATGGTAAGGATTACCAATAGCAATTGCCCAATCACCAACCTTTACTTTATCTGAATCACCAAATTTTAAATAAGGCAATTTTTCACCATTCTCTATTTTCAATAATGCTATGTCAGTTCTTTGATCAACACCAATGATTTTCACTTTGTCGCCCTTGAATTCTTTTTTATTTGTCAGTTTCACTACGATATTAGATGCATCTTTGATTACATGATAATTCGTAATAAGATAACCGTCTTCAGAGACTGTGAACCCAGAACCCAGGGTTTGTGTCTTGCCTTCAAATTTTGGCATACCTTTGAAGAAATCTTTGAAAAAATCATCAAAGGGTCCTTCAAAATGCCATTCAAAGCCAGGTGCGCTTCTGGTAACTTTTTTTTCTGCTGAAATGTTAACTACAGATGGCGATACTATTTCTGCTATTTTAGTAAAAGGACTCTCACCAGCTTCATTGATAAGTGGGATGGATATCTGTTGTTCTGTCTGGGCTTCGCTTCTATTTGCCAGTGTTGGAAGGCTGGCTGTAATGATTATTCCAAAGAGAAATGCAAATATTGCAGCTGCACCTGCAATTATACCAGCAGTGCGTAAAGAAATTTTATTCATTATGATAGCCTCCTTTTGCCATTTATTTCATTATCATATGACCACAGAAAATGAGGTCACTGATGGAAAAAAAGAATAATTAAATGGTTTTTTTAACTAAGTTCGACTGTGATTTCCTTTGGCTTCATTGATTCAGGTTTGGGAAGCGTGATTGTGAGTATGCCGCTTTTGCATTTTGCCTTTACATCATCAGCATTAACTTCTAAAGGCAATGTGATTGTCCGCATAAACTTACCATAAGAACGCTCAATGCGATGGAATGTTTTGCTCTTTGCTTCGCTTTCCTGTTTACGATGACCAGTTATAGTGAGTAGATTTCCGCGCACCGATATTTTGATGTTTTTTTTTGTAACACCAGGAAGTTCAATCTTCACAATAAAGTTATCATTATCTTCTTCAATGTCGATTACCGGCGACCAAAAACCTTTGGTTTCTTCCATACGTCTGCCAAAGAAAGTATTGAAGAAACGGTCCATCTCCTCCCTCAGGTTGACCAATTCTCTAAATGGATCCCATCTTGACAATTTTTTGCCCGGCATATGGGTTACCTTTTCTTCTTCTTAGTTCCTTTTTTTGTTTTTTTCCCAATTTTTTTATATTCGTTTTCCTTTTTTCCCAATTTTGTTTGTGTATTCCTAATTTTTTTAACAAGCGTCATTATTTTACGATTTTTCTTCCATGCCTGGTTTTTCTTTACGTAAGCTTGTTCAAAAGCCTCTATGCCGAAATTTGTGAAATATTCTCTCAGTTTACGTTTCAGTTCGAAGATTTCAAGTTTCAAACTACCCTTGAGCGTAAGATCGCCAGCTTCTTTACCAACGACCTTGGATGCTTCTTCCAACCATTCTGTCAAATCCTTCCAAAGGTTTGCCATAATTCCTCCTTTATTATATTAGACAAATGCTTATTGGAATAGTTTATTATTAGATAAATAATCACATAACTGTCTACCTATTACTATCTTCTGTCTATCAGGATATAGTTATGTTTCCCTGATTTCTTTCTCTTTCTTCTTGAGAATTTCATCTACCTTTTCAATGAACTCATCAGTGATTTTTTGTATTACTTCCTGCGATTTAAACGATTCGTCTTCAGATATTTTTTTATCCTTTTCTTCTTTCTTTATTTCAGTATTTGCCTCTCTGCGTATATTTCTGATTGCTACTTTAGTGTCTTCACCCAATTTTTGAGTTAATTTGACAAGCTCCTCACGCCGCTCTGTTGTAAGCGGTGGGATTGGTAGACGAATTACATTGCCATCATTATTAGGCGTTAAACCGATAGCTGATTTGTATATTGCTTTTTCAATTGCATCTAAAGCTGTTTTATCCCAGGGTTGAAGGATTATTAAACGCGGTTCCGGGATGTTTATGCTTGATACCTGATTGAGCGGTAAAGTACTACCATAATATTCCACCTTGATTCCGTCTAAGAGGGCTGGTGTTGCCCTGCCGGTTCTAAGTTTTGATAATTCCTGATCTAAAAGAGATGCTGATTTCTCCATTTTTGTTTTTGCATTCTCTTTTATGTTTTTAATCATTTTATCCTCTATTTGTTATTAATGTCCCAATATCTTCTCCTTTAATTATTTTACTTAAAGGATACTTCATAAGATTATAAACGCAGATTGGGATATTTGATTCTTTGCAGATATTAAATGCAGCTAAATCCATGACCCCAAGATTTTTTGCTATTGCTTGATCAAACTTCAGTTTTCTGTATAACTTTGCCTTGTGATTTTTTTCCGGGTCTGTTGAATATACGCCTTCAACCTTTGTCGCTTTGATTAAGACATCCGCACCAAATTCTACTGCCCTAAGGGCAGCAGCTGTGTCAGTTGTGAAAAGAGGATTGCCTGTGCCACCAACAAATATCAGAACGCCACCGGATTCATAGACTTTTAAATCCTCAAATTTATTACAGCGTTTGACTACACCACTTACCTCAATGCCACTGCTCAATTTTGATGGAATATTGTTTTCGCACAGTCGTGAATGGATTATAATGCCATTGATTATTGTTGCCATCATGCCGCATATGTCAGCGTCAACTTTGTTTAGCCATTTTGCCTCGCGTCCTCTTATAAGATTACCACCACCTACAACAACGCCTATCTTTGCGCCTAAACGATTGGCTGCAGCAATTTGCTTGATAATGTAGTCAATAGACTTTAATTCGAATATTTCTTTTCTGGCTCCTAAAATCTCACCTGAAATTTTGAGAATGAGCCTACTGTATTTTAGTGTCTTTTTTAAATCTGTGTAATTTTTATGTTGTTTCTTTTGTGTAATCTGTGTTTTCTTCATTCACCAAGGCGAAAACGCACAAAACGTCGTATCACGATGTTTTCGCCAAATTTAGCAATCTGTTCTTTTATATAGTCGCTTACTGTTTTTTCTGGTATTTTTACAAAAGGTTGTTCTAAAAGGCAAACATCTGAATAGAATTTTTCTAATTTGCCATTTACTATTTTTTCAATAATCTCTGGAGGCTTTTTGACATCCTTAACCATGCTTCGGTATATTTCCTTTTCTCTTTCAATCACATCAGACGGAAGTTCTTCCCGACTTACTGCTATTGGTTCACTGGCCGCTATTTGAAGGGCAATGTCACGAATAAATCTTTTAAATTCCTGAGTTCTTGCAACAAAATCTGTTTCACAGTTAGCTTCAATCAATACCCCCAGTCGGTCGCCAGGATGTATATAGGCATCAACAATACCTTCCTTTGTAACCCTACCAACTTTTTTCGCAGCTAATGCTAATCCTTTTTTCCTTAAGATATCTACTGCTTTGTCCAAATCGCTATCGGCTTCAGTGAGGGCGTTTTTGCATTCAACAATACCGGCGCCCGTTCTTGCCCTTAATTCTCTAACTTTTTCCAGGTTCATATTTCTCCTTTTCTTCTTCCTCTGTTTCAAATCCCTTTCTTCCTTCTATAACAGCATCGATAAGTATTTTTGTCATAAGGGCAATTGATCGGATAGAATCATCATTTGCCGGGATTGGGTAGGTAATATCTTCCGGATCAACATTTGTATCAATCAGAGCCACAATCGGAATATTTTTCCTTTTAGCTTCCCTGAGCGCAGTTTCATCTTTTTTAATATCTACGATAAAAACCAATCCTGGTAAACGATCCATTTCTTTTACGCCTTGAAAATATTTTGATAATTTACTATATTGTCTTTCAAGCTTAGAGAGTTCCTTTTTGGAAAGTAGAGTCCACCGACCATCTTCTTTCATCTGCTCGAATTCTCTCAACCTGTTAACACGTTGGTTCAAAGTATCAAAATTGGTCAATAATCCGCCGAGCCATCTTTCTGTAACGTGAAATATATTGCCACGCGTTGCTTCTTCTTTAATAATATCCTTAGCCTGTTTTTTGGTTCCAACAAAAAGAATCCCCTTACCCTGTTCAGCAATATGGACAGTTGCTTCATATGCACGTTTTAATGTTTCTTGTGTCTGGCGCAGGTCAATTATGTGCACACCATTTCTCTTACCGAAGATATATTTTTGCATTTTAGGATTCCAACGTTTAGTTCGATGCCCAAAATGTACACCAGCAGTAATTAAATCCTCAATGCTCACCAATTCCAAAATACCTCCTTATCGCTTGGAAAATTGAAATTTCTTTCTTCTTTTTGCCAGCCCATACTTCATTCGTTCTTTTTCTCTTGGGTCGCGCTTCAGTAATCCAGCACTCTTCAATGTCGATCTCAACTCCGGGTTTAATTTTATCAGTGCCCTGGCAATGCCATGACATACTGCACCAGCCTGTCCTGATATTCCTCCGCCAAGTACTTTTACTTTGACGTCCATATTGCCCATAACTCCAGCAGTTTTTAAAGGCAGGTTGACAAGATCTACAAGATCTTGTCTGCCGAAATGTTTTAAGGGGTCGCGGTTATTAATTTTTACAATACCACTACCAGATTTCAAGATTACTTTTGCCGTTGCTCTTTTTCGAGAACCAGTTATAACCTCAGTCATATATTTTTTTCCTCCTTAAGATCTGTTTTTTTCAAAATCAATCTTCGCGGGCGATTGTGCTTCATGAGGATGGTCTGTCGATGTATAAAGTTTTAACCGTTTCAACCTTTTTGCCCTCAATTTATTCTTGGGCAACATGCCGCTTACCGCGTGGTAAATAGCCCTTGTTGGGTGTTTTTTCAGCATTAATCCAAGATTTATCTGCTTTAGCCCGCCAGGATAAAAGGAATGTGAATAATAAATTTTATCCGCCAATTTCTTACCAGTGACGCGAAACTTGTCAGCGTTTACCACCACGACAAAATCGCCGCAATCAACATGGGGTGTATATTGTGGTTTATTCTTGCCGATCAATACTCGGGCAATCCTCGAAGCAAGCCTGCCCAAAATCTTATCTCCGGCATCCACCACATACCAATTTCGAACGACATCATTTTTCTTCAAGACTTTAGTTTTCATAGACTGTAATTATAAATAAATTTTGACAAATGTCAACCCCGTTAAATTAACTATAGATATCTAAAAAGTTTACTTGTTTGGATGTTGATGTATTTAACGGGGTCAACCCCTCGATGAACTAAGTCCCAAATTCCAAGCACCAAATTACAAATAAAATCCAAACACCAAATTCTTAATTTCGAAACAATTGACAATGCTTTACAAAAAGTGGAGAGGACTCAGCGCGATTTCAATCAAAAATAATCTTCCTCAAAAAGGGGGCTGTTTAATCATAAATCTGGTAATGCAAAATTCTCTTGAAAAAATAGGGACTCCTGATTATATTAATGTGCCTCATCCCAATTTTTACCAATCCCGATTGAGACCTCGATTGGCACGGCGAGATCAATTATCTTTTCCATACTATCTCTAATAATCTCCTTTGCTTCGTCGATCCGCTCCTTTTTAATCTCAAATACTAATTCATCGTGGATAGATAGGAGTAATCCGTTCTTGAATTTTGCCTGAAGCAATCTTTTTTCTACTTCAATCATTGCCAGTTTGATTAGATCTGCAGCTGTTCCCTGGATTGGTGTGTTTATTGCTGCTCTTTTTGAGAATTCCCTTAAAGCGTGATTTTTTGAATGTATATCGGCTAATGGTCTTCGTCTTCCAAACATGGTTTCAGTATATCCTCTGTCTTCGGCAAGGGAAATTGCCTGATCCCGCCACTTTTCTACTTCAGGATAGAGGTTATAATATGATTGGATAAACCGGGTTGCTTCCTCTAATGGAATATTGAGTCTCTGAACGAGCCCATAGTTGCTCATTCCATAAATAAGACCATAGTTAACGACCTTTGCCATTCTTCTCTTGCTTTCATCAACATCTTTTTCAGGGATGTTGAAGATTAAGGAGGCAGTATGGCGGTGGATATCCTTATTCTGTTTGAAGGCATTAATTAAGTTATCATCTTTTGATATATGGGCTAAAAGCTTTAATTCAATCTGGGAGTAATCTGCTGAGACAAGATAGAAGCCGTCATCAGCAATAAAGCCTTTTCGGATTTTGCGCCCCACTTCTGTTCGTATTGGTATGTTCTGAATGTTAGGGGTTGACGAAGATAAACGCCCAGTTGATGTCCCCGTTTGATTGAATGTCGTGTGGATTCGGCTGTTTTTTGCAGCAGCTATTAAAGGATCGATAAAAGTCGATTTTATTTTTGAATACTCACGGAATTTGAGTACTGCTTTTGGTAACTCGTGAACAAGGCTGAGTTGTTGAAGCACATCAACATTTGTTGAGTAGTGGCTCTTGCCCCGCTTTAATGGCTTCAATTGCAAATCTTCAAACAGGATTTTTGATAGTTGTTTTGGTGAATTGATATTGAACTCTTTGCCCGCAAATTCATGGATTTGTTTTTCCATCCTGGAGATTTCTTCAGCGAATTCATTTCTTAGTTTCTGGAAATAGGCAAGGTCAATCTTTATGCCTTTCTGTTCCATGTGTGCGAGCACGTGGATGAGCGGTTCTTCGATTTTCTGATAGAGCTCTTGTTGGTCTGCAAGGAGTTTAGCAAGTTTTGGGTAGAGTTGAAAAAGACATCGTGAAACATTAGCAGGTGTCATTTCTGAATATTCATTTAGGTTATGCAATGCAATATCCGCTAATTTGTATGCTCTCTTATTAGGATCCGTAAGCCACGCTACGATACCAACATCAAATAGAGGTGGTTGTATGTCAATGATTTTTGCAAGTTCTTTTAGATTGTATCCAATTTTAACAATATTTTCATCAGACAATATATCTTTAACAGTATTCAAAGACATTGTATATACTTTATCGGAATCTGTGCATAAATAGATTTTATTGTTGTCCTTTAAAAAAATTCCGACTGTTCTGCCTGTTTTGATATCAGCTATACTGTTAATATTTTTGGACTCAACTTCTGGCAGAAAGGTTTTTGACAGAATCTTAATATATGAATGCAGTTCGAGGTTCAATAAAATAGGCATGAGTCTATCAATATCAGGTTCTTGTACTGCAATGTCCTGTGGTTTGATATCGAGTGGCACATTGCATTCAAGCGTTACTAATTTTTTTGACAGCAATGCCTGTTCTCTGTGTTCAACTATTCTTTTTTCGTTTTGTATAACATCTTCAAAACCAGGATATTTTTTGAGAATTTCTACAGCCCGCTTTGGACCAACACCAGGAACGCCTGGGATATTATCGCTTGTGTCTCCGGTCAAGGCAAGATATTCACCAACACGTTCTGGCGGCACACCAAATTTTTTCACGACCTGTTCTTGATCATATATCAGGTCTTTATATGCATCATAGATGAAGATTTTATCGTTGACCAGCTGCATAAGGTCCTTGTCTGACGTAACAATGTATACTTCTCCTTTGTGCTTCAACTTTAGTGCAAAGGTCGCTAATATATCGTCGGCTTCATACCCTTCGAGTTCAAAACTCGGTATTCCCAGATGCAGGCAGATTTGTTTTACCTTTTCTACTTGAAAGGGAATGTCAGCTGGTGCAGGTGGTCGGGTTGCCTTATATTCTTCATATACTTCATCTCGAAATGTTTTTCCCGGTGCATCAAAGGTAAGGCAAATATACTCTGAGCCAATGCGCTTCTTGACCTTTTCAAGGGTATTTAAAAAACCGAATATACCTGAGGTGTTTTCCCCTTTTGAATTTCTTAAGGGATTCTTAATAAATGCGAAATAGGAGCGGAATATTATTGAATGTGCATCGATTAATACAAATTTTTTCAGCATGTTCAAATTATATGCAATATTTTTGATTACGCAAGCCTTCGTTCCAGGCAGCTCATTTG
>Ga0114925_10001988_pt1 | contig 10309 bp, 11 predicted proteins | sample SumtaG_2_FD_87287 | JGI IMG/M metagenome (GOLD analysis project Ga0114925, IMG submission 87287) | Deep subsurface microbial communities from Indian Ocean to uncover new lineages of life (NeLLi) - Sumatra_00607 metaG | ecosystem: Environmental > Aquatic > Marine > Oceanic > Sediment | place...
GTTGCGATCATGACCTCGGCAGGCATGCCGGGATAAAGATCGATCTGGTCCTGCAGATCTTGCGGAACCTCTGTGATCTCCACACGCGCCAGGTAATAGCTCGTCCCGTCGCTGTCATTGGTCATCTTGTCAGCCGGATCGCTGACCACAAGATCAACAGGATCGACGAGTTGCTTCCTTGGCAATATGATTAGCGAAGCTGAACCAACGCGCATGGCGGACGCTCACGGACCAAAGTAGACCGCGATTGTGGGAAAATGTGCTTTATGCCGCTGTCGGCCACGTCATGCCTCCTCTCGCAACATCCGATTTGGTTATCAATGAACAAAAAGGAGAACGACGCCGGCCACAATGAGTACCAGCCCAACAAGCTGGATACCTCCAAATGGTTCTCCCGCAATAAGCCAACCTGCAAGCGTCGCAAGAAGTATGGTACCACTTACGATAAACGGCACCGCGATGCTGGCGCGTATGGGGTAGCCGGTCCCTAAGCCCGAGAAGACATAAAAATAAGCGATCTCGGCGGCGCCAATGCAGGTTCCGGCCAGGGCTGCCCAGAAGTAAGCTTTGGGCGCGAGCCAAATACTGCCAGACGATACCACTCTCACCACAACAGCGAACACCAGAGATGTTGCAAGCGCAGCAACTTGTAACGTGATTGTGGCAGTTATTGTTGACGAAGCGATTGCCGGCACATGACTGGCAGAGACTTTCACTAGAAAATTGTAGCCGGCGTAAAGGACAGTCGTCAGAAAGAGAAGTGCGAACGCTAGAGACATCGAGTTTCCTTTTTGCAATTGAAAAAGAATTCAGAATATTTAGTTGTTTGCTACCGAACATTCGTTGGGACAAAAATGGACAATGAACCTTAAGTTTTGCTCCTAGGAGCACTTCCCTAGACTTCTTGATAGCAAGCAAAGTTCTTCGAACATTATGTTGCAGCCGACTGTTGCCGTAAGTGTGCCGGGTTCAAGCGGTGGGCAGACTTCCACGACATCAGCGCCGATGAATTCGAGCCCGCGGAGACCGTGAAGTAACCGTGAAGCTTCGCGATAGGTCAACCCGCCGGGTTCAAGACCTCCAGTACCTGGTGCAATGCTGGGATCCAGCGCGTCAATATCAAATGAAAGATAAGTCGGCCTTTCACCAATTGCGCTTCTTATGCGCGATGCAGTTTCACCAGCGCCGAGCTCATCCAGGTCGGCCATGTCGAAAATCGTAATGCCAATATCTCTGGCCCAGGTCAGCTCCTCCAAATCGAACAACGTACCGCGTATCCCGACCTGAAACACCAAGTGTGGTTCTAATAAACATTCTTCAACAGCCCTCCGAATTATCGTTCCGTTGGCTATCTTGCGCCCAAGCATCAAATCCTGGGTATCTGAGTGGGCGTCAATTTGAACCAACGCGACTGGAGTATCCCTGGCAACGGCACGGAGGATTGGCAACGTGATCGTATGGTCTCCGCCTGCAGCCAGTGGCCGGGCGCCCGAAGCCACAATACGAAGCACAAACTCCTCAATACCCTGCAAGCTTTTGTCGATATCAAGCGAATTGATAGGCGCATCGCCGATATCAGCGATTCTACATTTGTGAAACGGTGCTACCCCAGTCATGTAGTTCACTTCGCGGATCAAGCGTGACATTTCACGGATCTGGGCCGGCCCGTGACGCGCACCTGAACGAAAACTCGAACCGAGATCAAAAGGCACGCCGAACATCGCAATGTCCAAACCCTCCGGATTATCTCTTAGGCCAACCCGCATGAAAGTTGCGACGTTCGCAAAGCGGGGAACATTTGCTACATCGGCTTGGTTCGTGCATTGTCGAGCCTCGCCGCAACCATTTTCGTCAGCGCCTGAATTTCCACGTTTTGTGCCAGCACACATCGTCATTGCATGAACTCACCGCCATTGACGAAGAAATTTTGTCCTGTCGTGAATTCGGCAGCCAAAATGCAGTCTACCATATGCAGAACATCGGCGTGGGCACCCAATCGCCCCATGGGAATTCCACTCAGAACTTTCTGAAGCCCGTCGGGCGTATCAAGAGCATAACGCTCCCTCACTTCTTCGGTGTCCACGGCGCTCGGTGTCAAACAATTGACCCGGATACGCGGCGCGAGCTCTCGTGCCATGCATTTGGTCAGAGCGAGAACTCCACCCTTGGCGCTACAGAAATTGGCACCATTGATACGCCCCTGGATCCCACAGGCTGCCCCAAGATTGATGATGTTTCCGCGCCCGGTCGTATGATGCTTGGCGAATTCCTGGGAGCAGATGAAAGTTCCTTTTAGGTGCGTATCAACGACTGCGTCCCAATCGTCATCGGTTAGCTGGAGGAACGGACCATCGCGGTTTATCCCTGCGCAATTGATGAGAACATCAACGCCACCAGATTCGGCAATTGCTCGAGCATACATGTCACGAACATCATCTCGGCTTCTGACGTCTGCCCTGACCGAGAGAACCTGCCCAGGTGCATTAGTCGCTGCAATATCATCCGTCACTCTGAGGGCGGCTGCCTCATTTCGATAGTTCATGACAACTTTACGGCCACGTTTGGCAAAGTGTTTTACCAAAGCGGCGCCAAGCCCCCGCGTACCACCTGTGACTAAGACCGCACTCATTGTGTTTGCTCTAATCCTTGATCTCAAGGGATGGCTAATCAGCGACCGAATACCCGAGCAACCGTGGGACAAATAGGGTAATTTCAGGGACGTAACTAATTGTAAGAAGTGTCAATAGCAGCACACCCAAGAAGGGCATCAAAGGCTTGAACACTGCTTCGATTGGCAGCCTGCTAAGACCACATGCCACATACAGGCAGACGCCCACTGGTGGCGTGAACAGTGAAATGGAAACATTTGCCGCGACGAAAATGCCGATGTGGATCGGGTCCATCCCCAAAGCAACCCCAGCGGGAACTAGAATTGGCATTAATATGATGAGCGCCGGCAATGCGTCCATGATCATACCAAGGATGAAAAACAGGACGTTTACGCACACGACAAAAACGACCCAGTTGTCCGCATATGTCACGATGAATTGCGCAAGTTGATGCGGAATCCGCTCGAATGCCAGGGCGAACGAAAAGGCTGAGGCCATGCCAAGAATTAGCATGACGATCCCCGTGAGCTTTGCTGCCTGAAGGAAAATATCTGGCAACTCAATCCATGACAGCTCACGATAGATGAGCATTGAAACGATGAGGCCGTAGATTACCGCAATAGCGGAGGCCTCAGTTGGTGTGAATACCCCACCAAGAATGCCGCCAAGAATAATTACGGGCATCAACACAGCAAGGATTCCATCTGCCACAACAATGAGCTTTTCACGCCATGTTGTGCGGGGAGTCGTGGGCAGATCAAGCCGGCGACCATAGTAGTAGCACAGCGCCAAGAGCGCCATTGCGTTGAAAATTCCCGGCAAGATCCCCGCAGCAAACAGGCCGCCGATCGATATTCCGGCAACGACACCAATGATGATGAGGTCAATTGAAGGGGGAACAATTGAGGCCGTAGCACCGGACGCTGCCAAGAGTGCTGTTGCAAATTCAGGAGGATACCCCCGCTTCAGCATCTCAGGCATCGTCGTAGAACCGATTGCAGCGGTGTCTGCACTTGCCGATCCACAAACCCCGGAGAAGAACATTGTCGAAAGGACCACGACAAATCCGAGGCCGCCCTGAACGCGGCCAACAAATATTAGAGATAAGTTCACGATCCGTCGAGCGATCCCGCCTCGCCCCATGATCGTACCGGCAAGTATGAACATAGGAATCGCAAGAAGCGTGAACGCGTCCATTCCCGCAAGCACTTTTTGCGGCACGAGGATCAGGAAATCAGGAGAGAGGTAAAGAAGGCCGCCCATAGCGGCCAACCCCATGGCGACGGCAATCGGCACCGACAACAAGAGTGCCAGCAGCAGAGTTAGGCCAGCGACGACAGCCATGATCAGCCCAATCTATTCTTCTTCTTCGAGGCTCCGCCCGTTCAGCTCTCGCCATGCGGATCGCAACACCTCGAGCAGTATCACTCCGCTGCCGACCACGACGGATGCATAAGGAACCTGCATCGGAATTTGCAACGCAGGTGCAGTATGTCCTTCAACACCTGCGACAAAGATAATCGAATAATAGAGCAAAACTGCGAAAAACAAGACGACAATCGCGTGTACGCAAAGTGTCACGAGGCGCCGCGCCTTCGCGGGGAGGTTTGCAACCAATAGACGTAGAGCGAAATGCGAGTTGGTTTTGAAGGCATAGGCGGCGCTCAGCATTGACAGCCACATCAACAAGAAGCGTGCCAATTCCTCGGACCAAGACAATGGTGCTTGCAGAACATAACGAGCAACCACTTGACTAAAAACCACAAGGGTCATTGTGATTAACAACCCGCAAATTATAAACTCCAGTGGATGGCGAAAGGCCGTACGCACTAGACTTGAGATACTCTTTGTCTCCATTGTCTCCGCTGCCCCAGACAGTCATTTGCCTCGCAAAACGAAAGCAATCAGGTGCATTAAAGTCACAAGGTCGGGCGACCTACTTAGAGTAACTCGCCCGAACATTTGAGTCTTGGAGTCTTTTGCCTCCGAGGTGACGAAGAGCGCTACTGTTTCGCGAGCTCATCAATTGCCGCCATGCCCCCAACTTTGTCCGCGTTTTTCTTGTAGACTGGGCTGACCTTGGCACGAAACGGCTCGAGATCGACTTTGTGGAACTCGAGACCTTTGGTCTTCAGCGTGGCAAGCGCTTCGTCAGTCATTTTCGTCATGGCTGCACGCTGCGCTTTGGTGGCGGCTTCGGCTGCACTTCGGATCTTCGCCTGAATCTCTTCAGGCAACTTCGATAGCGCTTTCTTACTGCACAACAGTCCAGCAGCAAGATACATATGTCCCGTCAGCGATACGTGTTTTGTCACCTCGTAGAAGTTCTCGACAAGAAGATCGACATGGTCAGTCTCCGCACCATCGATAACACCTTGCTGTAGGGACGTATACACCTCACCGAAAGACATTGGCGTAGCTTGAGCGCCAAGCGCATTAAATGTGTCGATCAACACAGGGCTACCCATGACCCGAATTTTCAGCCCCTTGAGATCATCCGGCGTGCGAACGACGCGCTTGCCGTTCCAAACATTGCGAATTCCGGAGAACCACCAGCCAAGCATTTCGGCATCGAGGTTTGCTTCGACCTTCTTTGCAACTTTTTTTCCCACCGACCCGTCTAGCACACGGTAGAAATGATCAAGATCATTGAAAACAAACGGCAAATTAAACAAGTCTGCTTCCGGCACAAACGGAGCCAGGCCGCCGCCAGCGCTTTCAACTGCGCAGGCAATCGTACCCTGCTTGATCATTTGGCTGGTTTGCTCCTCGGAGCCGAGTTGTTCACCCGGAAAGATCTGCACCTCGACAGCACCGTCGGTGCTACTTTCGAGGTTTGACTTGAATGTCTTGGCACCGTCCTGAAATGGATGCTGCTCGGGTCCGTTATGGGCCAGTTTCAGGGTGTAGTCAGCAGCATTTATGCTACTCGTACTGAACAGGGCCAACGCAAAAATGGCTCCGACCAATAAAGTGCTTGTGCGTTTCATTTATTCCTCCCTATTAAAACCCTGCGTGCGATGGAGAACGCGTGCAAACCAAGCAGCAGGGGTTGTGGTACTTCAATGACAGCGAGACACCTCTCGCTTTAGTTATTCATGCATTAGCGGCGCACTCATCTCACCACCCCAAATATCTCCAACCGTGAACCCATTTGGAAACGGATCGTCGGGATCTACGACATACTGAGCCATGCCAGTTATCCATGCTTGTCCACGGATTGTGGGCACGACAGCCTTTTGTGTTCCGAGCATTGTTTCTTGCACCAAGCAGCCGGTGAAGATTGTGCCAAGGATGCCTTCATGATGAAACTCTTCGTTGAGGGCGAGTTCGCCCTTGGCATGCAGCGCAGCCATTCGCGCGCACGTGCCGGTACCGCATGGCGATCGGTCCAAGACCCCTGTCCAAGTATCTGGGCGCTCCCAATCCAGTTGGCCTGTGGAAACGACAACGGCATTCTTGGCGTTGGCCACTCGATTCCGAGGTGTTCCTGTCATCACGCAGATTGTAACGCCGTGCACGTCTGGGTTCTCGGGGTGGACACATTCCAATTGTTCACGAGCGGCAGCTTTGATCATCTCTCCAGCCCGGGTAATCTCTCCCGCGCGGTCGGGCACCAACTCGATACCCAATCTTTCGGCGTCAGCGATCACATAGAACATGCCACCCCAGGCGACATCGACTGGAACGCGACCGAATTCAGGAACTTCGATCTCTCTGTTGAGGTGGACTGCGAAGGCGGGGACGTTTTCAAATGTGACGCTCTTTACCTTTCCATCGAACACCTCAGCGTCTACGGTAACGAGACCGGCAGGAGCCTCCAGTGTCAGCTTCGTACGTGGCTCTGAGACAGGCACCATGCCGGTTTCAATCAATGCTGTTGCGACACAGATGATGTTTGAGCCGGACATCAACGGGTATTCGACCTGCTCCAGGATGATAAATCCCGCATCTGCCGCTGGATTCGAAGAGGGGAGGATAAGGTTACAATTTGCTGCCGGATAGCCACGAGGTTCGCGAAGCATTCGCTGCCTCAGGTCATCGCCTTCAGTCTCAAGGTGGCGCATCTTGTCATACATGGTCTCACCGGGAATATCGAGAACCCCTCCAACAATTACACGGCCCGGTTCGCCGCATGCGTGTAGATCAACAGCATGTATGACGCTTGAAATCCTCATTGGTTGTCATCCCAGTCCACCTGCATTTTCATCCAATCCGCGGTGTTGTGAAAGTTAGCGACGACGCTTCCCGGAGGCACAAGTGCATCACAAGCCGCGCGAGTTTCGTCGTCAAGAACCATATCCTTTACCACAATGAGATCTTCGAGCTGTTCGACGGTTCTTGGTCCAATCAGCGGTGCCGTGATTCCCGGTTGGTCCTTAACCCACAAGATCGCGAGTTGCGCAGCTGAGATGCCAATACGTTCCGCAATCTCGGAAAATTTCTCTCCGACGGCGATGCCCCGGCGTGTTACCCGATCGGCATAGAAACCACCCCGCAGAACGGCACGAGAGCCTTGGGGATAAGACGTGGCGGACTTGTATCTCCCGGCAAGCACACCCATCGCCATTGGCGCCCACGTGATCAAAGCTAGTCCATGCTTTTGGACCAGCGGGACCAATTCATTCTCGATACGCCGGTCGAGAAGATTGTAAGGAGGCTGTTCGGACACAAACCGAGCAAATCCCTTCAATTCACTGACCATGATCGCTTCCATCACGGTCCAAGGTGCATGAGTTGAGCAGCCAATGTAGCGAACCTTGCCTTGGCGGATGAGATCAGTCAGAGCGCCAAGCTGCTCCTCCCAAGGAATATCCGGTGAGGGTCGGTGGATCTGATAGAGATCGATGTAATCCGTCCGAAGACGGCGTAGCGAGTTCTCGCAAGCCCGTATGATGTTAAGTCGGCTATGACCGTGGTCGTTTGGGCCAAAAGCGGCAGGGTCGTCGAGTGTGTACCCGGGCCGGCGCTTGCCATGATCGACCTTGGTCCCAATGATAACCTGATGGCGCCGGCCACTAGCTTTCAAAGTGCGGCCAATAATGCGCTCGCCCTCACCGTCGGCGTAGACGTCGCCGGTATCAATCAAATTGATGCCCGCATCAATCGCCCTATCGAGGATCCGTGATGCCTCTTCTTCCGGAGTCGGATCAGCGAAATTGTCGGTTCCAAGACTTAAGCTCGAAACCTGCACTCCGGTTCGCCCTAAAACTCTGTACTCCATTTGACCCGCCTTGTTGTTGTTGTTGACCAACAGGTGAGGGTTAATCCCGCCGCACGGGATGCGGGTTAGGCAACGGCACCTTGGTGGTTTGCGGATGAGGGGCGCCGCGCAAGATGATAGCGGATAAGTGCCAAGGCATCCTCGCGCTGCGCCTTTGGCAATGCAAGTCGCGGCGGTCGAACAGTCTCAGAACCCATGCCGACCTCGGTTTGGACTAGTTTGATGAGCTGTACGAACTCAGGAACGGTGTCGAGCCGTAGAAGCGGCAGGAACCAACGGTAGATTGCAAAGGCCCGATCGTTCTCACCGGCGATCGCAGCATCGAAGAGGGCCATAGTTTCCTCTGGCAAGGCATTGACCAAACCGGCGATCCAACCAACCGCTCCCATCGAGACGGCTTCACAAACCACATCATCAAGACCTGCGAAGAGATTTAAGCGCTCGCCGACGCGCGCCCGGATGGCCGAGAAACGCCGCGCGTCACCGCTTGATTCTTTGACAGCGCGGAGGTTCGCGCTGGCATCGGCGATCTCCGCGATGTGCTCTGGCAGGATGTCCGTTCCGTAAGCAGCAGGGTTGTTGTAGATCATGCAAGGCAAGGGCGTGGTCTCGATAACCGCCGTAAAATGTGCCTTTGTCTCATGCCATTGCCCCTGATAGACGTAGGGCGGGAGGACCATAAGGCCCTGGCAACCAATTTCCTCCGCCTTTTTCGCCAGTGCAACCGCTTCCGCCGTGCTTCCCGAGGCAATGGTTGCGATCACTGGTGTCTTGCTCCCAAGAGCTTCGACGCAACTTGTCAAGATGGAGCATTTCTCATTGAAGCTCAGTGACGCACCTTCGCCAAGAGATCCGACCGGGACAACTCCGCCAATGCCATAACGCGCCAACCAGAGGACATGTTTTTTTAGGAAGTCGTGGTTGATGGAGAAATCGTCTCGGAATGGTGTCGTGATCGCAGGAATCACGCCGCGGAACTCGAAACCGGACATTGTTTTTTCCTACTCACAGCATCTTGGAGCAGAACGAACCGCAAGACGCTCCATGTCGGCATGCCACTGCTTGAAAGTGGGACCGAACCGGGGCTTGTTTGAAGTTATGGGAACTTTATCATTATAGCAAATTTAGTCAATAGGAAATTTTACCATGAATTCATCCAACAAACAACCGTCGTCCGGTTTCCATGGTGGCACTCGGGTCAACGGGTAGCACCCTCGGTATCGAGACTAGGTCATAAATCATTGAATTGGCTGGACTACTGTCGTTTTCTGCTACTACGGAGCACCATGCCTCTGACACTAATACTGCCAAAGGCGCTGTCGATTTGCGCGTAAGCGCATCGCTAAGCCAAACAGCGGAATGTCAAGCGACGTCATCTGCACAACCAAAGTGGGAGTTGCCATCCGCTCCGACTACGGGCTAATTTAGCAAATCATAAAATTTTGAGTGATCTCAAGTGATAAAGAGCCGAATCCGCTCCAAGCAACCCAATGGTCGATCTAGCATCGGCGATCGTCTCTATGTTTTGAGAAAAGACCGAAACTGGACACAAGGTGACCTAGCCAAACGATGTGGCGTCGCCGTCTCGACTATATCCAAGATCGAAAACGGTCAGCTCTCGCCTTCTTTTGAAACCCTCTTGCGTCTTGCCGAAGGCCTATCGACTACAATCACCGACCTTACGGCCATCGAATTCAACGACCGCAACAAGACGCGGCGAGCATACACCCGAAAGGGCGGCGGCGAAATTCACCGCACTGACTCCTATGACTACGAGCTACTCTGCGGCGATATCAGCAACAAGATCATGCATCCCCTCGTCGCTCGTCTAAAGGCGCATAGCATGGCCGAGTTTGGTGAGCTCTTTGCACATCCGGGAGAAGAGTTGTTATATGTCCTCGAGGGTGAAGTGGAGCTACGAACGGAACATTATCAGCCGTTGCGATTGTCTGTGGGCGACTGTGCCTACTACGACAGCACAATGGGTCATGCATGCCTTTCCGTCGGTAGCAAGGATGCTGTGATCTTCTGGGTTTCGACTGTCACTCCACGCCGTTGACGAAAGTAGCACAATTACCGACCTCGCAACGCTCGCCACAAGAAGTTCCGGACTAGTATCCGGTCGCCGATCTCTGCTGACAAGCATGCCTTACGGCATAGCGCTACTCATTCGTGCTAATGGCACCCTGATCCCTCCATTCTCAACCTCATTCCCTCGAGATCGGAACTTGAACGTCATTGGATTGATCCGTCTTGGATTGATGGGCAAGCGGAGACGGCGGACAGCCGTATTGACTGCCGTGCCGGCTCAGGTGCTCCGATTAGAGCGAATGCTCATCGGCTGGTACGGCGCGATTCGGACCGACTTGGACGATCGAGACGGATTGGAACTGGGTTGGGGTTGCGCCTGGTCAACAAACGCAAATTGGCCGGGTGCGCGGACAGAACATCTGGCGCACCTGTAGCTTTGGGCATA
>Ga0114925_10001989_pt1 | contig 10308 bp, 12 predicted proteins | sample SumtaG_2_FD_87287 | JGI IMG/M metagenome (GOLD analysis project Ga0114925, IMG submission 87287) | Deep subsurface microbial communities from Indian Ocean to uncover new lineages of life (NeLLi) - Sumatra_00607 metaG | ecosystem: Environmental > Aquatic > Marine > Oceanic > Sediment | place...
CCAACCAACTCTGCCAGAATATCCGGCAAGTCGTACGGAGTGAATCCTCCGCCTCCAAAAAAGCCAGCCTTAGGTTCTCCTGGCGCACGGGTTCCACGGGCGCGTTCTACAGCTGTCCATATCGCACCGCTCTCCATAAAGTTGCGAATAGCTTCTGGAGAACCTGTAAGCGTATTGAACATACTGGCCAACTGACGACCGGACACTTCTACTTCGGGAAACTCTTTATATTTCCTCCCCCCTTCAATTGAGGTCTTGAGAACATCGAAAAACTCTAATCCGATATTTGGTCGCTGACCACGCGGATCTGTCATGATTCGCCTGAAGTTCTCCTCAGTCTCAGGCATGCTAAATATGGTCTTCGTGACTTCCTTCCACTCTGCCCGATCCAATCTCCTCTCAGATAGGTTGTTTGCTATATCTGAAAGTGCTTGAACGACATTACCAACCGTTCCTCCAAGAAAAAAAGTTTTGCCTGGAAGTGCTACTTTTCCCCACTCTCTTACCATCTGCTGTATTTGTGTTTGAATCCCTAAGAGCCTCATTTCAGGCGTCCCTCTAACTCCATATCCAGGCTCCTCATATCCAACCGTAACTCCGCCTATTCTCTCCTTCGCAGCTAGAATGTCTCCGGCCTGTGTATATGTGACTCCAAGAGTTGATCGAAGTAGCTCCATCATGTCTACTGCAACTCCGCCTGTTATCCTTTTGATATCCTGAAGGAGATAGCTGAGAAGATCCTGTGTCATTCCTTTCTCAAGTGTTTTCATGACGGTTATATATGATGGTTCGCCGCCGATCATTCGTCGAGCAGCTCGATACATCATAACATCTTTTTCGGCTTGAAGGCCGGTTGCACCAACTACCGCCTGTTCCATTCCTTGATATACGCGCAAGCCATATTGACCTCGATAAGCTGGACCCATGCCTGCGAGAACACTTTGCATGACGTTGATCTCGTCGAAGCCTTTCACGACTCCGCGCGCTATTCCCTGCTCGAAGATTTGGACCGAGCCTTCAAGAAACTCGCCGAAGAGACCTCTCTCCATACCGCTCTGACGCATCGTTCCGAGCGCTCGTTCCATGAATCCTACTTCAGCATTTCCACCAAAACCGAACCTTCTTCCCATGCCCTGGTATCTAGTAGTTTGACCTGGATCGAAACCACCAAACCTCTGGAAATACATGATCTCACGAAGATCAAGATCTTTCATGGTTCCGGCTTGAGTAATGAGGTTACGGGTTATGGCCATGGAAGTCTGGAGATCGTAGCCGTATCTGGTGCCTGCTTCTGATATCTCCTTCATTGTGATGCCGAAATTATAGGAAGTTTCCTCAGCAGTCTCTCCGAATCGGCCGAGGAGGTTGTTGATGTTCATTATGCTGTCCATGTGTTGCTCATACACCTTCGACAGCTTATCGCCTGCGAATGCAATTCCTACAAGAGCTGCAGCTACTGTACCAATGATGCCTGCTCCTTTAAGAACACCACTTACCATCCCGGTCGCATCAACTGCAGCGCCTCCTACGTCACCGGCGCCAAGTCTGCCTGCTGCTACTCCAACACCTCTGGCAAGAGTTCCGATACCTGCGCCATATCCAGCCACTCGTTGCTGGGTAGCTTGCGCCTCTGATACTTGGCGTCTATCTGCAGCCGACTCCTTTTCTCGATTCTGTTGTTGGGTCTCATGTAGTCGATCGACTCTTTCGGCAAACCGTTTATATCTCTCTTCGAGATCACCGAGATCCAAAGCTGTCTTCATGTCTTCGGCAGCTTCGGACACTCCATATAAGGATTGTGCGATCTTCGGCGCTACTTGAGAAGCGTTCTCTTTGAGATTGATGCTCAGCCCAACTTCAGGCATCGCTCGCTCCGAATCGTTTATTCATCTGTTCCCCGAAGATATCCTTGATCTCCTCTTCTGAGTAGCCCATACTCTCGAACTGCTCCTTTGGAAAATCTTTCCACTCTTCCCGCTTGACTATCTCCTGCCGGTATTGTTGTCTAGCTCCGCCGGTATCAGGCATCATCACATGAGAGAGGAACAAAAGCTCAATCTGATCCGGCATCAACCTCCTGAAGCGGTCATCGGTTGGCAATACCCTGAAATGCTCCACTACCCACAGCTTCAGTCTTAATTCTGGGCTTGCCGACTCGATCATCGCCTTTGAACTTCGACCTAGCAATGCTCTTCTGTGAACGCGTATAAAATTGAAGGTACCCCCGATATAGCTCCATGATAAGCGAATCGTCCGGGCAGTCTTCAGCCGAATCAAGCATTTGCCACCAACCAGGAGCTTCCTCTACGACCTTATCGAGGGTCGCATAAGCCCTGATGTCAGCGATCTTCTGATTCGAGAAGGAATCCATCGGCCTGTTACCAAGCCGGTCTGATATATCCATCTCGATAGCACGAAGATCGCGTGGCAACGGTAGGGCAACGACGAAGTCGCCCCGCTTGGTCTTGATCTTCGCAGTGAGCTGTTCGCCACTCAAGATGAAGGCAAGGACGTCATCATCCTTGCCAACATCCGGCTCCTCTTTCTCTGGTTCTTTCTTCTCCTCAGCCATTTCCCTTTCCTTTCCTTCCTCACTCTTATGCTGCTGGTATTGGTGTATCGCGCTTGAGTGCAAGCAAGCGCATGTTGTTGGTGATATAGGAATTCGGCGAGATCTGTTCTCCGTTCGATGCGACCATCACGCCTGAGAAACTCCGAAGCGTCGTGCCTTTCGCGGTGTTCAGGAAGGCGACTTGGGTAAACTCCTTTGTCTTGCCATCTATCTGAACCGTGTCACGATAGGGAAGCAGATCTTCGATGGTGATTTCTCCGCCGTCTTGATATAGCGTTTCATCTTTCTCCGGCACGAAACTGGAAATGGTGAGCGAGCAACTATACCCTTGACTGTCAAGAGAAATAGGACCTAGATGGTTCAACACGTTCGCAGGCTGGACCATCCAATCCTCGTCATACGACGCGCCGGAAGCCATAGCGATGGCTTTCAGTATGCCATCAAGCATGAACTGCACTTGCGTCCATGCGCCTCCTGCAATCAGTTTTTCTGCCATGTTATCCTCCTAAGTATTCCTACGAAGTCGATGCATACACATGCATATTCGATGTGATAAACACGAAGTTTGTGGGAGGCGTCAAGTGACAGTTGTATTCGATGTCAATGACGTCTCCGATGATCGTTTTGTTGTATCCCCAATAAGGTGGATCTCCGTTGAAGATCTCCAGATCTCTGTACCCAGAAAGTTTCCCTTGAACTATCGTATCGACTTTCGCGATAAGCCGGTTCGACATGGCCTTGCCGACGAAGCTCTCCTCTACGGCTGTTCGCAGATCTCGAGCAGCGAAGAGAGCTTCCCGCATCATCGAGAACTCACACTTCTGCAGCTCAGTGCCTTGATGATTGGTGACGCTTCTCACTGTGACGCGTCTCCCGGCTTTGTTGGTGAATCCGCAAATCACTCCACCCTTAACGAGAAGATCCCGTTCGGCGTATGTGAGAGCATCTTCCCAGCCGAGGCAATCGACGTCCTTGTTGGTAGCCGGCTCGTTGAGAGCAAGAACCGTGAAAAGCCCTATCAGCTTGGCTGCATAGGCAACGGGACCGGAAGTCACGAGTGCTCCGGTGGTGAAGTGATAATGCTTGATACCGGGGAAAGCGATTGCTCCATATTCTGAAGCTAGATTCTCGGATCTCGTCACTGTCTGTGCTGGAGTTTCTCCGGCAGCGCCGCCAACGATATACTGTCGTTCGGACTTTCCGGTCACACTGCACATACTCACGCAGTGATTCTTGATAAGGGCATGAATGGAAGCATCCGCTGAAGAGGCCCCGATCATCTGGATGTCTTCCGATTCCAAGAGTGCTAGAGCTGCTATCCATTCCCCCGAAGTGTAGGCGCCGTCGACTGCTCCGGTGAAGTATGCCCAAGCCGCGACGTTGTCTGGTATGTCGCGATCTGAAGCTCCGGTGTTGAATGCAGCGGTCACCCAAGCGCTTTCGTTGAGAACATCGATGATGGCCTGAAGATCGCTGAGCGCATCATACGCCCCGGTTCTGATGTCTACAGCCGAAACGCTGTCCAACTCAGTCGAAGCATCCGATGGTGTCGAAGTCAGCAGGGTACAGGTATAATTGGCCTGGTCGTTGATGTAGTTGACAATCTCCTCAATCGTGGTGAACGTCGTGAACAGCATCGTCAGATCATCGGCCGGAGTATCACATGTCGTAGAAAGCTGCGTCTTGGTGATTGTCATGGCTCCCGACACAGCTCCAGAATATAGAATCTGGAAGCTTGCCTTCTCTACGGTATCCCACACTTCCGGATCGTTGTCTTTGAACTGGATCGTGACCTTTTTTCCTGAACCTGTGCCCGCTTCCAGTTTGGTCTTGAGCTGGTTGGTATGCAGACCGTAATCCCTAGCTGTGGCAATGATCATGGCCGTCGCGGTCTTCAGATATTGGTACGTCGACTGTGTGCCAGGATTGACTCGCCAAGCCGCTATCAGCGCCGGTACCAATCCTCCGCCAGGAGCGAAAGCATGCTTGACAGCATCCAGAAGCTCACCAGACAGGAGAGTCCTCTCGGCCTCTGACGCACTCTGAAACCACTGCAGTATGTTCGGTTCACCGCCGTTGCACTTCCCCATAATGACGGCATTGTTGATGGAAACATTCCCGCTACTTCCTCTGACGAAGTTTATACGAGAATAAGCACCCGGCTGATAGTGCTGTGATGCTTGGCCTCCGCTTTGAAATATGGCCGGTCGGACTCCCATTCTTTCCTCCTATACAAACTCACGTGTGAGTTCTGTGTGAATCACCTCGTCCCACTCTTTCTCTGTCCGCATCTTCCGTCGATCGAGCACCGACATAAGAAGATCGTGTTGCATCTTGTTGTATTCCCCAGAGTGAATAACGAGATACTTATCCAGATGAATAGGAGGCTCAGACAACGTCTTGGTCTCCTTCACCTTAGGTTTCTCAGTCTTGCTGCTCTTCTTGTTAGCCGGCATGGCTGATATCCTCCACTGTGTGATCGACCTTACTGACCTGGACGGTCTCAGTGTCGATTATATATTGGTGAGCGGCATGGTCGATCTCAAAGCGCAGAAAAGCGCCATGAAGCATACGACCGAAATCGAAGTTGTAGTTTCCGCTCTTCTGACCGTTCAATGTGTGCTCCAAGACAACTATATCATATGTGTCGCTAAGTGTAAACCTCAAAGGTCCATGGAAGAATTGTCGAACTACTGTATAGAGATCGTTTTTCACCTTCCGATTGAAGGACCATATTTCAACGACAATTGATGCACGCCTGTGAGTGATGGTTCCTTCAGCAAAGACTGTCCCACCGCTCTTCGTGAGTTCTCTCAATTCCTGTAGATCTTTATCTGAGATGATATATCTCGATCTGTTATCCATTATATCCGCCACCTCTGAAGATGAAATTGTCGGATGTCGCAGATCGGTCGGAGTCATTAGTTCTTGATTCCTTGCATCATTATCTTCCACCAAGACCACACACGGGAAGTATGATTGAGCTTTCTCGACAGACAACTCCTCGCTGTTAATCTCAGCATTCGTGACAAGGGCCATCGGATGTATTCCGCTTACTCTAACTCCCTTGAAGTTCGGGTAGATTTCATCCCACCTGATTATCTCGAAGTACTCCCGAAGCTCTTCCAAGAGGATTTCTTCAACGTCACGGGCCAGATTGATTATGTATCTCATGTTAACCCCAGATCTTTCTTAAGCCCGCTTTCGATGATTTCTTGTACTATTCCCATCACGTTGCGTGCGACGTGTGATGTTATATTGAGAGCCGGCTTTGCTTTCTGGATCCACTTGAAGGCAGGAGAGTTTTGGCTGATAACGCGGAAGGTCATGTACTGAGAACGCTGAGATCTGGGAGTGGACGTGTTCATCACGACCAATCCTTCGATTTGATCTATACCCGTACCGTGTATTCTGCTTCCCCAGCGATACTTCTTACGCGGAATAAGTTCCCCTGCGTAATTCTCTTCCATCTTACGGCCACGAATGACCTGCGATAGTTGCACATCCCCTGACTTAATGAGTTGCCGGATTTGATTATAGATAAGTGAAGGGATATTTCCATACGAAAGCGTTCCCGGCACTCCATGCCTGAATGGCACGATCAGATATGCTTCTCCCTTCCTCCGTATCACTCGGCCTTTACGGACAACATCACGCTTGGTCACTCTTGAACGAGCACCGAAGGGATGGGTTTTCTTCATGTCGTATTCTTTGGTGCCAAACTCAATGAATCTCGCTCCTTCCCAATCAGAATAGATATATCGACTGAACGGAGAGAGCATAGCGGACTTGATAGATCTGGCATACCCACCAGTAGGATTCTTGATACGCGCAGAAGAGCCAGGAATTGGAGCACCCATGGCATACGACTTCCACGTGTACTCTACAACTGCTGAGGCCATCTTGAAAGCCCGCATAGTCTGAGGCATGACTTTCGAGCCAACCATTTCGAGACTATTGACGAGGTCTTGGAGATATGGGCTATCAAGAGCAATTTCCATCTCGATCAAAACGTTTCCTCGAAGCCGTCTTTTTCCACCGATTTTAGCTGCTTCATTCCAGGACTCATCATGTCATATCGCTTCAGGTATACTCGTTTTGGGAAGACCTTATCTCCTCCATAGCGCAATGATGGAAGGGAGTTGATAATCGAAAACGAAGGGTGATAAGCAAGGTTGTATGAAAATCTACCTTCGGGTTTTCTTTCGGTAAACTGTAGTTGATTGTTCCTTACTATTTGGCAACCCGTAAGTGTACCGATCTCATCACGAACCTCAATAAGTTCGTCAATGTGAAAGTAAGGTAACTGGTAAACATTGCTTTTCGATGTTCCCACTCCGCTCGATCGCTGAGATGCTTTTAGCAACGTTATCATATCTCCGCTGCCAACTGGGAGATAACCAGGGAAAGTCATGCTCGCTTCTGCATCTTGTAGATTCCCCATCGTCTCCAATCGTTGCTTCTGTGTGAGATCTGTGACGAGCATCTTGACGGGATCTACTGTAGTCCCTTTCACTTCGATTTCGTCGCCATCCTCGGGTATGTCAGAAGTCAGAATGCGATCTTCCCAGAACGCAACTACTTCCATGCCTTCGTCTTGCGTTGTATTCCTTACGCTTGTGAGCTCGATGATCTGGCCGGTAAAGGTTCCTTCGTCCGTTAGGATTGGAGCAAGACTGGCTCGAATTACTCCTCTCCCTTCCCACACACCAGCAACGGTGAATACGCTCAAGAGATCTTGGTCATAGTCTACAGTCGCGTATGCTCCTCTTGGCAGGCTCGAATCCAAAGTGATGGTTGTCCCCGTGAACGAACTGACCGTCAGAGCCGTTCCATCTCCTGTCCATACTTTATGGATGGCACGGATTTTGTATGTAGTGTTGATTTCGACGCCACCGAAAGAAAATACTTTCTCGACCCTTCTCCTCACAGTAAAGGGAGAGAAGATTCTACCTCGACCGCTGCAGTAGTAACACTTCGGCTCTGCGTAACCATCCTGGTTTATGCACCAACAAGGTAGGCTTTGATACCATCGAGAATACTGACCGTGGCGCTCGATTGCATCTTCGTAATATACTGGATGTGCCTCGATTGACACTCCCTGCGGCATTAGACGAATCCTATTGCGATTGCATGCTTAGCTTTCATGTTTTTCCGAAACTCTTTGATCCGATCGATGTAGTCTTTGATTCGGGCTCCAAAGTATGCTGAAGTGGCCGACTGCGTCGAACTGAAGCTCTCACTTAAACCATCGAGACTTACGCTGCTCGACGAGAAGCCGGCCATTAAGCCGTCACCAACCCAAGCTAGGGCTATGATGGCGGCATACATCCCGATCATGTCCCGTATTCCCGGAAAGTGCTCATCAATGAAGTCTGAGTTCCTTATACCTGTTGTATATTCGATCTTGAATCCCTGAGGATAGAAAGCGTTGAACATTCGCGGCCATGCTGAGAACGTCCCTGTTGCCACATATCCGCCTCCTCCTAATGTACCTTTTGGGAAGAGAGCTATCTGGCCTGGCTTCTTATACAGCCGAACCCAATTAATTACGTCCATGATTTTGTTGCCAAGGACGTCGTAGAGTTCAGCCGTCTCTATGCTGATTATTGGCTTATGGCGCAGCTGAAGGAAACCATAGTTCTGCCATTTGGCTGGATCGAAGTCATACCACTCCTCTTCGCTTGTATAGTCGACTCCTTCTTTCCAGAATCGTGCTTGAGTGAGAGAGCTGGCGGGATCTGTCTTGTATATTCGTCTGAAGATGTCGACAGCGATATCTGATTCCCAGGCGAACACTGCTTGCTCAATACACCATTCCAGTTGTCCATCGGCCACTACGGTTTTGTTTACGTCATTCGCCTGCAGATCAACTCCCCACAGATATGTGAAACGAAGATCGTCTGCTGTTAAAGCTTCTCCCCACTCTCCACTTGGAGGTGTATAGTTACGAAATGAGTAGCCAATCTTATCGGTGACCATAATGGCTCCCTATGCTGCTGACCATAAGGTCACGGTCACTTCATATCCATCCGTGTCTGAACACGCGAGAGTGAGGGATGTCAGATCGTCGAGAGTTACGAATAGAAAAGAATTGACTGCGAGAGCTTGTCCGTTGAGAGTGACAGTGATACTGCCGGATGTCTTGATGTGAAGGGCACCGATTGTGCCGAGTTCTGTAAGATCTACCGTGACCGTACTGTCACCGGAATTGACGTTACGGGTGATTGACTTTCTCTCGTCGAACGTTACCTGCTCGTTGGAAAGTACTTCTTTCACAACGCTATCGTTCAGTTCAAAGCTGTAATAAAGTCCGCTCATACCTTACTCCTTTAGAGTAGAAAAAAGGCCCCGTAACTCAGTTGAATCACGGGGCCGAGTGGGCGTTTTATGAAGGCGGCACATGCTCCGATCTACGCTCGAACCAGGCACAATTGTTCTGCTCGTTTATCTTACCTGGAGGCTGCTTTGGCCTCATGCGTGCCCCGTAATAATCAGTAAATGATTCCTGATTTTCCGTGGCATTGCATTCGTCGTGAACCGGAGCATCTTCATCGAAGTAGCCGTTCTTTGGAGGCCCACCTTCGTAGTGTAAGCACTCACTACAAAACAGACTCATGATAACCCCCTTTAGGAGCTAACCTCGCCTCTGATCGTTCCGCCCTCACCGGCTGAGTGCACGAAATTCTCGGCTACCATTACGTTGGCTGCGAGATGATCTACGTCGATGCTCTTCGTGAAGTTGTCACCGATGATGAAGTTGCGCGTGATGAGCATCGTTCCTGTCACGTTAGCACCCACGTAGATAGCTGCGTCACAGGTTTGAACAGCGCTGATCGTGTTGTTTCTGATGATACTGTTGTATAGATACCGATCCTCTGCGACACTGCCAGCGATGTGGATACCGCCTGTTACGGGACAAGCTATCCGGCAGTTCTCGATGATACTGTTGTTCAACCCTTCGGTGTAGATACCGTAGGTCATTTGGTTTACTGTTTGGAAATCCCCGATCACGAGATCGTGGAACCAACAGGAGTCGATATACTCCCACCAGAGACCTGCCGCTGCTGCATCGACTACGATGCACAGGTTAGCAAGCTCTATGCCAGAACCGCTTCCACCGAGTGCGAAAGACGACGTAGGCGACGGTGCGATTGTGACACCTGTGTCGGTACCTGGAATCCCCAGACCTATGATGTGAACGTTCTTTGCGCTGAACTTCAGCTGTGCGTCTTCAGCGCTGTAGTTTCCGGGTGCCATGATGATGTAGAAGTGATGGGTGTCGGAGTAGTCGATGTCTCCTGACACGTGATTGATGAACCGAGCGTAGTCTATTGCTTTCTCGAAGGTCCGGAAAGCATTTTCCCAGCTCGACCCATCTTCTGGCGATGCGTTCGCCAGCTGACTCACTCGGAGAATCCGGGCTGGATCATATCCAGCGTGCAGAAGCTCGACGTCCCTCATCAGCGTTCCCAGACCTACTCCATAGGAAGAGCTTCTTACGGGATCGCTTTTGTTGATTCTGGCTACGATTGCATCTGTGAGTACCATTTTTCTTTCTCCTTTCTTCCCTTAGCCTAGAACCAGCCTAGGGTTGCTGGAGCGATATTCTTGATGCGTGTCATCTGTTCCTCTTTCTTCAGGCCGAGGGCGCCAAAGAGAAGCATCAAGAAAGGATACACGGCTGCGTTCGTTGGGTAGAGCGGAAAGCGCATCATGGGCAGGAACTGTTCCCA
>Ga0114925_10001991_pt1 | contig 10306 bp, 23 predicted proteins | sample SumtaG_2_FD_87287 | JGI IMG/M metagenome (GOLD analysis project Ga0114925, IMG submission 87287) | Deep subsurface microbial communities from Indian Ocean to uncover new lineages of life (NeLLi) - Sumatra_00607 metaG | ecosystem: Environmental > Aquatic > Marine > Oceanic > Sediment | place...
CCTGTGATGCCCCCTGAAACTCTTTGTGGACTTAGTGGCTACCCCTACCCTGTATGTACAACCTACCCTATGTCACGGCTGTATAATGCAACCGTGTGGCCTACCTACACCACTGCACATACAACTTAATACGTCCTTGCAGAGTGTGGCTGATGGTGGTGGTGAAATTATTTTCACAAAAACGCCGTTCAGATGTAAAAACGTCTTGACATTAGAGGCAAGCTGTGGTAAAATTCATATGTTAGCACAGTTAAAACTATTTAACATAAGGAGGAGTCATGATTGAGAGCAACGAAGTCAGGGAATTAAGAATTAGACTTGGGCTTACCCAACTTGAGCTTGCTGACCTGGCGGGAGTGACTAGGCAAACAATAATCAATATAGAAAAGGGGCATCATTCACCAGTTGTTACAAACCTAAAAGAGATCGAGAAGATATTGAAGCAAAAAGGACGGAGAGACAAAAAATGAATATCTTTGTAATACTAGCAGGCGCTATGGTATTTCTGGTTATTCTTTTCTTCATGTGCATAAACGCGCTACTGAGAATTGATAAAAACGTGAAGCAAATGGCGCGTCTAATGAAGGGTATAGAGATGGCTCTTAGAGGAGACCTGAAACCATGATCAACTTTCTAACCAAACGACAACGTGTCAAACACGCTTTGTCACCAATCGTAATCTGGGCAATTCTGTTCCTGTCTGTGGGTATGCTGCTCAAGGGTAGTTGGCAAATCGTAATGATTTGCAGGTGAGGAGGCTATTTTGGCTTTAGAATATAGACAGGCATGGTATTGTGAGAGGTGCAAGAAGACTAATTCTGTTGATGTTTTAACAGGTGATGGGATTATGGAGATTGTATATCGGATAGAAGACCTCCATAAACTAATGTCACCCGAATGCAAGCAACCCGTAACCAAAATCCGAATTCTAACCGAAACAGCGGAAGATGAACTTTCAGAATGAGGAGAACCAATGATTAAACAAGACATTGAAGACATAGTGTTGCAATACAACGAAGACTTGTTTCCTGACGAGCCTCCAATGGACGATACAGAAATGAAGGGCATTCTGGGGGAGTTGGACTTCATCGTACAGTGCGCCTGGTGCCAGCCGGTAGTGAATGTCAAGCTGGGTAGCGTATGGTTTGTGATAGACGGCATTCCAGCGGGAGTAGAGATCTCTCACGGGATCTGTCCTGAGTGTCAAGAGGCCGAAAGACGAGAGTTGGAGACGTTGATAGTCAAAGGTGACTGAGGTGAGCAACTACGTTGCTGTTGGGGCAACATACGGAGAAAGGATGTGTATCATGCGTAGTACCCGCGACGATTGCTCTCTGGTGTAGTTCGAGCCAGGGATACATAGCGGGGGGATCTTGTCGTTGCTACTTAACATGCAGGTGAAGTCCCAGGGCTGTGTCCGTACCAGCCCTGACATATTACTGGAGAGAGAAGATGTGTAGCACCGACGATAAGGGGAAAGGTGTAGACTTCAAGAAGCTCAGAGAACCTGAAAGCACTGAGATGGTGGAATGTGGCTACTGTGGTGAGATGGTAGTTGCAAAGGACTGTGAGTGGCGCGGATGCTGGATATGTCCGTGCTGCATGAAACGAGCGTGGGACGATTGGAGCATCCAGGCTCACACATAGGAGAGAGAAGATGAATGCAACAGAGAGGGCGTTGGTTCAGAGGCTAGAGGAGTTGGCTAGATTGGAAGGGATAAGAGAAGGGAAAAAGGTCAAACTGCAAGACATAGATGCTGACAAGCTGACACAGATATGTGACGACGCTGAGGATAAGGTGCGAGAGTTGAATCTGAGAGTGGAGCAGATAGCCTGGAAATCAGAGGCCATCTGTGAACGGGAGGAGATCCTTACGGTCGCTAAAGCCATGCAGAGCCGTGGAGGTAGCTTCGTGCGATGTCTTGGCGAGGCTTTGATCTATGCCGACCCAGATAACGCTCTGAAGATCAAGATAGGATTCCCTGAATACTGGATAAATTATGGGGGGAAGGCACTGCCTGATGGATTATTGTCGGAGGCGATTGAATTCGACAAAGGGCAAGAGATGATGGATGATGATCGGGATCGTGTATATCGAGATGAAAAGCTGGAGAACCATTTTGATATGCGCGACCATTATAACGGGGAGTAGGAGGGGGAGACCATGACACTAAGTTTCGAGCTATCAATGCCAAGAGTAAATACGTGGAATGGCAGATGGAGTGGTCAAGATCGTCTGTATGCCATAGTTAAGAATCTCGGCAAGTCACAAAAGCAGAAGGCGCGAGGACAAGCCATCATTGATAACCAGCCGTATAGCTATGACTTTGGTGATGGCTGGTCGGCAAGAGTCAAGGTGCGAGAGATAGATGTTGCCGAAGCTCGTAAGGTACGCAGGGCGTCAGAGGGATTCTATGGCTATGACTGGATGGTGGGGTCTATCTTAGGATATGGGAAAATCCAGACTGCGGCACAGAGAGAGGCGGAGGGATATGGACATGTATGAATTCACGGATGACATGGGCGAAATAAGCGGATTCGGTGGTGGCTATGAGCAGACATGCAGGGATATGCTCAAGGCAGGACTTGAGTGGCTTGACGAGCACCCCGAAAGCGATCCCTGTTTCAAGGGCTACAAAAATATCTACGGCGTTATATCCGCAGATAACGAGGATGCAAAAAGATTGTCAAAGGCGTTTGTTGCCGTGACAGATGACTGCACTGGAGCAATGCACCAAGCGGTTATAACGAGTGCTATGTGGATAAAGAAACATAGTTGGGAAGAGTATGTAGTTGAAATGAGTAAGTGCAACAGGGATGATAGCGACAGTGAGGCGCAGAGAGAGGCGGAGGAGGGGAAATCGTGAAGTACGTATGTCCAAATAATCCAGAGCATACCAAGTTCAGAACCGGTCTGGTGGCTAAACTTTCAGAAGGATCACCATTGCAAGCATCGCCTCACTATGCAAGGCTTGACTGTGACGAGTGTGGGCGAGCAGGTTTCATCAAGTGGCTGTCCAAGAAGGAGTATGAGGGCATCACACAGGGCGTTCCAGAGGAAGACGATGCGGAGGAAGTGCCGATATGTCCGATGCCTTTGCGCTATATGACGGCGTGTATGGGGTTACGATGTGCATGGTGGTTTCACATGGACGACTGTTGCTCTGTGTTGAGAATAGCGGAGGCGTTGTCGAATGCTAACGAGAGGGATAGATCATGAAAAAGTATGTGATTAGAGAAGTTCCAAACGAGTTTGTAAGAAGTGTCTCAGTTTGCGTGGAGTATGTAGACGAGGTTATTCAACGCCTTATAGCTTTGCCTTACGTTGACAGCGCGGAACGCTTCCCCGGAAGAAAGACGCAGATCCAGGTTGTGTTGAGTGAGGCGGTTGAAGATTCAGACCTGAAAAGATGGAAGAAGTCATACGGGGGATAGTAGATGCCGATTCCTGATAACCACCTAAGTGCGTCTCGCGTAAACACCTTCATGCGGTGTGGGATGCAGTATTACTTCCGCTACATCGACGGCCTTATATCGCCTCCAAGCGGTGCATTGGCTCTGGGTAGCTCCTTCCATGGCACTATCGGGTGGGACCACGCCCAGAAGGTAGAGACCGGAGCCAACATGCCGCTGGATAGCTACCTCGACCACTTCTCAGACGACTGGCAGGAACGCAAGCACGAGGTATGCTGGTGGGAGGGGGAGAAAGAAGGTGCATTTAAAGACCAGGGGTATGGCTTGCTGGAGGCCTATTATAAAGAGATAGCACTCGAGGTCCAGCCAGCTTCAGTAGAGCGCAAGTTTGAGATAGAGTTTGCGAACAAGGACTGGAGCTTTGTTGGGTATATTGACCTCGTAGATGAGGATGACGTGATTGTGGAGGCGAAGACTATAAAATCTACGCCGCCGCGACCAAAGGCAGATCACATGCTCCAGACTGTTGGATACACGACAGGTTACAGATCTGAGGGGCATGTGGAGTTGGAATCGCGGATAGATTACGCGGTCAAACTGAAAAAGCCGAAGATAGTTAGCTACCCATTCAAGGTCTCCGATAGCGAGATCGATTTCTTTCTGGGTCAGGTGGCTAGAGTGGCTATGATGATCGAAAACGAGATGTTTCTAAATAGCAGGCACTTATCTCCATTCCCTTGCAGTCATAAGTTTTGTGGATATAGTTCGCGATGCGAGCAGGTGCTTGGTGGAATAGTCCCAGAAAGGTAGTTTTATGTATGGTTTGGCAGCATATAGCTATCAGAAGAAGAGGAAGGAATGGTCATATCATCAATGGCTTGTATGGGAAATGGGGAAATTCAACTGGAAGGATAGGTTGACGGGAAAGTTCTCCCCTGTTCTCAAGGATCACAAAGTCATGGCTGTGCGATTGGATCATAACGGACGGATAGTATATGAAGATAGGCGGTGAAAGATGGATATGGATGCGGAGCGTACGGCTACGATTGTGGTATCTATCGTTTGTTTAATTATCATCGGACTGGCTGCAGAAGATCGTTTGTCAGACTGGAAGGAGACTAACATGCAAAAGAAAAACGGAACGCTGACAGTAGAGAAGGCTGTCGTAGAGGGTGCTAAGGTTACTACGGAAAAGGACGTGTTGCTTAAGGAACTCCTGGAGTCGCTTGATCTGGAGACGGGCGAGCAAGAGGGCAGGTTCAGGATCATGGATGCTGAACTGACCAATGAGATAGTGGGCACACTCAGAGGTCACTTCGCGGAGAACCTCATCTACAACATTCCGAGAAGGACCAGCAGCGGCAAGAAGGAATGGCGGGAATGTGATTTGATGAAGAATGGCTGTCCATACAAGGGCAAACAGCCACACATTCACATCCTCGGAGTCGGATACCAGGGGATGCTCACTGCTATCAGGGCTTATGGGAGAATGGAGTTGGAAGTGCCGGAGCCGCCGGAGATGGTTGAGCATGGGGGAAAACTGTACTGGTCCGCGTACGGGGTGGCTAGAGACCGGCACACAGGCAATGAGATAGGCCGGTGGTATCTGGAAGCTGTGATGCGGAAAGCTGGTAATACATTCATAGAAAACGAGTTCGGGGCGAGTATCTGCCAGTCTAAGGCGTTGAGGAACGTGGGGCTGGCGCTGATACCAGCGCGGCTGATGGAGAGCTGGATCGAAGACTACAAAGCGGGGAAGCTGGCGTTTAGCGTCAGCAGGGCAAAGGAACAGGGGTACGGCCCGGAGCCAGAGAAGGCGAAGGAGAGAAAGCCGCGGAAGCAGAAAGAGAAGGCGGAATCTACAGCGACAACTCCAGGGCAGAGGGATCTGGAGGCAGTGACCAAAGACCTCGCTGAGAAGATGGGGGTTGATGCGAAGGAACTGGACTCTTTCAGCGCAGGATACTTCGAGACTCCAGGGAAGGCCATGCTTTCATTCAACAGGGCGCTGACTAATGTTGCTGCTATGACGACCATAACAGAGGGATTCAGCGAGTGGAAGTCGAAGCAGGAGCCTGCGGAAGAAGGCGAGCAGCAAGAGATAGAGATGTGAGGGGACTGAATAGCCCTTGACGTGGCATTTCCGTGTGTGGTATCCTTGTAGCGTAGGGTTAGCTACCCTGCACTACATTGTTGGTGGTCACTGTTAGCCTGCGCCAGTAGGTTTGTATAGTGGACAGTGGCCGCCACATCTTCACCACTATGGAGGTGTCACATGTCAGACCATTTAATCGTTGGAAAGTATGTTTCAATACCTGAGAAGACGTTGCGGTCTAAAGATTGGCGTGATCTCAAAGCCTATTCGCGTGCGGTATATACAACAATGGGCTTGCGGTACATGCGAACAGGCAAAAGCGCTGACGGGCGTGTCACATGGACACAGCCTGAACTTGTGGAACAGTCAGGCTTGCCCTTGCGAACCGTTCAGCGTGGGGTACAGGAGCTTAGGCGAAAGGAATTCGTGTCTGTGTGGGAACCGGGCGGTCGATGGCAACAGGGAACTACCTATGAGATGAACCCAAAGTATATGGATGGAAAACCCAAAGGCTACAAAGGTTTGGACGAATGAAAAACGCAAAGGTTTATATGAATATAGCGGCGTGTAAAGTCGCACTATCACTGTGTTTACAGGGCGTGTGTTCAAGCGAATTCTACGTCCGCCATATAGGCGGTATACATCCGCCAAATAGCCGTTAGATTTCAGAAAGGATGGTTAGTTATGGAAGAACAGAAGGAATCGACAAAGGAACTAAATGTAGAGCAAGAATTGAGAGCTATGTTGTATAAGTTGCTCGAACTTGCTACTTATACTGATATTAGCGGTGTCCATAGCCACAAAATATCATCTACTATTACACAGGTGTTAAGACAGCGCGGTGAGAATTACAGACTATGATAACGATACCAAATAGCCGTTAGATTTCAGAAAGGAGATACAGATAAGGGGGGTTATTGATGCCGAATCTACCGATAACGATGCAGTATCGTAAGGGTGGGAAGACGCCTGTGGTGAAGTGTCCTAAGCTGAAGCGGACTCTTTCATCAGTTCCTTATAATCCCAGGGTCTCACTCTATGATAAATGCCTGAGCACTGCGAACCCATGCCGGTATTGTGGCAAGTTGGACTTTCAGGTGTTGAGGTGTGCCTACGGGGAGGGTTAATTATGCCAGAAACGATTTTTACGATGGGATACGGACGGACGTCAAGGGAGGCATTCCAGGAGCGGCTTCTTTGTCTACATGAAGAGGTGGATAAGAGGATTCTGGTTATTGATATTCGTAAGGAAGGAAGCAGGTCACGGAATGGTAAATGGTGCCACTCAGTTGAATTGTCACGGACGGTATATGAGTTGGGGACAGGCTATGGTTGTTGGACTCACACTTTATTGGTGAACCAACATGGGAATACGAAGGCAGGCTTGGAGGAATATCGGTCTCATTTACGGGCTTCCCTTGTCATGAATGACTTGCTGGATAATATATACAATAATACCCATAATTGCTATGTCCTTCTTTGTGCCGAACGGAAGCCATTCAAGACCAACGACAAGACGCCTAACTGCCACCGGGTTATATTGGCGGAAGAACTTGTGAAGGAACTTGGAGAGGACTGGGAGGTGAAACATCTTGAATAGGGACGTGGTGACGTGGAAGTGGTGGTCGTGGACCCATATCAAAGCTGACTGGCGTCGCTATCGCAGATCCGTAGAGGCGAGGAGGCGCAGGGAGCATTTTGAGTATGTGAATGAGAGGAGTGGTAGGCGATGAAGCACGAGATAACGATAGGCGATACGTTCTACGTAGTGTGCGGGACGTTATATGATGGACGCGTAAGGCAGGTGCAATACGAGGCAGTCAGGGTGGCAAGTGAGGACGTCAGGATCTTCCATACACAAAAGGGCACGATCAATAAACGTAGCGGAAGGTATAGGTATGACGCATTATGTGCGACGCAGGAATTATATACCTACGAAGAGGTCAGGCAGAAAGAGTGGGTCAAAGCCAATTCCCAGAAAATAGTGTGGAAGCTGGAGCACGTAAAGGATTACGGTGTGTTGTTCAAGGTCGGCGAACTCATAGGCTACGAGGGTGCGCCGGTGACTGTACACATGAAGGAGTGAGGTGGTGGTGATGAAGCTGTGGCTTAGCATAGGTCTGGGTGTGGTGGTTCTCGTCGGCTGGCTGATAATATACGGTCTCTGCCAGGTGTCTGGCATACAATCTGACAGGGAAGAGAGACGACAGGCACGGTATGAGCGCGAGAGGAAGGAGCGGGAGAGGGATTCGTGGTGAAAGTTCTTGATCTCTTCTGCGGGGGCGGTGGCGCTTCGATGGGCATGTATCAGGCAGGAGCTGAGCATATCACAGGCATAGATATTGAGTATCAGCCTGAGTATCCTGGGAACGACCTTTTCTCCGCAGCGTCATTCGACTTTATCATGTCGGATTTCTGGCACATTGACCCGGATTGGATGCAGAATTTTGATTTCATCTGGGCATCTCCTCCCTGCCAGGCGTATTCGTATGCGGGGCATAGGTGGAGAAATGCTGGGAAGAAGTACGATGACCTGGTAAGTAAGACGAGGCGCTTACTACATTGGTCTGGAGTACCATTCGTGATCGAGAACGTTGTCGGCGCCCCTATCAGAAAAGACTTGACGCTGTGTGGCGAGATGTTTAGCCTGAAAGTTATCCGGCACAGGATATTCGAGATAGTGGGTTTTGAGTGCGCTCAGCCGGAGCATATCAAACACAGGGGAACGTGCATAGATGGCTTCTATGTTACTGTCGCCGGCACTGGTGGGAATGATGAAGGGCATAATTATGAGAAGCTAAACGACCTTCCTGGAGCGAATCAACTAAAGACCTGGCAGTATGCTATGGGCATAGATTGGATTGGCAATAAGAAGACGTTGCGGGAGGCAGTTCCGCCGGCGTATGCGGAGTATATCTTTCGGGAATTCAGGAAGGGGATTCGTGGTAGTAACGATCAGTGTACCATATAGCACAGCATTGAGCAAGAACTGGATGTATCGGCGTCACCGCTCTAAGACGTATATCCCTGTCAATAGCAGGGCAGAGATGGACGCTATAGCAATTGAGCTGAAGGCGCGGTCCCGTGGCCACGCCTGGGAGAAGCGGAAGCTATGGGTGCGGCTGATGATCTATCGTCCTGACATGCGGGCGGATCCATCGAACTTCGTGGATGCCATTAACGATGCCGTGAAGATAGCTACGGGCGTTGACGACAGGCACTACTCAGGGTCGTATGACTGGGAGGTTGACAGGGAGAATCCGCGTATTGAGATAACTGTGGAGCAGCATGTGAAGCGGGGGTATCCTGTGTAAGTATGGCAGACTGCGAGAGGTTGAAGCGTGAATGTGTTATTGATTGATATTGATAGTAGAATCCCAAACTTGGCATTGAAGAAGGTTGAACTATATCACAGAAGGCGCGGGGATAAAGTGCAGTGGAATGTCCCGATACTGCGCGAATGGGCAGACAAGATCTACGTCAGTTGTGTCTTTGAGGAAAACAGGGACAAATGCCTAGAGTGGGAAGGCGCGGCGGTTATTGGTGGAACTGGGTGCGATCTCTCGATAAAGCTTCCAGAAGAAATAGAGAGAGTCAAGCCGCGCATAAATATGGGTTTCACGACGCGTGGTTGCATCCGCAGCTGTGGTTTCTGTATAGTCCCTCGTAAAGAAGGCAAGATTCGAATCGTTGGAGATCTGGCAGACCTGTGGGACGGACAGAGTAAAGATCTTCTTCTTATCGACAATAACATCCTTGCCGTTCCTGACCATTTTAGAATCATTTGCAAGCAGGCCAGGGAGCTAAACCTGCGTATTGACTTCAATCAGGGATTAGACCATCGGCTTCTGAGTCCTGATATTGTGAGAGATCTGAAAGGGATCCGCCACAAGGAGTATCGGCTTGCCTATGATTCGCCAGATCAGCATGAGACTGTTGCCAGAGCAATCAGGATGTTGCAATCAGGAAGTATCAACAGGTGTATGTGGTATGTCCTGGTGGGATATGATACGAACTTTCGGGAAGATCTGGATAGACTGGAGTATTTAAAAAGCATGAAACAAACAGCATTCGTGCAGCGCTTTAGCAAGACTCGCGGTAATCTACTTTTGGGACAATGGGCTAATCAGCATGGACTTTACAAGCAAATGTCTTTTCAGGAGTTTATGTCACTACCGCGATATAACAGCTTTTATTGGAAATATGTCGAGGAAATAAAAGCATATTTTGGCGATTGGAGTGCTGTTATAAAGAAACCATTGAGATATGACAGGATGGTTGCGTATTGAGGTGCATGTAGAGAGGGGGTATCCTGTATGAAAGGGGGTGATGTAGATGGAACTGGAAAAGGGGATGTGGCTGGTGAGAGAGCTTAATTTGGTTCGAGTTATGTCGGTTGGCCCGAAGAAAGTGAGGCTTCAGCATTTCGGGGATGGTTGGGCGTTCCAGAGAAACACGGATGTGGTAGAGCGCGAGTTGGATACCGGTTATTATACAGTGATTACACCTGATGAGCCTGAGTTTGCCGTAGCCAGGTATGAGTATCAGAAACGGGAAGCCAAGTCCTTGGCAAGCCAGATGCAAAGGTATGAGTTGACTTGTATCAAAGTTTCGGGTGATGGTTACAGGGTGGATACGGAGAATGGCACTCGGTTTTGCGGTGACTAGAGTGATGGGGCTATCCTGTGTGAGAGGGGGTGATGGGCTTGAGTGAAAAGGAATACACACTTGATGAGCTGGAGCAGATGACGGCAATCGAACTGTGTGAGATAGCGATGGAGCTGGGGATTGTCAACG
>Ga0114925_10001992_pt1 | contig 10303 bp, 8 predicted proteins | sample SumtaG_2_FD_87287 | JGI IMG/M metagenome (GOLD analysis project Ga0114925, IMG submission 87287) | Deep subsurface microbial communities from Indian Ocean to uncover new lineages of life (NeLLi) - Sumatra_00607 metaG | ecosystem: Environmental > Aquatic > Marine > Oceanic > Sediment | place...
AAGACCTGGCACGCGCATTAGATCAAAAACAACGTTGGGGACCTCTTCTTCCAACTGTTTAAGCATTGGTAACTGGCCGCTGTCTAACAACGTTTCCAGTTTTTCAGCAAGATCTTTGCCGATACCATCAAAATCAAGGAAAGAGCGATCGTTCGCTTCGCGGATGGCTGTCAGCGGCTCAACTATTCCGAGGACTAATCGGGCTGCATTCCTGTAGGCCCGAACGCGGAAGATATTACTCCCCTGATACTCCAGAAGATCAGCTACATGGTCGAAAATCGACGCAATCTCTGCATTTGTCACGATGAAGGCTACTGAGCGGTTTTTGGTAGGGCTGCAGTCGGATACGTCGACTGCCACCCTTGAGCATATTCGCCGTGAGGCACTTTCGTGAATGCTGGTTGCCAAGAATTTTGATTTTCCAACTTCTGCGGCTGGAATGGTGCTTTCTGGCTTACTGGCTTCCACGACGTGGTGTGACCAGTGGGCTCTAGAAGTTTTGGAAATGCTCTAGTAGATGTTGTTGGTCCATTACCAGGGAGCACGGGCATGTCACTATTACCTCTTAGCGGTGTTCCGTATGAGTTTCGGATATTACTCGTTGAACTGCTCGATGCTGGCGGAATTGGTCGCAATGATGGTGAAGGAACAATTGTCTGAGAATTATCTTGTTGTGGCGATGATGGCTGGCCGTAACCATTGCCCACAGTATTACCCTTCCCTGATACATCGGGAGTAGCCGGAAGAGTTGCACCTGGATTGAGCGACTGCAAAGCACTTGAACCTTGGGATAACTCAGGAATTGGTTTGAGCGAGGGTGCCGGAGTTAATGTCGGTGGATTTGTCGGTTGTGGCTGGACCAAATTTTGTTGCGTCGGAGCATAGTTCCCACTCTGTGGCACTATTTGTTGCTGGTATGTACTACTGGGAGCCGCTGGCGGCAAAACTGGTTGTTGGGTCGGCACTGATGGCGACGCTGCCGTTCCAGAAGCACCCCAGGCTTGTGGAGTTGTTTGAGACGGAGTCGCGAAAGGACTAGCAGCAACGCCAGCTGGTCCAGGAACAGTACCTACAGTAGCTGTCGTGCCTGCACCCGGCTGTACCTGAACATACTTAGTGGTGTAGACAGCCCGATATTGTGTGACTGGAACACTTACTGCCTTTTGAACGTAGTTTGTCACTTGCTCCATGCATTCAACCGGACAACCTGTGCACGGATCAATCTCACATGAGGGTCGATAGCATGTTACTGGCACACATTGATATTGAGTCTGGTACGTTGTTTCTGGGACATAACTAACCTGTTGCGTAGGAACCATAACCGGCTGAGGTGGAGGTGCTGGAACTACAGCTGGTGCAACAACAGGTGTTACAGGTGGAGGTGCTGGAACCGGTGCAACGGCATAAGCCGGAACCGCCGTCTTGAAGCAACCACACCCTGAAAAAAGTCCGGAAAGGCAACATTGTGCTTGAACAGAAGCTTGATTACCGATCAATATTCCGGTGAGAAAAAACACTGCTTTAAAAACATGCGGCAAACGCATCACTCTCTCCTTAGGACTGAAGTGACAGGCTGGACAAATAACCTTTTAATCCTGTCAACACTCTTACCCTAGGTTGCGATCACGAACTGCCGCTCCATAAAAATATCGTTTTGTTTGCTAAATTTTCTCATCTACGATGGCATATTTGATATTTCCGGTGTTATCGATACAAACAGATAGCTTCGCCCCTCTTAAACTTCTACCGTGATATTTTCAAAGCCTTATCCTGCATAGGTTTTTATTCGAGACTGTCTTTCATAATGGTCATAAAGTTCAAAAAATGCCTCTCTGAAATTCCCGGAATTTCGCTGAAGAACATCGTGAAGCATTGCTCGACTAAATTTAATGTTCTTTGATCTCGACGATTTAGCCATAAGCTTATGAACTAGCTGGTGAAATGTTTTGGCGTCTGCTTCCATATGCAGGAGAACAGGCCAACGATTCCACCACGGCACCTCATGCACGGTTAGAATGACACAAACACCACGGAAGTCTGCAATTTGACATAGAAACCACCCGAGAAAACCAAGTAGTTCCCAACTATCTATCGCAACAAGGCTCTGTTTTGGGTGGATTGTGGAGAATAATCTTATAACCCCTATTACATCAAGCCAAGAACTGATCCGAAGACAATGAACATTCAGCCCTTGCCTTTTTGCAATAGAAACAAGATGACTAAGTATGGTTGATTTCCCACTGCCATGCGGACCACAAATAATGGCACGATTGTCTATGCTGCAAAGCCTCAAAAGCAAAGAACTCAGAGATGTACTTGCCGACAACCAAGGTATTGCGCCTGGTCGGGTAAAACGTGTGGAAAATGGATTCTGGAAGACTAACGTGCTCATTTACTTATCGGCGTTGGCTGGTAGCCGGACTATCGGAACACTTCCTAGGAAAAAAATATGCTCCGAGACAAAATCTCGACCACTTCGGAAAAAGATTCGAATACGGACACACCACCTTATTTTTACAATAATTCCCTCGTATGATAATGGACTCAGAGGAAGGTCTGCCGCAAGAGCTCCGGTCAAATGATCTGTGCTCAATGACACTGACGATGCTTGGCTGCCATCTTTTCGCTTCTCGAGTTGAATTCGTTCAAAGAAAACAACACCTAGATCTTCTTCACCCTTTCCTTCTGTGTACCAGACGACCGATCGTTCAACAGCAGAAATACTCTGCGGGTCTATACCCTCTACGATGTAGTGTGCTCGAAGCTGATCACCACCGCTATATTGAATATTCTCACGATTGAAGGTAACACTTATTTTCGGATTGAGTTGAGTACGATAGGAACCTGACGTGTTCTGGTCCATTGGTTTTGATTCTGTCAACATCACATTTTCCTCACATCCGTATCAGGAGATTATCTTCTCCTCGCGGGCCGAGACATTCTCTGCCGGGAATACCACTACTGGAAAAACTCTTACAAGTGCTGGCCAACGTTCCGGCATACCCCGCAACACCAGTCTCCAACTCACGGTGTTATGGGTCGTAGAAAAAGAATGCATAGCGTCGGTCGGTAATTCTAATTGTACGTCTGCCTCAAATGGTGTACCCGGGAGTGGCTCGACATTGTTCCAGCGACGAATGAGTGACTGCCATACAACCTGACGTTCTGTTCTGACGTCTGTACCTTGACGAAAAGTCGCTTGCTCTTCCAATTCTAGAAAAAGTTCTAACTTACGAAATGAAACTGAGCCGGCTTGTGACAAGAGAACTTGGTATTGATTGCTAGGGCGCAACGGATGGCCCGAAATTTCGACGTGTGTCGGGCCAATCGCAGTAATGAAAATAAGTTGCCTAAAAAAAAAGGCTACTGAAGCCACACCAACAATGATAAATGGGGCAAGAAGCCCAAGGAGCCACAAGTTTGCCTTGCCTCCAGCTATATCAAATCCAACATTCACTGCAAGCAGAATCACAACAACATTCCACAGTCCCGAGAAAAGCCCCGCTCCTATCAAGGACCATGCCTCAGGACTCTCTGTCGGCAAACGAAACCGTAGCATTGTACCTGGTGAGTTGACCAGATTATCGCAGGCAGGAATTGTTGGAAAACCAACTGTTTCGGGGAGTGGGCTGGCTAATGTTTCCAAAATCCTACCAAATTGGGCAGCTTGACGTTCCTCCGAACGTCCCCAAGATTTTAATGAGTGAAGCAATCCTGTTATGCCGAAAGCAACAAGTGCACCTGGCAGCAAAAGTGCTAATAGCCAAAGCCACCAGTTATAACCTTGCTTGAGTACAACTGTTTCGAAGTTTTCCGGGTCGTACCAGCAACGCAGTTGGCTACCGAGTTCCCAGTCGTCTAATTCATTAAGAGCAGATACTCTCGTCTCACTCGTTTCTGAAGAATGTACTGTATTCCAGGACTCAACCTTTTCTCCTTTAACTTCATACTGCACTAATAACGCGGGTCGCCATGAATACTTCGCTCCCCCAAATACATCTCGAAGCGTATGGCGCGCCAATCCCTTACCAATAATCCGGCCATCAACTTCTATAAACTGATTATTAATTCTCCATTCGGGAACAGCGACTCCTGCGAGCATTAGCACGCCAATAGTGAGTCCGGCCATGAGCAAAACTGTGTGATAAATTCCCTCACCCAGTGAACCCCAGACTGGGAGGCCAGTACGACGATTTCCTCGTTTCTTATTAAAAAATGTAGGCAGCCTCACAACTATTTCTCCAGGCAGCCCAGAGGTTGACTCAAGCAAGCAAAAATTCTTTTCTTTTGCTGATTACGGAGGATTATCATCACAATCCTCCAGATGTAGTAGGAGTCAGACCGGGTCTCATAAACCGCGTCAACATTTCCGCCGAAAAACTGTTTAAAGTGTATTCGACACTGCTTTACTTCGAGTTACAACAATGTCATCACCCGATTGTTGTTTTCGAAAAAAACCAATCTTCTCAAGTGCCTTATAGACTTCTTCGAGAGTCTTTTCGCCGAAATTGGAAATACTTAACAAATCGGAGCGAGTACAGTTCAAAAGATCATGGACCGTGAAAATACCTTTTTCTTCAAGACAATTTGTTGTCCGAACAGACAGTCCGATTTCAGCAGTGCTCATCTCTAACTTTTCAGAGAGTTCGTCTGATTTGGTCAAGCTTTTGTATGGAATACGTGGCATGGGGTCCCTCCCGTGCAAAATAAGTTTTTGTGACTTAAGCCTAGTAAAAAGTTTTACCCAAAGGTCCATTTAGGGTTTTTGAAACGTTAGCCTACATTCTAACGCACCAACGGTATGTAAAAAGATTTTATCTTTCCAACAAATAATCGGTCCACTGAATATACTCAAAATAAATCTTTTTCGACTACTGCTCAGGTGCTGTGAAGTCAATTTCTTTGCGCCAGCGTGCTTAAAATTCCTACCAAAACCATTTTTAACGGGCAGCGATGCCACGCAAACTACAAATTTCACTAGATTCTCTCAATCTGAGCCAACAAAAAGCTGCAAGGCACGTACATGGGCCACTTCTTGTTCTAGCGGGCCCAGGTAGTGGAAAAACTCGTGTTGTTACCCATCGGATAGCTCATCTCATCACACAAGGCATTCCAGCTCACCAAATCGTTGCTCTGACATTCACAAATAAAGCAGCTGATGAAATGCGAAAGCGTGTTACCGACTTGGTTGGTCCACAACCGATTGAAATGGGAACATTTCATCGCTTCGCTGCCCGTTTATTGAGAAAACATGCTCGTCTTTGCGGGCTTACAAGTGATTACTCGATTCTTGATCCCGATGATTCGCACGCCGTACTCAAGCGGGCAACGAAAAAACTAGGGCTTTCGTTGAAACATACTCCAATAGGCAAATTAGCGAATACGATTAGCCGAGCAAAAAACGATCTTGTTACTCCAGAAGAATTTCAACCTCGCTGGGGTCGTCCAGCTGATGATATTGTCGTCAAAGTATGGCCGGCCTACCAAGAAATGCTGCTTGACTCGAATTCAGTCGACTTTGATGATTTATTGGTTCACACTGCACGATTATTGCTGAACAACCCAGATTTGCGACGTCAACTTGATGCCCACCATCGTTGGATCTTGGTAGATGAATACCAAGATACGAATGCCGTACAATATTGCATTCTTCGAGGTCTTTCGCTCGACCATCAACACCTCGCTGTCACCGGTGATCCTGACCAAGCCATCTATGGATGGCGCGGTGCGAGTATTCGAAACATACTTGAATTTGAGCGCGACTACGCGGATGCTCGTGTCGTTACGCTTGAGCAGAACTATCGAAGTACTGCTAACATTCTTGGTACTGCTGATCGAGTCATTGCAAACAACAGCAATCGGAAGCAAAAGCAACTCAAAACTGATGCTGCTGAAGGAGAACCTGTTCGGGTTTTCCTTGATAGTACTAGCCGTGACGAAGCTGAACGTATCGCAACTGAGATAGCTGAATCCATTCAAACCAAAAAATATCAGCCCAGAGATTTTTGCATTCTTTTCAGAACAAATGCACTTTCACGTTCCCTCGAAGTTGCGTTACGAAATCGAAACGTCCCGTATCAGCTCGTTCGCGGCCTCGAGTTCTTCAAAAGAAGAGAAGTGCGAGACATCGTAGCCTGGCTCAGACTTCTCAGAAACCCGCGTGACGATGAGGCCTTCTTGCGGATTGTTAATGTGCCACCAAGGGGTATTGGAAAACAGTCTTTAGATCGTCTTGCCGCATGGGCAGAACAACAACACATGTCTCTTCTGGACGCTACGAATCATGCAGCCGAGGTACCCGCACTCACTCGCCGGGCTATTGGAGCGTATGAAAAATTTGGGGTGCTCTTTCACCGGATACAGCAGGTACAGCAACAGTTGCACGGCGCTGTAGCACCTCTTGTAGAGGCAACTCTTGAACAAACTGGTTACCGTGATTTACTCGCTTCTGAAAAAGACGAAGAAGGAGATGAGCGGCTAGCCAATGTGGAAGAACTTATCACTGCGGCAAGGCAGGTTGATGAATCGTTTGAAGCCAAAATGCCAGATGATGATCCACTCAGTCAGTTTCTCGAGCAGACCGCCCTCGTTGCGGACACCGACATCTGGGATCCAACTGGAAATCAGGTTGCGCTGATGACTTTTCATGCATGTAAAGGGCTCGAGTTTCCGGTTGTTTACATGATCGCCCTTGAAGATGGAATTCTCCCTCATGAAAGAAGTCTCGATGATAATGATCAACTGGAGGAAGAAAGGCGACTTGTATTTGTTGGAATCACTCGTGGACAACAAGAAGTTCATGTGAGTGCATCAAGAATTCGAGACTACCGCGGTAATAAAAGAATCTCAGCACCGAGTGTCTTCCTAACCGAGATGCTGGGAAAGGAGTCGTACTTAGCCGGACCGGAAGCCCCAGCACTCAACGAGATGCCGTCCGACGAACACAACCAAGATGAAGGATTTTCAACTGACGCATTCGCTGACTACTTTTCGAAAGACGCGGGAACGAACTCCGAAAATCAACTGAATGAGGAAGACTTCTCAGGCACAACTAACGCTCAAACACGACCTGATGGACTCGTTCTTGAAATTGATTCTAGTTTTGTTCAAGAGTTAGAACCCAACAGAAAACTGACAAAAAAAGAGGTGAAACGAGTGGCACCTGACCTGCATGAATCACCAGCAATTCAAACAGCAAATGAACTCAATAAAAAAATTAAAACTGATATCACGTTCGATGTCGGAGAACGGGTATTTCACGAAGAGTACGGCGAAGGCGTTCTTGAAAAAATTGGTGGCACAGGACACAAGTCTATTGGGACTGTACGATTCGAGGGTGCAGATAGAACAAGAAGATTTGTCCTTACACACGGCGCACTAAAGAAGATATAATAAACCCACACAGCTGAACATCCTGCTGTCGAATAAATCTTGTTGAAATTTCCAACCAATGATCCAAAAACTGAAAGCAATCTGTCACGATTACTGTTGCTATCATCGACTATACTTGAAATGAGCAACAATAGTGAGCACAGGTAATTCCTTATGTTCTTTTCATCTAAGTTCACACGCGTGCTCCGTTAAATCCTCTACATATGAGATGAATATTCATCAAACATTTTCAATACGGACAGCACAAACCACCAGTTCCAAAATATTTTAAGAAAATACAGTGGATTAGACTCACGGAGTTCTAGATTAATTCAAAAACTGAAAATGCTACAATGATGAAGCAATTTGATCCGTCAGATAAATGTTTTTTCATTACAAAATTACACCCGATGGGTTTTGTTTGAAAAATAGGTAGCAAATCGTAACAACTTTTCAGATCGACTCGACATAATCACGCATTTATAGTACTACCGTCCTGTGTTGGAGTTTCTTTTTTAGTTCGGTCCACTGTTACACTGCACCATCTCGCTCACAACCTTCAATTTTCAAATCTGATGTCGACGACTGTAAAACATAGCTCTCCGTCGACTGAAAAAACGGATGATGCTATCAATCATTCGAGAAATAAAAGCAGACGAAAGATGTGGCTGAGCCTGACTTTTCGTGTGCTTGCGACATTTGCATTAGCGGCCTTCGTTCTACAGCGTATTGAATGGGATTCACTTGTCCATATCCTAAACGCTCTTCAATGGAAGTGGTTTATCGCTGGTCAAACAATTGCAATTACAATTCAAGTCGTTGCTGGCATTCGCTGGTCGGCACTTGCCAAGCCGATTGGATTCCTTCATTCTACGAGCTTTTTCATATGGCGTTTTTTCGAAGGCGTCTTTTTTAATCTTTGCCTTCCATCTTCAATCGGTGGTGACATTGTGAAGGCGTACAGGCTATCGGATACGAATAGAGGTCGCCTTCTTGCGGGGTGCACCATACTGGCCGATCGCCTAACCGGAGTCTCAGCACTGGGAATATTAGCGGGATCTGCACTGCTGTCACTTAAGTTTAATCTTTCGTTATCTTCTACAGTTGCTGTGGCCTCTGTTCTGCTTGCCTGTGTACTTCTTGGTTTTCGATTGACTATTGGCAATCTAGATCACTTTCTTGATTTACTTCCAACAACTCATCGGCTTCGTCAATTTCTCGCACAACTTCTGCCGTATCAGGTCCGCCCAAGCCTTATGGGAAAGGCTGTGGCCTGGAGTCTTATCGTACAAGTCGGTGCATCGCTTTCGGTGGGATTAATGGCCCGTGGTGTCGGCGTAGCGCTCGAGTGGATTACCTGGTTTTCTGTTGTTCCGTTAATTGCTTTAGCTATTGTCTTGCCAATAAGCATTAACGGTGTTGGCATTCGCGAAGGAGGTATGGTTTTCCTACTTGGCCAATGGGGAGTTGCTGAAGAAAAAGCCGTCGCTGTAGGACTTCTTTGGTTTTTTGCAACAATCGTGACTGGGCTTTTTGGTGGAGTTCTTTTTTTAATAGACCGCCAGTCAACAAAAAGCGTTCTGGCAGATACAACCTCAAGATCTTAGCCAGTTATCGGTGAGGAATATTGCTGCTACCGTCTTTGCATCCTCAATCAAGCCACTGCTACACATCGCTACCGCTTCACTCCATTGTACAACTCTTGGCTCAATACTTTCATTGGGCTCGAGCGCCTGAATTCCGCTTCGCAACCCTTTTGCCACAAAGAGATGCATTTTTTCATGTAAAATACCAGGAGACATCCAGAGTTCACCAAGGCTTTGTAGAGTGTCTGCCTGATAGCCTGTCTCTTCACGAAGTTCCCGACTTGCTGCATCATGCAATGATTCAACACGATCAAGGGTGCCAGCAGGAATTTCAATGAGAGTCCTTCCAACCGCCGCACGAAATACATTTATTAGACAAACCCGTTCGTCATCGACAAACGGCACGATACCCACACTTCCAGGGTGTTCAATAACATCTTTTGATCGAGAGCCTCCGTCACGACATTTTTCTACAATTCTTACAACACGGAAGCGATCTGACTCAAGAAGTTCGTCTCCTCCGAGTTTCTTAATTCTATATTTATCCATACAACCTTATGTCCTTAGTTTGTCGAGAAGTGGGGCAGAGACTACCCTTGCGGCTCTATCACCCACAGTAAGAATTGCATCTTGCTGTATTGACTTGAGTGGAACAATTGCCATTGCCAGTGACACTCCTCGTTTTTCTAAGTACCCCACTGACGTAACCTGAGAGATCACCTTATTGTTACTCACTACATTATCGCCAACTAATGGTGACTCACCTTGTTCAACTTCGACCACCGTAAGTCTTCTATTCACGTGTCCAAGTGCATCAAGCCGAGCAACTGTTTCCTGCCCTAAATAGCATCCTTTCGTTAGACTGACTGCCCGATCATTAAGACCAATTTCTTGGGGTAATGTTTTCTCTGGTATGTCATTCACCGAAGGCCATCCCTGTTGTAGTCGTAGATACGTAATCATCTCGTCAGGACTATTCTGCAACCTGGCGGCCAGAAGAGAAGAATACAGGACATCTTTGCGCTCATTAGGTACTGTGATTAAAAAACAGTCTGAAGAAATCCAATCAACAGGCATCAACTGTGCTGAAGTCGACCGCGTTGAAAAGTGATTGGCACCATCCCTTGCTTGAATTTGCTGGTATCGATTTACTGGCACTGACACATCGAAATAATTATCAAGCCAGGTTTTTCCCTCACTACCAGACACCAAGACTGAGTAAAGTTCTTCCTCAGTTTGATAAATAGTGAGATCTTCGCGAATATGATAGCGACTGAGATGTGCAACTAGCCCATGACCACGGCCCCTTGCAACCCGAATAAGGAGACCGTCATCACTTCGCATTA
>Ga0114925_10001993_pt1 | contig 10299 bp, 10 predicted proteins | sample SumtaG_2_FD_87287 | JGI IMG/M metagenome (GOLD analysis project Ga0114925, IMG submission 87287) | Deep subsurface microbial communities from Indian Ocean to uncover new lineages of life (NeLLi) - Sumatra_00607 metaG | ecosystem: Environmental > Aquatic > Marine > Oceanic > Sediment | place...
AGATTCATCCAGCCGCCCCGTCTGCTCACCCATAGCGATGACAGCGGCGGTCAGCTCGGAGAACTCTTCGGGGTATTTAGCCAGCACCTCCGAGAAGCTGCCGCCGGCCGCCACGCGCCTGGCACCTTCGCGGACTATCTGACGCAGTTGGGGATAGGCGGCGCGCCCTTCCAGGACATTAAGCGCCTCGCCCAGAGCCATGCCGGCCTTGAGCATCGTGGCCAGCTCACGCATAGTTGATGACTTTTGCTCCAACCGGAAGATGGATAGCATTAGTCAGTGACGGATTCCACTGTTGGCGTGAAGAATAGCAGATCAAGCGCGGACAGTTACTGTTCTCGGCGTTGTTTGGCCCAGTCTTCAAGGTTCTTCTGGTGGCCTCGCCCCACGGCCAGGGCATCGGGCGGCACATCTTTGGTTATGACCGACCCTGCGCCGATATAGGCGCGGGCGCCAATGGTTACGGGCGCGACGATGGTGACGTCGCTTCCCACAAAAGCACCGTCCTCAATTACCGTGCGGTGCTTGGCCTGTCCATCGTAGTTGCAGGTAATGGCCCCGGCGCCAATGTTGACATCGGCGCCGACCTGGGCATCGCCCAGATAGCTGAAATGCTTATTGTAAGTCCGGGGGCCGACGACACTGCGGACTACCTCAGCATAGCTGCCGACACAGGCCTGCTCGCGAATCTCGCTATCATTGCGGATGTGGGCGAACGGGCCGACTTGCACCTCGTTGCCCAGGCGGCTGTCGGTCACCACACTGCAATGGCGCACCTGCACCCGATCGGCTATCTGGCAGTCTTCTATGCGTACGTTGCTTTGTATCACGCAGTCGTCGCCAATCCGGGTCTGGCCCAGGAGGACTGCTCCCGGCCAGATAACAGTGTCGGGGCCGATTTGCACTTGGCAGTCAATGAAAGTGGAGCCAGGATCCATCAGCATCACACCGTCATCCATCAGCCGCTGGCGTACCCAATCGCGGGCGATTCGTTCAGCCTCGGCTTGCTGGGCGCGGGTGTTGATACCCATTACCTCCTGCCAGTCGGGGGCGGTCACCGCGGCGACAGTGTGACCTTCATCGAGCAATTCCGGAATAACGTCAGTAAGATAGTATTCCCCCTGGACATTGTCGGTACTTAGGCGAGGCAGAGCCGCGAATAGTGCTGTAGCCTGGAAGCAGTAGATACTGGTATTAATCTCTTTGATCTGCTGGAGTTGCTCGTCGGAGTCATCGTGCTCGACTATCTGCTGGACGCGCCCGTCCTCATCGCGCACCACCCGCCCGTAGCCGGTGGGATCAGGATAGATTGTGGTAAGCACCGTGGCGGCAGCGCCGGATTGCGAATGCTCAGCGGCAAGCTGGCTGAGCGTCTGCGGGCGGACCAGAGGGATATCGGCGCAGGTGACGAGCACATCTCCCTGATAGCCTTCGAGGGCTGCTTGAGCGCACATCACCGCGTGGCCGGTGCCCCTGAGTTCTTTCTGGTATGCGATTCGTACGTCAGTGTCGGCCAGTACTGTCCGCATCTGCTCGGCTCCCGCCCCAATCACCACGACAATGGGGTCAGCTCCGGCAGCCTGGGCTGCGTCAATGGCGTGGAGAACCAAAGGCTTGCCACATAAGGACTGCAGCGCTTTGGGATACTTAGACTTCAGCCGGGTGCCTTCGCCGGCTGCCAGGATAATGCAGGCTGGTGATGGCATCAGTGGCCAGTTACCCTCCGGTGTAAGTACCAGTGGCAGTCAAGGGGAAAGTGCGCAGGGCCCCTTCACCTGCCAGCTTCTTCAGTAGGCTCTGTTAACCCTTGTGAGTGAGGCGCGGATTCTACTGATGAAGAGCGCAGCATTTTGCAAACCACTCAGAATCCGGGTCCCAGCTCGCCCGGCTTGCCGTACAAGCCGGCCAGCTCCAATAACTGCTCGGGACCTGTTGCCCCGACCAGTATTCTCCATCCCGGGCCCTGGCGCCAGGCGATTATGGAAAGTCCGTCGCTCGCGGTCAGGTAAAAGTGCAGTCCCCTCTGATATATGAAGTCAAGCCCGGAGACATCCAGGCTGTCACAGGGCAGGATAAAGTAGGAAACGACCGCACCGGGTCGCGAGTAGACCACCTGGCGGCCACTGCACATCTGCGTGTGAATGGGCTGGGCATGACCCGGTTGCCAGGCCGCTTGGATAGCTTGCCCGCTGCGGCCGGGGGGCTGCCGGATGGCTGCTGGCGCGATCAACTGTGCTGTGGCCGTGCGATGGGCTCTGGCCAGATACATCCAGCCCATAGGCCGGGGCAGCAGCGCCCCGCGAATGCCCACAGCCAGGATGATCATGAAGACACCGGCAGCGGCCAGAGCAGCGAGACGCCGGGCAGGTGCGCGGCTCGGGCCGATGCTGACCACCTTGCGGGCGACTGCGTCTATTTCGTCCAGGCGACGGCGTGCTCTGTTCCAAAAGCCTCTGGGGATGCGGGCAAGCTGCTGGTCGGGACCGCCGGCGAGCACCTTCAGCGAGTAGATTGTCCCAATCTGCCGGCTGCACGAGGGGCAGGTGACGATGTGACGAGCCAGCTCACGCCGCTGCTCGCTGGGTAGCTCGCCATCAACGAATGCCGACAGGGCCTCAGATGTAACGGGGCATCGCTCGGCCACTTAGCTTTACCTCACAGATAGCCGTGCTGCTGGGCATACTCCCGCAGGTGCTCGGCTAAAGCTCGCCGGCCCCGACAGATACGGCTGCGCACGGTGCCCAGCGGTACGTCGAGTGCTTGCGCAATGTCTTTGTAGCTCAGATCAAACATATCGCAAAGAAGGACCGCGGCGCGAAACTCTTCAGGTACCTGCGCCAGTGCTTGCTGGACCGGTTCATCAAGTTTGTGCTCTACGAGTATTGCTTCGGGCGGCATGTCGTTCGATTTATGCCATTGCTTGGGCGGGCCATCTTCGCCGTCGTCCCATGCCATAGTCTGGGGCTGGCGGGACTGCTGGCGGCAACGGCTGATATGGGTGGTCGTGACAATCTTCAGCAGCCACGCCCGGAAGTTTGTGCCCAGTTCAAACTGGTCAAACGAGACATACGCCTTGACCAAAGCTTCCTGGCTGAGGTCTTCAGCATCGCTCAAGGTGCGCGTCAGCCGGCGAGCAGCATTGAACAAGTTACGCTGATGACGCCGCGCCAGCCGTTCGAATTCGCGCCTGCGTCTGCCTGTTGGTTGATGCATACGAAACCAGCCTATCTTCCGGCAGATACGCGCGGCGCTTATTCACACTTAACAACGCCGCGCAGTGCCCCAACAGTTCCGCGGTTTGCCCGCTGTCGGGTCGGTGGTCCTATCTGCTCGACCACCGCTTGATAAGCGAACGAATTGGCTCCCGTGTGCGCCGGAATATCCGCTCCCCGAGGCTGCGGTGGTCGAGAAACTCCCGCTGGTGTTGGGTAAGCAGGTGGGGGGCGACCTTGTCCTTTAGTTTATATACGCCCCGCCAATCGTCGTCACAAAAGATGCGAAAGACAAGTGCCACAAGCGGATTGGATCCGGTCATTATGGCACTGGTAAAATCTACTATCACCGGGCGCCCACTGTTGTCAATCAGGATATTGTCCAGCTTGTGCAGGTCCCCGTGAGCGATACCTCGACTGTGCAGATTCTCAACCAACTCGGAAAGTAGACGAAAGAAGTCAGCAGGCACTTGCTCGTGATCAACATCCAGGACAGGCTCAGCAGGGACGTGCTGGAGGATAAGTGCGTAGGGATCAACTGTTCCGTAGCAGGACGGTATTCCTGGCAAGCCGTTGAGTCTCCCGTAGGCTACCTTCTCCCGGAAGACCAGGAAACGTCCCAGCAGCCGGCCAAACAGAGACTTGCCACTGCCGTAGTCTTTGATTAGCAGATCGCTGCCCTCCATACATACGATCTTGACTTCAGGACGCGCCCGCGGACCGGCGCGTAGTGTTTCCGAGGGCAGGTCAGCCAATTGTTGGCGAGTTAATTCAGAGGCAGTCATTGGTCTGTTTCAATCAGCGTTCTGTCTATTCTGATAGTCAGAGCCGCCGCTGGCGGGCAGGGCCACTGGCGTTCATTCGTTGACCAGGCTCTTCAAGTACGACAAGTCGGCCGCCAGGGCCTCGCGCTTTCCTTCACCTTCTACCCAGGAAAACTCCACGGCGATGCAGCCGGTGTAGCCCGACTCGCGAAGCTGGTTGACTAGTGGTCGGTAGTCTATTGCCCCGTCTCCCAGTGGCATGTACCTGACTTCATCGCCACCCGTCAAGCGGGCATAGTTTTGGGCGTGCATATGGACCACATACGGCATCACTGACTGTAATTGCTCGAGGGGTGTTTGCACTGCCATATCTGGCCCAACGTGGTAGTTGAGGCGGAGATTGTCGCGCTTAACTGATTCGGCCAGCCGTCGGGCGGCAGCTCCGGAATCGGCGAGGGTACGCCTGTCCATCTCCACTGCCAGCGTTATGCCCAGCTTGCTAGCTTGGTCACAGGCTTGCTGACACTGGCGGATGGTGGCCTCCCAGACAGCTTCAGTGGCCTGGGCGGAGGGCACGTCAGAGGCCCACACCCGGACTATCTCTGTGCCCAGGCAGTGGGCGGTATGAAGGGTATCTTCCAGCTCCACGGTGCCTTCGGCGCGCGTTTTGGTGCAACCGAATCGCAGGTAGGAGCTCAGAACCGGCACCATCAGGCCCTGCTGACGGATCATGCGCTGGACTGCCTTGACGCGGTTCTCGTCGAACTGCTCGGAGATGTGCGGCTCCCGCCCCCAAATCTCCACCCCGTCGAAGCCCAGGTCCGCTGCCACGTCCAGCACGTGGTCCAGTAGCCTGTCGCGGTAGGCGATCGTGCACAGAATTATTCTGATGTCATTGCCCTGGCTTGCGGCCATGCTGCCCTGCACGCCCTTGATTGTCCAATAATGCTCACTTCTATTCTATCTCTACGGGCTGCCCTTCGTCCACTGATTGGTGAATAGCGACTAGGATTTCCATGTTGTGGAGGGCCTCGGCCACCGAGACCAGTGGCTGACGACCGTCACGAATGCAGCCAGCGAAATGCCGGATGCTTTCAATAGCAAATCCTCGGGGTGTGCCGTGTGAGTCAACCACTACCAGAGGATTGGGCCACTCGCCACTGTCATGTGTGTACTTCTGGGAGCTGAGATTGTGGCTGCAATCGGCGTACATCGTGCCCTGGGATCCGACGAGCTGTACCTGAAAGTCAATGACTGCAGGCATAGCATCACCCAGGATCCAACAGTTGTCAAGGTGAACCACTGCCCCGTCAGCAAATTCCAAGATGCTGTGGAAAAAGTCCGGCGTGTCCAGCCCCATATCCGCCAACACACCCCGGCGAGCGACCGAATAGACGCGCACCACCCTGTCCTGCAGCAACCAGCAGGCCAGATCACTGATGTGTGAGGCCAGCCACCAGACTACCGTAGTCTGACCGCCCCAACTGAGTAGCTCAGTTGGCACCCAGATGGTGTTGCTCAGGCGGAATGAGGCCATCTCGACTTCCCCCAGCTCGCCGGCCTCAATGGCCTTCTTCATCTCTATAATAGTGGGATTCCAGCGGTTGTGGAAGTCCACCATCAGAGTGACGCCGGCCTGGTGGACGGCTGTGGCGATGGCGCGAGCTTCTTCCAGACTGGTGGCCATTGGTTCCTCTACGAGCAGATGTTTGCCAGCCTGGGCCGCGGCCATCGCGATGTCGTAATGCAGAAAATCAGGAGTGACCACCGAAACAGCCTGCACATCCTCATGAGTGACAAGCTCTTCATAATCTGTAGTGATGAACGGGATACCGTACTCTTCGGCCCGCCGGTTCAGCAGTTCTTCGTTAATGTCGCATATGCCAGCGACATATACGCCGGGCTCATCTGCCAGGGTCTTCAAGTGATTCTCGCCCCATGTGCCCAGTCCCACCACTCCAAAGCCGACTTGCTGGTCGCTCATTAGCTTAGCCTCTGGAAAGCAAATGCTGGTTGCTTCTATTGGCAGCTATCTACCTGCTCCTGCGATTATAGGAGATTGCTCTCAATGTTGTCAACGGGTTGACGCCTGCGGCAGAAGGTGATAGAGTCGTCGGCTGCGGCAACTGTTACTGCGGCTGCTTTGCAAGTGGGGCAACAACGGAAGGATTTCTGCTTTGTCTTACCGAAGTAGCCCCACCGGAATCGAATAAGAGAAATGCTACCGGAGGTTGAGCGAATATGGCCGACGATGCGTTGGGGTCAGCGTCGGAGGAGCCATCTGGGCCTGAAGAGCTGGAAATCGAACTCCATGGCGAACCTCAGCCCACCGAAGAGTCGTCCGGCGAACTCTTAGAGATTACGCAACAGGATATTGCCGACGTCTCTGCGGAGGGTTTGCCGGCCATATCGGGATTGGATGCGGTGGTGGCTGAGGGGACGGCTAACTGGGTTGACATTCCTGCGGTTTGCAGTCAAGCAGGTGACGGTTTCATTGTCCGCTTCCGCCAACTGGAGCCAGGCCGCTTCACGTATGCCGGTGCTGAACAGCGGCGCGGGCCGGCAGTAGGGTCTGCGCCCGGTGCCGGAAGAAATGTCAAAGCCGAGTTTGACCTCAGTGACTATCCGGGCTGTCCGGTCTGCGGGGCACCAGGGCTGGTAGTGTGCAGCGGCTGTGGGACGGTCAGTTGTGGGGCTTCGGTGCGCCAGACCAAGCAGGGCCTGGTTATGACGTGCCTCAACTGCCACAGGGACGGTGAGGTGCAGCCGGGTGGGCCGGGCACGCAGGTGTGGACAACTGGCGGCGCACAGAAGAAAAAGTACCAGGATTAGACGGGGTCCCAGCCAGCCTGCGGCCTTCCGTCGGGCCGGGGAGGTGTCAAGTGCTGGGCGGAGAATCAAACAAACTGCGTCTCAATACAATGAGGAGGTGACTTACGTGCCTGTTCCAGAAGTAGATGCTGACCTTTGTACCGGTTGTGAGTTGTGTGTGGATATTGCGCCTAATACATTTGAGCTCAATGACGAGGGCATAGTGGTGGTTATTGACCCAGAGGGCGACGACGAGGACGCCGTTCAGGAGGCCATCGACTCCTGTCCGGCGGAGGCCATCTCCTGGGCTGAGTAGCTCTAACTCGCAGCTGACAGTGGTTTAGCGCCAAAATGAGCGAGCAGCCAGAGTGACTGGCTGCTCGCTTGCTCTGTTAAGCTGACTGGCAGCAGTTGTCATATTGCTGGCAGCTCGGGCAGACAACATCTGATGGGCTTGCTAATCTATCTCCGACTCCGCCACAATTATTGTGGCCTCCTCCACAGCTATCTTCTGATCGGCGGAGTTGCGAGCTACCACCCGGATTGTGTGCTCACCGGGCATGCCGGCTGCGGCATTCCACTGGACTCGATATGGTGGCACATTGGTCAAGGCCACAATTTGACCGTCTACATAGAATTCGACCAGATTGACATCTAACCCGGAGCCAGCTCGTGCCTCGATGACGACTGAGCCAATTACCGCCTCCGGGCGGCTGCCCCGCACTACGATGACCAACTGGTCGTCGGCGAGGTGCCGTGTGCCAGTCAGTGCCAGCTGGGTAGTGGTTTGCGCCGGTGAAGCCTCGTAAGGTTGCCAGAACGCTGCCACTGCCACCTGCAGCGAGGCCGGCAACCCGGCTAGAAAGTATTGCCCGTCAATGGCCTGCCGATAGCTGCCTAGCACCAGGTTGTCAGTAGTCACCGCGTAGTCATTGTGTGCCAGGCCATCAGTGGCGGCATCTACTGAGAACCAGTTGATGAACACCACGTTGGGGAACTGCTCCCGTATTGCTCGATACATCTGCTCAATACTGGCGGCAGCAAAGCTACTGCTGAACTGTTGCGATGCCCGGCAGTAGTGAGTGGCGCCGTATTCACAGATTGCTATGGGCTTGCGCGCTCCGTATAGACTGCATACATAGCGCAGGTCGTCTACCAGATCGCGCTGGGCCGGCTGGCTGATGTCGCCGTCGTGGTAGAGCACGGCATAGATATTCACGCCCACCCAGTCCACATAGTCGTCCCCGGGATAATACAGGGGAATTGTGCGTCGCGGAGTGGCGAACGGACACCAGACCATTATGACATTGGGTGCAACAGACTTGATGGTCTCGTACACCAGCCGCCACTTGCGTATGTACTCGTCGGGGTTGCCGGAGTAGACCATCCAGGTGCCATTCATCTCCGAGGCAAAACGCAGCAGAATCGGCTTTTCTGCCTCTGCGGCGGCCTGCGCCCACCTGTGCAAATATACGTCGTCGCGGACCTCATCCAGACCGTTGTTAGGCTCCCAGGCAATATGGGGCAGCGCCCCGTGTTGGTGGACTTTGGCCACCCAGTCGGTGGGGAATGGTTCGCCGTAGCCCAGATAGCGCATATAGCTACTGTGCTCTTTGCCCACCAGCCGCTCGAATAGGGCGATGTCTCCGGCGACGACGGGATCCTGCTCGATGTAAGCACCTATGAAGCACTCGCCCTGCACTGGCGCAACTGTCGCCAGCAGGCTTAGCACCATCACAGCGGCCGGCCATCGCCATAATCGTTCAAGATGTCCGGACAGGATTTGCTTTCGCATTACAACGATAGGTTGAAGGCCTCCGCCGGGCTGTCGTGGAGCAGGAACTGGGCAATGCGTATGGCCTCGTCCATCGTGTCGTCACCACGTTCGACCCGCTCGGCTAGCACCTGGGCAATGTTGCGGCGGGCTTCATACAGATGTCCGTAGACCAGCTCTACATGGTCCAGGTCACCACCAAACCCGATAATCTTGTTAGCCGGTACCAGATCCAGCCAGTCGCGCAGAATCTGCCGGGTACCGCCGGCAGAGATGATGTGCATCCAGGCGAGGTCCACCCATACATTAGAAAAGTACTTGGCCAGCACTCCGCACTCGCGGGCGTAGGGATAACCGGCGTGGAACAGGTCGAAGCGGGCCTGTTTGTATTCCAGCAGCAGGTTGCTCAGCAGCGTCGGATTAGTGTTGGCGATCAGGTTATTACCGCCCGCCTGGATGCCGGTGTGGAAGATGATGGTCATGTCATTTTCCATCGCCGCCTGCACGCACTTGTGCAGCATATAGTCCTGCAGCGGCTTGGCTTCAGCCCAGGAGAGGCCCTCGCCCAGGTGGTCGAAGATGCGGTTGAATCTGCTCTCCGCCTCGTGGTGTGTGACTTTGTCCCATTTCAGTGAGCGCTGGTAAGCCAGGCCAATCTTGAGGGCGACGGCGCCGTTTTGCTTACTGTTGCCGATATAAGTCTGGGCGGCGGTAGCCAGGTCGTCAAGTGAGTGAATGGCCGTATCGGCGGCAGCGCTTAGCTTTTCGATTTCACCTTGTGAGCGGGCAACAATAAGTTCGTGAGTCGCCGGTTTGGGGCGATCTGGCTGCCGAGAATAGAGTGCATTCGGGTATCCAGGGCGGATCACTGGTATGAACAGCTCCCGGTCGCAGTCGGTTCCAAAATCTGGATTGTCCAGCACAGAGATGGCAATGTTACACCGTTCCTTGAGCACCTGCTTGTGCCAGCCGGGCTGGTTGGCCTGCCGCATCTTTTCAGTGGCCTCAGCCAGTGCTGCAGCTGACAGCTCCTGGCAATCGAACAGGTCTTTGAGGGTCCGTATCCACATCCGCGCGTATGAGCCGTTGCGGATCTTCGGCCAGTAGGGCGCCAGTAGTTCCCAGCGTGGCGCAATTTCTCCCTTCGGGTCCACAATCTTCTCGGCGACCTCCGGCGGACACCCGGCCGCGTGCAGGTCACCGATAACATAGTCATCAATCATCTCCAGGACATCGGTGTCCCTCTTGATCCGTTCCGCCTCTGGATTGAGATGCTCATGTGAATCAATTACAGAAATCTTCTCAATCTCGGTAAGGATCTCTACAGTTGTTTCCGCCTCGCTCATAGTGTCACTAGCTCCTTTCTGTTAGGCATCCAGCTTCCCGGCGTGGTGGGTGTGTTAGAGTGATTTTCACCTCAGCGCCGACATGCTTCTTCTCAAGACGTGAGTAGCCCCACATCGAACATCCACTTCACCGCTCGCTCCATAGTCTCCTCAGGGGTGCATCTCGGATGGTATCCAAGTCACAAGGAAATCTTGGAGATATCCGGGCACGTGTGCTCAAGGAGATGAAAGTGAGCGCCAAGCTCCGGCGATATCTCTGCGACATGGAGATTGGTGCAAAAGCTACCTTATATTATAGGAGGAGGGGGGATTGATGTCAAGAGGGGGGTATGGTAAAATGATCGGTAATGGTTGAACCATTATTCTGTAGCAATGGTGATTGAGCTTATGCA
>Ga0114925_10001996_pt1 | contig 10297 bp, 11 predicted proteins | sample SumtaG_2_FD_87287 | JGI IMG/M metagenome (GOLD analysis project Ga0114925, IMG submission 87287) | Deep subsurface microbial communities from Indian Ocean to uncover new lineages of life (NeLLi) - Sumatra_00607 metaG | ecosystem: Environmental > Aquatic > Marine > Oceanic > Sediment | place...
CCCGACTGGCGGGGTGTCGATGTCGTTTCCGGCGAACTACCGATTCGGAGGGTGCGAGGTACTCTTGAACCGGAGCCTTTTTGAGCAGCGCGACCGACACCCCGATGTCGAAAAACGCACGTTTTCGGTCGTAGGTACGCTCAAAAGGAGGGAGCCCAAAGTTCTCCTTCTCCAATCGAAGGCCAAGTCTGTCGAGCAGGCACTCGAGCTTCCGATCAACATCACCGACCTCACCATCTGGTGTGTGGTCGAGCGGCAGGGGACAGGCGTGGCGACGGTGTATGTGCCGTCGAGGGGCGCGCCTGAGCCTCACCTGGCTGTCGATCCAGGCGAGATTCGGCACTGGAAAAACGGGGAATACAGCATCGCCTGGGAGATCTAGGACCTTGCCGGGTGTCCAGGTGTCACGTACTCTTGCGGTGCTCATCGTTCACAGGGAGGCGAGACGGAGTCTCCGAGCAAAAAAGGGGCCACGGGATAAAACCCGCGGCCCCTTGGTTTTTTGGGGGTGCGCTTTTACGGGGCTGGCTGAGCTGGGTTGCCCTCGGGCATTTCGTCCGGGGTCTGGATGATGTCCTCGGTGTCGCCATCGCCGTCGCTGTCGCCTTCGCCGTCACCGTCGCCGTCGCCGTCGCCGTCACCGTCGCCTTCGCCATCCCGTTCACCTTGAGGCTCATCCGTGAATTCCTCGGCCTCGGCGGCGGCAGGCTGGGTCTCATGCTCACCGAGCTCAGCGGGCTGCGTCACCGCCCCAGTGTCGCTCGCTTCCTCGCCTCCAGCAGCAGTCGGCTGTGCGGCCTCTTGGGCCGGTACCGAGACTACCTGGCCGCGGTCGCTCCAGTCGAAAGGCGGCGGCTTGCCCTCAGAGGTAGCTGGGGCATTGGCCATTGCCTCGACCACGTCAACGGGCGCGGACTCGGTCTGCTCGACAGGCTGCTCGGGAGCCACCGGCACGCCGTCGATGATGTCGATGGCATGTGAAAGGTGGATGGCAACGTCGCTGTCCGGGTCAGCCCAGATGCGACGGGCGCGGAGAATCAGGGAGCGCACTAGCACATGAGATCCGGGGGTGGCGGGAGCATCGGCGGGCGTCGAGGGGATCGTTCCAACACGAGGCGGAGCTTTGCGCTCAGGGGTGCGAATGGCGCTGAGAATGCCGCTGGACTGGCTACGGGCCTGACCATGGACGGCTTCACGGACGCTGCGGCGCCCGCTACGGTGAACGGTGGCTGAAAACTTGGGCTTGGATTCGTCGGACATCAGTTGGTTCCTTGTAGATGGGAGTAGGCCTGCTTGCACCACGTCCCAATGTCTTTGAGCGCGGCAACGGGCAGGAGGGTTCCTTGGTAGGTCTCGGATCGGACGAAGTTGGGGTTCGACCCGTCTCGAGCTTCGAAGTGCGAGGTGACCTCGCCGTTGGTGCAGGCAAGGGTGAGCTGGGCCCATCGGGGCGCGGCCACCTTGCCGAGCATGGCTTGGAGGATCGGCGTCGGGATGCCGACCTTCATGTTGTTGGACTCGCCGAGCCAGGTGATGAGGTCACCGATGGCTCCGGGCGGGATGAAGCTGCCTGCGTACGCCTTTTGGCGCGTGAAGGGCTCGCCACCGTCCTCAGAGCGGGACTCGAAGTAGGCGAGGAGCTGGCCGTCCTCGCACGAGAGAGTGAGCTGGGCCCATCGAGGGGCCTCCATCTTTCCGATCAGTTTTTGAAGCATGGTCGTCTACCGGGCTTGGGCTGCGGAGCGGTGACTCCGAACCTGCTTATCCTAGCGGCGACCGCAACCCCCGACGAGAGTGATGGGGCGGAAAAAGGGGCGCTGGCTTTGTTTCATGGACCCACAATCCCAGGGCCGAGTTGAGCTCCCTAAGAAGGCTGTGACGGGATCTCCCCGCCCACCATACGCCGCGCGAGCTGAATCTATCCGACTTGACCCAGACCTCAAAAAAACCCGCAGATCGGCTCATTGAGCGCTTATGCGCAGCATCTGGAGCACCAGCGGGAGGACCCAAAGCACTAGCAGAACAAGCGCCAAACCGCTCTCAGACCGGCCAGATAAGGCATTCACGCTGTCCAGGCTACCAGCTGTGGGGCGCCTCACGGTAGGCGAAAAAAGCGCGCAATAAGCGTTGACGGGTCCGAATTGGCGTGGGAGCGTGAGGACGACCTGGGAGGACCAGGTCATCTGCCGGGAGGACCGGCAGGGAAAGACAACTGAAATGACCGACAAAAACGCACATTATGGTGTCCAGGACGCCCTCAGCTCCATCCTTGCCCTTTCTCAGGAGATTGACGCTGACGCCGCTGACATCACCTCCGAAACCTCGCACTACGCCGTTCACGGTCCTGCGGGCTGGGCCTACATTCGAAGCGATGGCGAGGGCTTCCGCGGGCCCACTGGCTCGCCCCGGCCTAAGACCGAAAAGGGCCTCAGTGAGGTCATCGCGGGCCAGGACCGATACGGATGCCTTGACGACCTTTGCCGCGCGCAGCTCGGCGTGAAAGCTGGGCACTACACGGCTTGCGACGTGCTTGTGTGCGGCATGGCAGCCATCGAGCTGCTCCGGGGTCGCCCCCAGCTCGACCCTGTACCCGAGACCAGTCTCGAGGACTGGCTCACTCCCATCGACATCCTCGACGCCGTCCAGGCCATCCAGTAGAGCACGGAAACCACAATGAGCGAAGCAATCCAAACCCGTGACGTCCGCGATTGGGACCGTGAGCCCCACCGGCAGATCCTCATGCTCTGCCTTCGCATGGACTCCTTCATCACCTCACAACAGGCTGACATGCGCGCGGACGTTGACGAAATGTACCGCGCTGGCTTGCTTGAGTACGAGGACAAGACCATCGCGGCAACCATCATTGGAACTCCCGCACAAGCTTTCGTTGCCGAGTACTTGGACTTTCAGCCCGGCTGGCTTGTCCAGGCGAGCCTGACCCCTGAGGGGCGCGCGGTGGGCCTCGGTGTCCTGCTCTCGCAGGAGCTGGTTGACCTCGTCCACAGCGGAGTAGAGCGGGCTACTGGCGAGTCGATTATCACCGAGCTGGGCAGGCGGAAAGAGGCAGTCGATGAGCGCTTCAAGATGGAAACCGACCAGTCTGCACGGAACAAGCAGGTCCTGAGCCTTGGGCGCGAGAAGCTGGTCGATCTGCCGCGCCTGTTCGACCGCGGATAGGCACATGGAACTCAAGCCAGCCGAAGTCCGACTCCTCGGTGAGCTACTTCGCGGGGAGCAGAAGAAGACGCCCGTGCGCGCGTGCATCAGTTTGGTGCGCAAGCGTCTTGCGGCATGGCGCGAGCCTGAGGGTTACGTCGTTTTGACTGCCAGGGGCAACGCCGCCGCACGCGACCTGTGGCCCGACATCGAGCCCCGAAATCTCCAAGCCGCTGAGGAGCGGTTTGTGGGCCCTGCTGTATCTCGGCAGTTGGCCCTGGGTCTTCCTGATGCTCCCCGCGGGCCCCTGACCGCCGAGTCCGCACTGGCAAGGGTAGTGTCCCCCGGGATGACCCGCGATGGCGCCGAGCAGCGCGCGCGCGTCCTCCTGGAGTCCTACCCGGACGGTCGTGGTTTAGCATCGGCCAGTACAGATGCCCTTGAGGCCTTGGGTCTAGCCCCCAGCCAAGCCGAGGCGGTCGTCGCCGCCTTTGGCCTGGCCCGTGCGTGCCGGCAGGGATACGATGCGCGCCGTCCGCGGATTGACTCTCCGGCGGACATGGCCAGGGCCGTGGTGATCCACGGAGACGTGGCTGACCTCGAAGTCGAATGCCTGTGGGTCGGAGCGGTTGACCAGGGCCGCCGCATCACCTCCATCGACTTGGTGGGCCAGGGCGGACTCAATAAGGTCGACGTGGTCCTTCGCGATATTTTCACGCCCCTGATCCGTGTAAGGGCAGCCGCGTTCTTCCTGGCCCACAACCATCCGAGTGGGGTGCTTCAGGCATCCAAGTCCGATTTCCTTATCACACAGCGCGCTGCGGCCATGGGCAAGGCCCTGGGGCTGGACTACATTGACCACGTCATTTTGGCCCCTAGCGGTGACTTCATCTGTATCGAGGATGGAGGCGGACAATGAGCCAGGAGTTCTCGTGCCGTGCGTGTGGGCGGTTCAGCCGCTCGACCAAGGGCTGGTATCGAATGACCTTGGACTATTCCAACGGCCGCCGGGAGTTTGCGTGGGTCTGCTCGGCGAAGTGCCGTGTGGCTGCGTGGACGCTGTGTCCCAACGGAGCCGAGCAGGAGGAGGATTTCCGACCTGTACGCCGGGGTCCATGGGCAGCACTCAAGAGTGCCTCGAAGGACGCCGTGGCCTTGTGGGATCGCATGCAGTACGCAACCAGTGAGGAGCGCCAGGCGGCTCGGGAGTTTCTGGAGAACCTCGGTCGTCACGTTCTCGTCGCTTGGGACGCCATCGAGGATGAGGAAGGCATTATCTGGGTTAGCCACGGGGACCCACGCAAGGACTTTCGCGGTCGCCCCTTCCTTGCGCTGCGGCGCGTCGGCGACGACGTCAAGCTTGTCGTATGGGAACTCACCCACACCGGCGTCCCAGATCTGACTCCTCCGGTCTGGGAGACCGCGCCATCCAGTCCTCCGGCAGACGTTCGCCTCGGTGACGTGAGCCGCTTCGTTGTCCGTCTGTCCGGTCGTCTGCGCGGGGTCCTGGATGGACGATCTCGCAAAGTGGCCAAGGAAGCGACGCAGTCGGCGAACATTTTGCGCAGGGCCCTTGAGGTCCTCGAGTCTCCGCTTTCTAGCTAATGAGCTCACGTCTGGGGTGGCTTCGGGGTGACGCTCGTGAGCCGCTGGCCCCAGCTACCGCTGTCAAGTCCCCGATGAGCTACCTCGATTTTCATCCATCTGTGGTCCCTGGTGCCTCGCTCCTGATGGGGTCTTCCCAGAAACCCATCGGTCAGTACAATGCCCGTCTAGGTCAGCGCTGCGCCTGAACACGCAGAGCTTGCCTCGATTCCCCCTGGTCTTCCGTCTTCCGTCTTCCGTCTTCTCCATGCTCAGCGCGCACCTTCTTCGAACGATGACCCCCGCCTACCTCAAAATCTCACTGCTCAAAGGCCGCTAGCGATGCCCTCGCAAGGTCGGCTCACCCCGGACTTCAACGAGGCCAACCGCTTTGTGCGGGCCCTCGCACGTGGCCAGGACACATGGCACACGTGGCAGACCTTTGACGACGACCCACAGCGCAAGCTTGCAACGCTCGGGACTATCCGCCACGGCAACCTCAAAGATTCGTGGAAGTCGCTGGTCGCCCTGAACAAGCGCCGAGCTGGCGTCCACGTCTGCATCAGTCAGACCGACGGCCAGGGTCGAAGCGATGAGAACATCATCGCTCCCCGCGCTATCTTCATGGACTTCGACGGCGTCGAGCCGACCGGAGACTACCCGGTCGCCCCGTCGATGACGGTGCGCAGCCGAAACGGCTGCCACGTCTACTGGCTGCTCAACCCGACGACCGACTTGGACACCTGGCTGCACTGCCAGTTCGTGCTCTCGGGCATCTACGGTTCCGACCAGAGCATCTGCACGCTTCCGGCGACGCTGCGCGTGCCCGGATTTCTCCACAACAAGGCGGACCCGTTCATGGTCCACCTTGAGCAGTTCGACCCTGATCGTCGCTACGACCTGGGAGAGATCGTCGGTGGCTTCGACATTGCCGAGCTGATCAACGAGGAGATTGAAAAAAGGCGTGAAGCCAAGAAGCGCGCCAGCCAGCGACCGGATGGTGGCGTCGAGAGTTACCAGAACCGCTTGGGTCGGGCTCTGGCGTGCCTCGACAAGTGCTCGGCTCCCTCTCAGGGCCGAAACGTCTATATCTCGAAGCACGTCATCCCTATCGGGTATCGCTTCGGGATTGGCTCGCACACCGACTGCTCAGAGTGGGAGGAGCACGTGCTTCGCTGGTGCGACCGTATGGGTCTCTACTCGCGGGACTTCCGTGAGCGCGAAGTTCGGGCGAGCTGCCGTAGCGTGTGGAAATCGCTCGGGAAGGGTGTTGGGTTCGGAACCATGCTCGACCGCAACTCCCCCGAGTGGGAGGAAAAGCAGCGGCGCTATGAGGCGAAGCAGCGCCAGCGCCAAGAGCGTGAGGATGCCTCGTGGGCCCTTTCGCTTGACTACATCGATCAGATGGAAAGCGGCAGTGCCCCGGAGTACGAGCAGGAACCAGCGCCATGGTTTCATGAGCAGCTCCGCGATGCCACCTTCGAGGAGGGGCAGCCGCAGCAGACACTTCGCAACCAGTTTCATTCTGAGCTGGGCCCTGCGAACGAACCGCCAGCCCCAAACAACCGTGCCGCTGAGGCTCCGATCTCGATGGGTGGCGGGAACGGCGGACCTCCGTTTGACGGCCGGCTGCCTTTTCCAGGCGTCAAGTACACGCCGCTTTCCGAGTTCGAATATCGGGCTGCCGACCTGGCTCCCGACAAGCACCCTCTCAGCGTCCGTGGCAATGCTGCCCGCTTCTTGGAGCGCTACCAGCACGCCGTTCGCTACTGCGAGCCCATGGCCAAGTGGTACGTGTGGACAGGCCAGCACTGGGACTCCGACGACCAGTCGGGTGTAATGAACCTGGGGCAGCAAGTCGCAGCTCAGCTCCATGGTCTGATTGACGACGAGTCCCTGAACATCGCTCCGCCCTACCCGCTCGAAAAGTGGCAGCTTGCGGAGCGCAAGCGCAAGCGTGACAAGCTCAAGAGCTGGGTCTCTCGTTCGGAGCGCACAGCGGGCATCAAGGAAATGGTCGAGTTTGCCAGTTGGCAAAAGCAGATCCAGGTCCACCCCGACGAGCTCGACAAAGACGACTTCCTCATCAATACGCCCTCGGGCGTTGTCGACATCCGCACCCTCGAGGTTCGCAACCACGATCCTAGCCTGCACCAGACCTTTACGACGCCGGTGCCCTACAACCCAGATTCCAAGTGTCCTCGATGGGTTGAGTTTGTCCGCTGGGCCATGGGGGGCGACGAGGAGCTGGTCGCGTTCCTGCAACGAGCTGGCGGCTACTCTCTCACCGGGTCAGCCCGCGAGCAGGTCTTTTTCTTTTGTTACGGCATGGGTGGAAACGGAAAGTCCACCTTCCTGGATGCCCTGTTGGAGCTGGCCGGTGGATACGGTCGAGCTTGCAGCTTTGATCTGTTTCTCTCGGGACCCCAGCAGCAAAGCGGTCCCACGCCGGAGCTCCTCCAGCTCAAGGGCGCCCGTATGACCTATGCCTCTGAACCCGAGGAAGGCAGGGCACTCAAAGAGGCGCTGATCAAGCGAGTGACGGGTGGTGAGCGCATGGTTGCGCGTGGCCTTTGGAGCGCCCCCATCGAGTTCTACCCAAAGTTCTCGCTGTGGATCAGCGCGAACCACAAGCCTCAGATCAAGGGCACTGATGAAGGCATCTGGCGCCGACCACTTCTGATCCCCTGGGACCAGAGCCTCACCGATGAGGAGAAAGACCCTACGCTCCCCGCCAAGCTCAAGGACGAGTACGAAGGCATCTTGGCTTGGTTCATCCAGGGTGCACACGAGTGGTACACCAAGGGGCTCCAGATCCCCGAGCGGGTCAGGGCTGCGACCCAGGAGTACCGCAACGACATGGACGTCCTGGCGGGCTTCATCGGGCAGTGTTGCGTGACCAACCCCAACGGTCTTAAGTACCTCACCTCCAGCCAGGACCTCTACGATGCCTACCGTAAGTGGTGCGAGGATGCGCGCGAGAAGATTCTCAGCCGCAAGGCCTTTGGCCAGCGCCTTCGCCAGCGTGGCTTCGAGTCCAAGAAGCGAAGCGGTCGCATGCACTTCCTTGGCATTGGACTGAGCGAGCAGCAGGAGCAGGCCCCGCCTGAGCACATGGGCTTTGACGACTTCGATGAGTACGACGACGGGCGTTACCCCGACCCGTAGCTCAGCAGCTGTCCCACAAGTCGTAGTACCACTGTGCCCGCCGCAACACGGCGGGCACGTACTTTTGGGTCTCTTGGGGCCACGTGTCTGGTGCGTCGCTCTGCTTGATACGTCCAGGCCCGGCGTTGTAGGCGGCCAGGGCGTGCTCCATGTCCCGCTCGCGCAGCATGCGGTGGAGATAGTAGGCGCCGAGCCAGGCGGACTGCGCGGGGTCCTTACGGTTGAGCGATCCAAAGGGCCAGTCCCCGTTGGACTTCATGCGGTTGCGGCTGTCGTTAGCAGTGCCCTCAAGCAGCTGGGCCAGGCCGACGGCGCCCTTCGAGCTTCCCGCCACCGGGGACCACTTGCTTTCGGTGTGCACGAGGCCCGCGAGGATGTGCGGCGGGACGCCCCACTTCTCCGCCGCGGCCGTGACGTAGGGCATGTACTTGTAGGCGCGCTCAGCGGTCTTGGTGCTCTCGCCCTCGGCCGAGATCTTTGCCTTGTACGCTTCGAGCGAGCATCCGGGATCGCCCTGGGGGATTCCGCGGAGCGTCCGGATGCCGAAAGCAACACCCAGGATGCCCAGAGCCGCCAGTCCAGTGGCGACGGTGTAGGTCCGATCTTCGTTCGCGGTCAGGGCCTGTAGCACACGGGGAGTGTATCAGGTGGTAGCTTTGAGCCATGTCGTGGGCCGATGCCGTGATGGTGGCGCAGAAGCTGACGCTCCCCGAGCGGTACTCCCTCGAGGGCCTGGGGAGCTTTCCGATGGTCCTGCGAGATCCTGGGGGCGAGACCGTGGACAAGCTGGCCGCCAAGGGTCTATGCGACGAGTACGGTCTCACGCACTACGGCCGGGAGGTGCTCGACGCCCTCAGGGGAACTGGGCCCACACGCCGACGCCGCGTACCGCTACCCATCTTGCAAGGTGAGGAGCGGCGCCAGGCCCTGGCCGAGCAGCGCAAGCACTACCGCGCCGACTCCGACGTGCTGGAGCACCTCGAAAGGCGAATGAGCGAGCTGGACCAGCAGGTCAAGCTGCTCAACGAGGAGCTGACTAGCTTGCAGTGAGGTAGCCGCCGACGGCGCTACCCAGGCCGGGCACCACCCCACCGATGGCAGCCCCCGCGGCGGTTCGGCCTCGCTCACTGCCCTTGGGCATCGCCGCGGCTGCGCCCGCAGCTCCCCCTGCCATCGAGCCGGTGACCATCCACATGATGGTCCAACCGGGGCCAGACTCCATCTGCTTGGCGATAACAGTCCCGAGCATCAGGCCAAGAAAAGATCCGACGCCACCTCCAACGGCAGCTCGACCCTTGTCCGACATGGGATTCGCGGTGGCCCAGGGCTGCATCGAGGACTGCATGGCACCAGTGTAGCGCCGCAGCTCGGTGGAGCTCAACTCAGGTCACAGGGGTGAAGCCGCACACGAACTCGTTGGCGATAGCCAAGGTCCGGTACCAGAGCCACCATCGCCACAAGCCGACGGTGGTCTCGGCCTGTTGGGGCGACTTGACCTGGACGAAGTCGTCCTTGTTCCAGGGTGCGCCCTCCGCGTAGAGGCTGTTGAGCGCATACTCAGCCGCCTCAGCGGCCTCAAGCAGGTACTTTCCTCCGGTGATTCCACCAAACTCGTCGGGAATGTATCCGGTGATGAGGTCGCAGACCTGAATCTGGTTGTTGTTTCGCCACGCCATGAACTGGCCCTCGAGGGAGGCCTCGACTCCAGGGGTGAAGAAGCTCGTGTACTGGTTCCCCTTGGGCCAGCCCGACCTCATTGTCTGGTCATCAGGGCTTTGAACCGCGCCCTCTTTGATCTGGACCTTTTTGATTTCGGGGCCAGTGCCCTTGAGGATCTTCCGGCCGCGAACAAATCCGGCGATACCGACGGCCGCTAGGCCGGCGCTCACAGCATAGATCGCCAAGGTGGAGAGCGGGTTCTGCTGCCGTTTCACGGCGGAATCCTACCATGGGGGGTGCTTGGCGGACGAACGGCCCCCGGGGCACATTCGTAGGCTAGGATGTGACGTGGCCATCGTTACCGCGAACGACCCGATTTTCTGGACCGCAGGCCCGAACGCGGAGCACGAGTTCGGTGACGAACTGTCCATTCCCGGCCTGTTCAAGACGCTGCTGCCGGGGGCCACCTTCCAGGAGGCGCTGCAAGCCGATGCTGGCCTGAAACAGGGGTTTGGAGTGGCATGGCCCGCGCTCGATGAGCTGGGAGAGACGATCCAGGGGGTGACCGGAAGCGGGCCGCTCACCGACTCAGTGATCCAGGGCCTCGTGACCCAGAACAACGACCAGCTATTTTTTGCCATGCGTGAGCTGGCCCAGCTCGACGTGGTGCGATCACTTCGAGCGGTGGTCGGTCAAGTCGCCGTCACCGTCGGATTTTCCCGCAAGGCCA
>Ga0114925_10001997_pt1 | contig 10294 bp, 13 predicted proteins | sample SumtaG_2_FD_87287 | JGI IMG/M metagenome (GOLD analysis project Ga0114925, IMG submission 87287) | Deep subsurface microbial communities from Indian Ocean to uncover new lineages of life (NeLLi) - Sumatra_00607 metaG | ecosystem: Environmental > Aquatic > Marine > Oceanic > Sediment | place...
GATCGTTTTGCCTGGCGCCTGCGGCCTATAGGTCACGCATGCTATTAGGCGTCATCTGCCGGCGCAGGGGCTTTACCAACAACCTCCTGCGCATAGTGTGCCGCCGCTAGAGCAGCTCCGGCATCACCGGACGCACACAAGAATTCTCCAAGCTGCCCTTTGAACAGATCGGGCATGAACATCTCACCCAGCGTCACAGCACCAGCTGCGAAAACGCCGGCATGCACATCGAAGCCACCCACGTCCGTGACTTCCAGATCGGTCTGTGCGAAGACGGCGCCCATAAGAGCGCCGTTAGCTGCAATGTAGCCCCGCCGGACAAGCGCGTTGGTTGCCCGTGAGGCCTGCGCCTTTTCCTCTGCACGCTTTCGCATCGCAGATTTCCGTCGCGATACTTCGCGTTTCCAGAGCTGATTCGCGGTTACTCCGGGGGGCTTTTTGGCCGTCCCATAGTTTGCTTTGTGCTTCGCGGGCAATCCCATGCGCCGGATACTAAAGCATTGCGCTCTATTCGTGTTACGCGTGGGACACGCAACGCGTTCACAGTATACGCGTCATTCTAACGGTATAACGATAGTTATTGTGTATTTTATGGCACCGTGATAGGTCATTTAGTCGTGAAAAGGCGGCAGGTTGTGTCAACTACAAAGCGGGTCCCCGTGCCCGAAACTCTTGTGTCTGCGTGTCAAGACGCGCATGAGGTGGCCACCGAATACACCGTGAAACGCAAGCGAGGACGGCGATGGGTTTCCGTCGGTGAGCCTGTGATGGCGCTTCGCGAAGAAGAGGCGATGCTGGCGGAAGTTGCGTGGAATCCGTCGGATCACACCGCGGAATCATACGCTGCGCAGCTATACGATATGGCGCGCGACGATGCTGTCTCTGAGGGTGAAGGCCACTATCAATTTGCGGGCGTTCACGCGATCGATGACCGGACGGGAGAGGAGGTTTTTTGCATGACTCTCCACGTCGAAACAGACGAATTAGGCGAGGCGAGCGCTGCTCCTGCCTCTTCTTTTGAAGGCGGTGCGGCGGGCCTGGAGCGCGCAATTGGCTGTGTAGAACGCCTCGCGACGCTGCTTGAAAGGTCGCACAGGAGCCAAGTTGTAGCCGGGGAAAAACAGTTCGATCAGATCGAGTCTCTTAGATCTCAATTGCAACTTCACTATGCAGAGCGGTCGGAAATCGAGGAAACAAAAGCTGAGATCACGGCGGAGGTGATGAAATATTCCGCGCAAGCGAAACGCATGGAGGCTCTAGGAGAAACGCTGCAGGGCATCGTTCAACAGTTCGGTCCGGCCATTCTTTCTTCATGGCAGGCTAAATCGCAGCGAGCAAATGGGAGCCCGCAGAGTGATCCTGGGCCAACAAAGGACACAGATGAAAAGGTGGGTGAGCCTGTCACCCTGTGTCACGACGCTGGAGTAGTAGACAGGATTCTTTCCAGATTAGATCAGGGAGCATTCCTGAATTTTCGTCAGGCCTTTACAGACGCACAGTGGAAGCATTGGGAGGCTGCCCGCTGCGCTTCACAGGCGAGTGACTTTGATCGTGAATTCGTAAGGCTTTTGATTGCCTGCAACGTGCGAACTCGCGAAGAAGCATCGGAGGTTGTTACTGCGTGGGGGAAAGCTCTGCCAGTGGAAGAAATCGGAAACATGGCGCCAGTGTTGATGGGCTTATCAGCGCGTGTGTCATTTCCGCTGCAGGAAGAGGAGTAATGAAGCATCAAAAAACAACAGTGGCCAGTCTCGTTGTGATTTCCCTTCTTTCCGGTCTGGTGAGGATCACACCTTTCATCCTGATTTTCCTGGCAGTTGCATACTTTGCAGCAAGGTCCGACGTGCTGTGAGCCTTGGAATCCGGCTACCTCTTGCCATTGTGATTACGCAAGATGATTGGAGAATTGCGAGGATCCGAGCGGAAAAAATGCAGTCTACACTGACAGCTGAGACAATCGATCAAAGAAGATCTCCAGGATCGACATTAGGTGATTTTGCAGACGCCTATGCCACAGAGCAGAAGGTGGCCAACGTGGCGCGCGTCCGATACGTTCCAGAATGGGAGCCAAAGCCCTACGATCTCGAACTGTCCGACGGGCGCAAAATGGAAATCAAGGTATCACGGTGCAAAGGCCCGCGGTTGCTGGTGTCTGAATATGCTTCGAGGTATTCAGAGGCCGATATTTACTTGCTCTGTGAATTGCCCTTGTTAGATCCTTCATGGTCCAGATGGGGCACCGAGCTTCTTCGAATTGTTGGCTGGGCTCGATCGGAAGACGTAATACAGGATAAGTTTTTTGAGGAGCATTTCGGCCCCAAGAAAAGACCCACCTACGTTGTTCCTCAGAGCGCTCTGAATTGCAGTGCCCTATGAATGTCAACGGACCTATGGTTGATCTAATTGAACGTCATACAGAAGGCCGTGGCGTCATCCTGCATGGCCTTGAGGATGCCTTGATTGGTGTAGCGGAGCTGCCCGATGGCAATTCCGTTACTGTGTACGATCAAACAAAGATCATCGAGATTTTGAAAGAATCGGGATTGAGCGAAGACCAGGCGCAAGAAAGCTTTGCGTGCAATGTGAATGCTCGACTTGCTGGTTGCGATTCGCCCATATTTGTCATCCGACCGTAATGGGTCCGCCTGGGCTCCAGGTGTCACACACTTTGAAAGCTTCGCACGTGAACTGGTGACCTTGGCAGAAGCCACGCCCACCGTCTTCGCTTGCGACGCCACAAGACTTCGCTTTAGGTGACACGTCGTAGACTCCGCAATTTCCACACCTGCGGAGCGTCGCAAGCTTGAGCGGAAGGTGCCACCGTGCCGCTTTCATCGGCCAGAATATTGGCGGTGGGTCTCCGGGAGTATCCGGCCCAAAGCCATACCTAACCGTTGCAACGTGGCGATTTTCGCGATCTAGGTGGCCATCCTGGGCAGCGTCTGGGCACCTGTTTTGATAGTAGCCATAGGGCATAGCTAAGTATCTTTGCGAACGCGCTGTGCTGCAAATTTGCGCGCAGCATCACCGCCCCATAGCTCCCAAGCGCCAACAACCGCAGATGTTCTAGCGTCGTGGCCTTGCTTCTTTGCTGCTCTGTAACGGCTTTCCCAGCGAGGGAAAAATTGCAGCACCTTCCTGCAGTCCACGCGGCGACCTGCAGAAATACTCATGGCCATAGCAACGCCTGCAGGCGTTCCGAATTTGTTTTCGCGTGAAAAAAGCACGTCAAGCGCACGGCGTGCGGCTTTACGGGCTTTTTTCGGCATTTGGCACATCACTGGGTCAGTTGTTGTAGGCGGGATTACATACGACACGCAACCAACCATGCTACCCTATTTCTCCTGCAGGATCACCGGGCGGCGCTTGCACGCCAGCCCAATAACCTCGCAAGGAAAAATCCCCCCACCTTAAGGGGGGAGGGTTTTTCCATCCCGGAACGCATGATCCGACTAACGATAGACAAGAGATTTGGCACAGAGAAGATAGGTGCCATGCGCGACTTTGGCCGAAACGCTTATGGGCCGATCATGCAAGTTTGTGGCGTAAGGCCCCGTGGCCATTATACAATTCACTGCATGACACCTTCTGAGGTGCGCTCGGAGACGCTAGAAGGCGGCGGGGCAGGGTACTACGATCCAGACCTGGATCGAATCGCAATCGCTAAAGACTTGTCCATTTGGCGCACGGTGGAGGTTCTCTGCGAAGAAATTGTGCATGCGGTGCAGCCATCATGGTCTGAAACGCGCGTCAGGGGGAGTTCTGTACCAGCTGTCTTGCGAGCAACTCTAGGGTATGATCGACTTCCAAGGAGACCCGGACCATGAAACCAGAAAATCTCGTCTTGCTAGCAGGCCTTGGAGGCCTTGTGTATGTGATTTCACAGCGCAAGAGGCCAAAGAGAAACCCTAGAACTATCGTGTATCGTGACGGGGACCCTGAAAAGGGTGAAATCGGACTCAAGCTAAAGAGCTGATAGCATGTCTAACGCACCGTACATTGCCGCTGCAGTTGCTTTCGGCGCTTTTTTCCTGGCCCGACGTGGGAGCAAGTCTGCGCCGGAGGTGCGTCCGAAACGTCGCATTTCATCACCAGGATCACAGCCCGATCCCACAGCGAACGGTGCTGTTATCCCGCTGGGTAAACCTCTGCCATTCGAGACGATTGAAGGCCAGCCGATGCTGGCTTTTGAACGCAAATTCACGCCAAACAACCATCCTGGTCAAAATAAGAACTGGAACGGAATCCTGCGGATCTACCTGTATCAGAACCGCAATGGCGTGTGGGGATACCTGGCCTCTTTGCACAATGTGAAGACAGCGGAGGACAAGCGGCCTTCGCTTGCTCGCGATCCTGCTACAGACCAGCGAGTTCCGAAGACAACGGGAAAGCGTGGCGTTAGGTGGCGTGGTAATGCGCTTGACTTCCCAGCGGCTGAAAAAAACGCAAAATCTAGGCCTGCGATGCAGCTAGAGGGAGAGACCGGCGATAGTTACCTTGCACGGGAACCGGGTGCTCGCGCGCTGTATCATGCGATCATCGGAGACAAAGGCACACCCAATAGGTTTGACAGCCTCGACCTTGGGCCGACAAAGGCTAGCGGGAAAATGGGATACCTGGATCGTGAGGCGCTGCGCCTATGAACCGCAATGCTTTAGCTCTGGGCTTCACAGCGCTTGCTGTGTGGTACTGGACTCGCCCCCGTGCCTCGCAGGCTGATGTTTCGGGTCTTGTAGCGCAGGGTGCTCGTGGTTCGATTGGTGACGCCTCGTGGGAGGTGTACCAGAATGAGCAGCTAGGCGGATTCGGCTACACCGTGTCTGTTCCGAACGCGGACTCAGACGAGATTACTGAGGTTGCATACACGGGGGAGCCATTCGGAAATCTCGGCGCTGCTATCGAGGCAGCTGAAAACGAGATTGCTATGCTGTGCGATAGCCCGATTTTCGATTGTGATTTCGCAGATTCCGAAGATGATATTTCGGAATCTGAAGACGAAAATCCATTCGAACCAGACCCAGACACAAACACACCGAATGTCCCCAGGGGACCCACCGGTATCACTGTTTCTGGCTAGCTACTGCAGCAATTGCAGCTACTGCAGCGATGCCCACCGCAGCTACAGAACCGTTACGCTGTTTGGGTTCCGTGGATAGCTTTGGATCTGGGTCGTCTGGAGCTGCATTGTCACCTTGCGGCACTGGTTCCGGCAAGGCGGGAGGAGCCGGGGGGGGCGGAGGTTCCGGTGTGTATAGGTTGACTTCCAGATCCCCCGCTGCCCATTTCTGGTTCGTGTCCTGTGCAAATTTCTGTGTGTCACAGGAGATAAACTTAGATGGCATACACACGCCCCGTTTTTTGAGCGCTTCTGCGTAGGATCCAGGGCCAATGTTGTCTACAACATCTGCAGTGTTCAGTTTGAATTTAGCGGGGCTATTCAAAAGCTGAGATCTGCGCTGCAAAAGAAGAAGCCGGAGGCCCGGAGAGCCAGCAAAAGCTGGATAGCCTGGATGCACATAACCACACCACAGCGTGTCTAGGTATTGCTTTTGAATCGAAAAAAGCCGGTTGCACCATGGCCTGATAACCATTTCTAAGATGTTGCCCGTGATGACTTGCGTTGGAGATCCATCTACTCGCGCAGACATTTGGCCAGCATGATCGGTCCATACAACGGGAGCACCAAACGGAATAGGCCATACACGGTTAGGGTCCCAGCCTCCCCAGCTAAAAGGCTCTCCGGCTACCGTTTGGCCTGAATACCGATACTGCAAGATTCTTGGACACGGTGTACGGGCTTCCGTTTCAAATGGTGAAAGCCTTGTCCTGAATTTACGGGTAGGTCCTGAAAAGCGATTTTCGCCTTTGCATTCTGGGCCTACCGACCCTGGACCATTCAAAGATTCGAACACGCGATCACGAGAGAATCTCATGGTGCTTCCAGAGTACCCATCGCCATACGCGTCAATGGCAACATGTTCGGCAGGGTGCCCGCTATCAATGGAAAAATTTGCCGCCAGATCGCGTGACGCCCAGTGTGCGTAGTAGTCAAGCGGTCCAAGCACTGCAGGGCTGGTCATTGCCGCTGGCCCGGCATTGTAAGGGAGGTGGGCCGTATCGCGACCCTGCGGCATGAGCTTAGGTCCAGGGACAAGCACGCGCCGCAACTCGACATTGCCGTTAGGCTGCCTAACAGGTCGCGTAACTTCTGAAACAGTCATCCACCAACCTGGATCACTGTCCACAACGTTCACCTTGTTTCCATCACCATAGTATCCTGGAAAACGGCGGTCCGAGGGAGAATTAGCGCTGATATACAGATCCTGGCGCAATTCAATGTATCCCTCAATGCAGTCCTGCCATGCATCAAGCACAGCTTCTGTGTCTACGAGATAGCACCAGGGTGGCCCTCCCGTTACTAGAGCCTCCATTTGTTTTAGGAGTGACAGTGTGCCGCTTAGCGCGTTGCCTATGTCGCGGGTTCTCGCGGGGCGACTTCCGTGCTGTTCAATTTGTTCATAACCAACAAGTCGCTGCAGCCCGGGAACATAGCCAACACCCTGTGCCTCTGATAGTCCGCTCATGCGAGAGGACAAGACATATGGACTATCAGAGTCGTCCTGTTTTCCGAGGATCAGGAATTGACCAGAATTCGGCACGGACTCTTTAGCTCCCACGAACGTGGGCCCGCCTGTTCCCGGAATAGGCCCAGGGAGGAATGCCGCGGTTAGGTTGCGCTGTGATGGTCCGCCTGCAGCAAGTAGGTCAATATCGTCGCTTGTCCAGGACCCTCCGCCTGGATTCTGTATGCCTGATGTTGTTTTCGATCGGACAAGATTGGAAACAGCGCGATCGACCGCGAAAATATCACCCGAGCTGCTAATCGCGCTAAGCCCAGACATGACAGCCGTCCGGGCCTGCTTTGTGGCTTCTGCATCCAGCCTTGCGATTTCGTCTGCAAGTGACATTCCGGCCATGAGGCCCTGCACCGCCCATCCCACGAATGGAACAGCTTGCCCAAGCGAAGCAACAGATTTTCCCCACGCCGTGTTGGAAAGGTCCGCAATCATTGCGGCCCAATCAACCTCGAATGATTCACCTAATCGCTTGATGAAAGAAGCTGTTTTGACACCCAGCGCAATGTATTCCGCAGGGTCGGCTGTTTCCCAAGAGATTGAGTAGTTTTGGGAATCGCTTGCCCAGTCCAGGGTCGCATCAAAAGCAGACCCGAGGCTCTGAGGTAGGCCAATTGCAGGGTTTGAGAGGGTAGCCCTGAATGTTTCGGCCCATCCATACAGCGCGATCGACTGAAAACCTGCAAGGGCATTCCGTGCTGCCTGCTCTGCGTTCCCGGTCCACAAGAGCGCGTTTTCTTGCACCTCGTCCACCGCTCCGGCAAAATGGTCTACAACGCGATCATCAACCGGCGGCAACCGCCCGCCCGGCACGAAATCTGCGACGCGCAATCTCATAAGGACAGTATACGGTGTCAGAAAGCCAATCGCGTATCAGGCGCGCCGTTCAACGTGGTATTCTCAGACCCATGGGTCGCGGAATGCGCATCGCTGCTACTGTGATCGGTGCTGCCTCCTTGGCTCGAATTGTCCAATATCGCTGGCCGCGTGGCCGTGTGGAGGACTGGACAACACAGGGTGATGCACGCTTGCGCGCGAACGAGGCCCGCGACGGCAAAACGTATTTTCGCCGTGGAGATCGCAGCGTCAGAGACCTAGATGGGATCGTGCTGCATCAGATGGGATTCACGCGAGGAGACGATCCTGACAGGTATACAGGAGTCCAGGCGCATTTCATTGTGACGCCCAACGGGCGTATTGCGCAGCTGCACCCGATTTCTAGGTATCTGTTTGCGTCAAGCGCGCTAAACAAGGGCACTGTGGGTGTCGAGTTCGCCGGCAATTTCCAATCAGATAAGGGGCGCTGGCACAATCCATCGCAAATGGGAGCGCAAGAGGGTCCCACGTCCGCACAGATACGCGCTGGAAGATACCTAGTAGGGTATATACGGCGCGAGTTTGCAGCCTCTGGAGGGCAGCTGAAAGCCGTGTGGGGACATAGGCAGGGGACAGGGCTCCGGCGCGCTAATTGTCCGGGCCCGCAAATTTGGCACGGTATCGTGCCATGGGCGAATCAGAGGTATGGGCTGCAGTGCGTTGCAGACGATACCGTCGGTGATGGGAACCCTATCCCCGAATCCTGGCGTGCATGGGATGACGATGATTCAGCCCTCGCGTGAGCGACTAGGCCAACGTCCAACGCTGGGCCCAATCATCATCACACAGTGCAGCCTCGGCACGCTCGCGAAAATCTGGGCTTCCCCACACGAGGAAGGCCACAGGAAAAGCGGGTGATTTACGCGCATCGTAGCCTGGTCCGACGAATCGCACCCTGGAATGGGGGAGTATCAGGTCTGGGAGAGGCCCAAATTCCCTAGAGTCTCCTCTTTGAGCCCCGCCGCGGTGCCCTACCGCGGTTCCCCACCATAGCGTACTTGGGTCGCATTTCACCAGGGCAATGGTTCCCGCAGTCCGAACGCTACGCCTGCCGTCCGCGTTTCGATAGACGGGCCTATAGCTGTCTACAATGCGAGAAATCCATGTTCGCGGCTGGGAATATGGCGGATTCACATACCAGCTTATGTCTGGGCACCAGTGCTTTCGGAGACTGTTCTCGTAAATCTCTGTCTCCGCTCGGATCAGGCAATCGGGATGCGAGCACGGGTCTAGTCCAGGCCTGCCATCAAATGCGGTGTATAGGCGCTCACAAACGTTTCCTGGCGTCCACCATTCATCGTTAGTCGGCATAATGATCTCCCTCCTCAATCCCCGGCATGATTGAAGCCGCCTCGGTAACACGCTCACACCAAGAAATGTAAGCCCATGCTTCTGCAACTCTAAGCAAGGCGGGCAGCGACTCATACGATGGGATCGGCGTCATCCATGACTCCTCATCTCCCCACTGATCCTCAGAGTGAAGCACACCCATTTCAAGCGTAATTACGCCCCGAAATGGCATACTGCGACGCAATTCTATCCGAAATCCCGCGCGCTCGAAAAACAGCTCTGTCGGCAAGTTGGCTGCATGCTCCACAAGCTGGTCAATGTATCGTAGTGCAGGTGCTTGCTTTTCCTCCCGATCTCTAATCGCGGCAGCAACAAGAGCAACAGAATCCGAAAGCTTTTCGCCTACGCCGTTAGGCGATGATGCGATGGTTGAAATAAGAACGCGCTTCATGTCCCAACCTCCTCCCAGCCATGGGCGTGCAAAACGCACATGCGTGCGGCTTCTTGCAAGGTCCCCACGAGAGCGATGCGCTCTCCCTCCGGTCCAGTCGAGTCGTCTTCGAAAAACGCTTCGACCGTGCCGTCGTGCGTATCTTCACCTCCGTGACGCGCACCGTACACCGTCTCTCCCTTGGTGAATGTTCGACCGTCCAAGACTTCCTGCATTTCAACAGAAACAAATTGGTACATATTCGCAACAGATGCGAGCGCGGTCCTGTCCAGATCCCCGGACCGTGGATCGACCGCAACGGCCTTGCATACCGTGGCATACGCAATGCCAGTCTTCGCGTGCGCCTCTTTGATTCTGCGCTTCAAGCTTTCAGCCTTCGGCCCATCCAGGGCTGGCATATCCTGCCCTGAGAATTGTTCGCCGCGAGCATCTAGCGGCGGACGATCGCCGGAATATCCAGACGCCTCCTTTTCGCGAAGTGCCGCTAGAACCGTAGCGTCTGCCTGCGGTGCAGCATCGACCCTCATGGCAGCGCGCTGTGATGGTGCAGAGATAGAAGCTTCCCTGGCTTGCTTTCGAGCGGTTGATCGACGTGCCTCAAATTTTTCCGCAGATGCGCTTGGCTCTGCCACGACTGAAATCGAGCCTTCCATTTCTTCAGTGAAGTAGGCTCCTAGCAACCAGTCACCGTAGATCTCCTGTGCGGCTTCGCTGGCCGCCTGCCATTTGATCATGCGGGATGGGTAGGCTCGCCAGACTGCATTTCTTTCCGTGAGCCCGGCATCATGGGCAAGCTGGAGACCGTACCAGAAAATCCTTTCATGTCCGTCCCGCTCTGTTCGCCACACCGAAACCTTTTCAGGGTCTTCGCCGTGAGCCTCAATCGCGGAAATCAGCGCGGGATACACCAAGAATTCCGCGAGATCTTGCCCGCGATCCGATGCCATCCTTGCGATCGATCCAGTGATGCAATCGATCCTGCCCCCGAGCGATCGGATATGGGCAACGGCGGCAGGTCCTCGCAGCGTAGGTGTCCCGTGCA
>Ga0114925_10001998_pt1 | contig 10292 bp, 8 predicted proteins | sample SumtaG_2_FD_87287 | JGI IMG/M metagenome (GOLD analysis project Ga0114925, IMG submission 87287) | Deep subsurface microbial communities from Indian Ocean to uncover new lineages of life (NeLLi) - Sumatra_00607 metaG | ecosystem: Environmental > Aquatic > Marine > Oceanic > Sediment | place...
ATACTGTATTTAATATTCTTTTATTTTTTAGGTTGTGCCTTATTTGCAGAATTTATGATCGCCATTGAGCTGTTTTTCAAGAACATTCGTTTATTATCCATTTTAGGTATAATTGGATTTGTTTTAATGATAATTCTGTATATAATCAGTGGAATCGCCCTCTTAGGTACTGAATTATCAACGTATCCTCTGATTGTATATATTTCATTTGAATGTTCATATTACTTCGGTATTGCTGCTTGCTTGATATTTAGCATTGGAAGTCTCAAAATGGCTGGCTCTGACCGTTTAGAAGATAAATCACGACGAAGCTTGCGTATTATAGGCGTATTATGGTTATTCAATGCATTTTATCATATGGCATTAGCGTGGGGCTTACTTTTTTATGATTTTTCTGTGCCACTCGACATTAATATATCAATACTTATGTTGATGTGGGTTAGCTGGGAGATTATTATATACATCATTATAGTTCGTAAATTAATCAAAAATCTAAAATAATTAAAAGATCTAAAAATGTTCATAAAAAAGCAAATTGACCGAACAAACCCTCCAATAGACCTATTCCTTAGGAAGGATATAGTTAAATCCATGAATAAAGGGAATTTTGTCAGCGTTGCCATTGAGATAAATGAAAGATGCGCAGGAGGGTGTTTATACTGTTATGCAAGTTCTGTGGACAGTGATAGTCTACGGAATGACAATATATCATTTGAGAAGCTTAAAGGAATTTTAGAATTAAAGAATTATGGACTTAAAACAGTAAGCTTTTATGGTGGAGATCAACTTATTCATCCCGAAATTAAGGATATGATATTTTACACAATTGAACAAGGTTTTCACATACTTTTACCTCTTGCAGGATTAATACCTAACTTAAAAGTGAAGTGGTTAGTTGAAGCTCAGCAATTAGCTCATTCAAAAAACCAAGAATTCCTTGTTGGAATTCATATAGATAGCTTAGATCAAGATATTTATAATCAAGTGAACTGTTTTCCTGATAGCTTAAAGGCAAAAATGGATGCCTATCAGTCATTACTGGATGCTGGTTTTCTTCCTGACAGAATATATGGGTGCCCCGCACTTACTAAACAAACTGGAGAAACAATGGTCGAATTATTAGAATGGTTTTATTCAAAAGGAGCAAAACATGTTGCTATAAATACCTTTAGACCATTAGGGCTTTCCAAGGACCAAGGCTCTAAATGGGAGCCGGGATTAAGCCAGATTGAGAAAGTTTTTCGTCATTTGGGCGATATTGAAGGCAAACATATGTTAATGGTAGGCAATACCGATGGAAAATATGCGTGCCAAGCTCACATTGCAATAACAGCCAGCGGAGATGTTGTTCCTTGTCTTTTATTACGAGACTTTCCTGAAGGAAATATTTTCAAGGAAAATATTGTAGATATCGTAAAAAGAGGTAAAAAAAAATTAAAGCTTAAAGTACGAGTCAAGGGTCCGTGTGCTTCATGTATCTCTAAATTAATATGTTATGGATGTAGAGCAAGTGCCTATCTTTATACAGGGGATATCTGCGCCTCAGACCCTAAGTGCTTTTTCAATCCTGATGCCCCCGAGAGATGTTTTTAATCCAATTCAATTCTTAAACCTTTATTGAGTTCCTCAACAGATTTATTTCCATAGGATTTTCCGTTTAAAATGATTTCACAACCCCCTTGTGGATTTTCTCTTCCCTTTATTAAGATATAGCTCTTATTTGGTATTATTTCACTTTCGATTGATGCTTTTCCATTTTCAAGACTAAAAGATTTTATAAGAATTCCATCTATACCCCATATTAATTGTTCTTTAAAGTCAATAAATAAATCTCCAAAATGCTTTTTAGTATAAGCAGTTGCCATAAGGCTAGTTCCAAAACCCCAATCTGCCATCCAATAACCGGGGACCCTTAAATCATTTCCGGAGTGACCATAATTCTCAAAAACTATCCCGCGATCCACACTATCTGCTGTTTTTAAGCCTATTATATTTCCTGGGCATTGCTGTTCATATTCTCTAAGAAGTTGCATTGCCCAGCTTCCTCTTAATGCTGCAATCCCTCTTTCCATATATTCTTTCTTGCCAGTAAGTAAATAATATTCCATATACGTCTTAATAAATAAGCCTTGTCGAGCATCGCTCAACTCTGCGTCGATATTCTGAGAACAAAATCCTCCAAAAGTATTAAAACTAATATAGGGGGCATCCCATACTTGCTGGAATAAAGATAAAATTGCTAAAATTCTCTCTCCGGATTTTAGATATTCTTCTTTTTTAGTAATTTTATAGAGTTCCTTCATTCCCTCAGCACACCAATAAATGCAGAGACCATTCATAACGTTCTTTTTAGTAAAATGATCATAAAAGTCTGTAGGGAGGTGCGTACAAGAATAAAAGGGCTCGAAATCATGCCATTTATCTTCAGGAATTATTTCTTTTTGAACATATCTGGCTATTTTCTCTGCAACCTGAATGATTTTTTCATTTTTAGAAACTTTATAATACTCAGTTAAAAACATCAAGGGTGCTCCTGAGCTTGCAGATCCTAATAATATTTCACTAATAATAGGAGTTTTATTATCAGATTCAAAATCTATATAAGCTGGGATTTCACCACTCTCAAATTGAATTTCTTGTAGAAGATCGGAAAGTTCTCCGCATATTTTCCCGATTTTTTCTTCCTTTTCAGAAAAATCTTGAGAAAATTTCAAAGCCCAATAAGTAGAGATAGTACAATCGACTACACTATAATCGTCGACATAAAGAAATCCTTGCAATCCCTTAATAATTGAAATTTTCGTGTCTCCAAGACTTGCTGGTAATATAACGCTTGGTGAAATACCCTTTACTCGGGGAGCGCTTAGGAAAGTGTTTAAGACTCGTGTTCCTTTAATTTTTATGTCTTTATCATTCCAATGGTCTCCAAAATATCTAAAACCATAAGCAGACCGCATATTATTAAACCAAGCGTTAAACCAAATTTCAGCATTCCTCTTAATTACAGGAAAAGTTTGAGTAAATTTTTCAAACCTCTTAATCCAGAATGGACTATTTGCAAAGTGCATTATAAATTTACTAAATAAAGTGTCTTCACTAACAAGTTTAGTTATATTTTGCTTCAACTGCTTTTCAATACTAAATTTTTCTGGTTTTATAAACGCAACCTTAGACTTTTTCTTTCCAAGCCAAGAATGTTGCCAGAAACCGCCACATTCCTCGCCGTTTATATTAAAATCTCCCCAAATTTTATGGCGATCAATAACCGCTTTAAAGCCTTCTTCAGCATTCTTATCGTAAGGAATAACTTGAGGTGCCAAGCTATTATGTAATAATTTTGTTCCATATTTTTGCCAAAGGAAATCATTAATGAACTCCAAAATTTCTTGTTCTGTTTTTTCCTTAAAGATAATTACATAATATCTGAAGGTTAAGTCGGTATTAGCTTTAATTTTCCATTTTTTAGATGGATTATGCTTGAAAATAATATGACCAACAGGTTTATAATTCCCAAATCCATAGGCTAATTGTGGTGCACCTTTAAAGTGCTTCGGTTTTAAATTAAAATCCATAAAAGTTGGAAATGGACGGTTTTGCCCGAGAGTTTTTAAATCTGGAATGAATGCAAAGGCATATCTCCCCTTTTTATAGATTATAGCAGGGGAGCGATAAATATGATCACCCATTACTAAATCATCTTTAGGCCGTAGGTGCGGCACCCACGTATAATCAGGATCACTTCCTAAGTGAATAGCATAATTTACTAAAATTTTGGATAAATATAATGTACGATTATTGTTCATTTTATACCTTATGTGAAGTATATTATTTTCTTCAAGACAATAATCCAAATGTAGGGTAATCTCCTCATCATTTAAGTTATAATATAATTTTTTTTCAGTACGCTTCTTATACGTAAAGGGCTTTGAATAGCTCATATTTCTTGACCAAAAAATGAGCGGGCTATGATTATCATTACTCCCAAGAATACTTATCCAATTCTCTCCGTCTTTTACTTCAATTTTCTCAGAGATATATTCTGGACCTTCTTCAATAACGACTCTTACATCATCCTTTTCTAATACCATTCGTGAAATGTTACACACCAAATTATTTCAAAAATAATTTCTTCTAGTAATTTAAGTAAGAATAATATACAATAAAAAAATTCACTAATAATTATTATATTATGTCTGGTTTTGAAGATTTAGATGATGAAGATATTGAACAGCTGCAAAGAATTTGGAAAACGCATGAAAGGATAATTGAATTAAGAAAAGATGGTATGTCAATGAGAGAAATTGCCAAAACTGTTGGTTGGCGCTATGAAACAGTTCGAGTCTTTCTCACGACTAATCAATTCTCCCCAGATTATAAGAAAAATAAGAAGTGATTTATTTTCAAATCTAATTTTTAAAGCTTGAAATATTCTAAATTATTATGATTCCTTCTATTGAATGGACGAATGATAATAAAGTGAAGATGATCGATCAGACTATATTACCCCATGAATTAAAGTTTTTAGAGTTTGATGATTATCGAGATGTCGCAACGGCAATCAAAGTCATGAATATCCGAGGCGCTCCAGCCATTGGAGTGGCTGCCGCAATGGGTATGGCATTAGCTACGATTGAGTATAAAGAACTTCCAAAGGAAGAATTTCTAAAGAGAATGGAATACGCTGCTAATGAAATAAGAAGTACAAGACCTACTGCGTCGAACCTCTTCTGGGCAGTTAATAGAATTTGGAAGATAATAAATGATTTTCCAGATAATCCATCTAATTTATCAGAACTTGTCATTGAAGAATCTAAAATTATGGCTCAAGAAGATATTGAGGTGAATAAAAGAATAGGGAAAAATGGCGCTACGTTATTGAATGATGGGGATGTGGTACTTACTCATTGCAATGCGGGATCTTTAGCAACAGTACAATATGGTACTGCATTGGCACCCGTCAGAGCCGCAATAGAGGGTGGCAAGAAAATTTCGGTTATAGCCGATGAGACAAGACCACGGCTTCAAGGGGCGAGATTAACTGCTTATGAATTACATTATGATAAAATCCCTGTTAAAGTATGTTCAGATACGTCTTCAGGATTAATAATGATGCTTGGAAAAGTTCAAAAAATCATTGTTGGAACGGATAGAGTCACATCCGATGCAGTATTTAATAAAATTGGAACCTATCTAGTGGCTTTAGCAGCTAAAGATAATAATATTCCATTTTATGTTGCTGCGCCGACCTCAACATTATCGCTTAATGAAACTATTGATGATGTTACGATTGAACAGAGAGATAGTAAAGAAGTGAGCCATGTTTTAGGAAAGGTTCAAATTGTTCCCGATGGCGTTGAGTGTTTAAATTATGCTTTTGATATTACCCCTTTTAGATTGGTGACAGGAATAATTACAGAAGACGGAGTATTCACTCCAGACGAGCTATTACAAAAGTATAAATAAAATATTAAATGTAGTTTTTAAAAATATCTTTTAGAATAATTTTTAATTCTTTTAAATTTTTAGTTTTACTCAATTTTATTCTAATCTCCGTTGAGTTATCCATATTTTTCGTGAGCCAAATAGCATTCCTTTTTAATTCTACAAATTTAAATGCTTCTAGAGGATATTTGAGAGTGATATTTTCTAAGAAACTATCAATCATTTGTTCATATATTTCAATCCTTTTTTTCATTAGATTTCTATCATTTTTGAAAGGAATTTCCTCTCCTTTTGAGAGATAGGTGTGGACTTGTAGAAATATTTCAGGATTTCCTAAGGAGCCCCTCCCAATCATAAGGGCATCAACATCTGTATAATCTAAAAAAGTTTTCGCTGCTTCATGATTAATAATATCGCCATTTCCAACAAGTGGAATCGAGGTTAATTCTTTTAATTCTTTTAAGGCATTTAAATTCAAGGTCGAAACATCAAAACGACTTATTACTGAACGAGCGTGAATCGTACAAAAATCAATTGCAGTATTATTTATAACATTGGCAAGATCTTTTATCGTTTTTAAATCTGCGTTTTGAAATCCTAACCGTATTTTTAAAGAAACTGGTCTTGAAGAATATTTAATAGCAATATTTAATAATTCTTCTAATTTCTTCAAGTCTTTTAATAGATATCCTCCCTCTTTTGCTTTAATTGCTCGTTTAGAAGGACAACCAGCATTTATATCTAATACATCAAATTTATAACTCTCAAGGAATTCTATTGCTTTTATCAAAGCCTCAGTATCGGAACCAATTAATTGAACACTGATAGGCCGCTCTTCTTCAATTTTAAGTAATTCTTGCTCGACAGATTTCGGACTTTTCATTAAACGCTTAGTATAAAGCATTGGAACACATACAAGTCCGATATCATAAAAATATCTGCAGAAATTTCTGTATGGACTTGACGTTACATTCTGGAGAGGTGCTAATATTAGGTTATTTTTTAAATTAAGAGTTCCTAATTTCATTATTTTTTTCTATTGTGTCTCTTATTATATTTACAAAATATAAACAAGAATTTTTTTAAAATCGAATTATATCTTTATTAATAAAGAAGTACAGATTTCAAATTAATATTATTGGATGGAATTAAAATGTCAGAATACGTGAAAGAATATACTTTTGAAAATCCTCCTAAAGAAATTTTATATATAGACGGAGAACCTTTAAAATTGTCTAATGATTTCTATTTTTTTCATAATAAAAACAAATTTAGAAAAGATTTAAACTCGCTTCAATTTCTTTTTCGAGATTATGTGAAAACTTCATTAATTGCAGCAGGTATAAGAGATACATATTTAAAAGAAAAATATTCTGAAAATAATTTAATCGTTTTATTTACTACTATGGAGACTCACAAGAGGGCTAATGAGATAATTGAACCTCATCTGGATAAAGCTTCTGGTTCTGAAGGATATTATCTTGAAACTACATCAGAATATATACTTTTAATAGCAAAAGATATGGAGGGGTTACGTCTTGGCATAAAGCTTATGGAAGAGATCTTTAAGCAGACTTTTGAGGATTACGTTAATCAGCAAAAATTTGATGATTATATAAAAATTCGTCAATTTAAAATTAGAAATTAAAAATATTTGCCTTGAAATTAAAACCCAAAAAATAAAGAATAATAATAAAAATTTGAGTTAGTTTTATTAACCTATGAATTTCCAAAGAGGTTGCTTTTTTAATAAATAAGCTTTTCTAGCGTATTCTTCGATCATTCGATGAGTATTAAAATAAGCTGCTAAAGCTATAGCATTTTTTTGCCGAAATATCCATTCATCTTGATCCATATACATCGGGACAACTTCATTTTCTAAAATTTCATAAATGACATTAGAATCGATATCCCAATTATTAGATACACCAGGATCATCAGGATTTGAATCATCCGGGCCAATCGCCCATCCAGCCATGGGATTCATTTTATATCCTTCTAACCACCACCCATCTTGGACAGACAAATTTAAAACACCATTTAAACTCGCCTTCATACCACTAGTTCCACTTGCCTCGCGATATCTATTAGGATTATTAAGCCAAATATCAACTCCGCTAACTAACATGTGACCAAGATCCATATTATAATTTTCCATTAGAACAACTTTAACACCGTAGTTTTTATATAAATATTCACCTGACTCGAAGATCTTCTTAATGTAATCCTTACCCATTGTGTCTTTAGGATGAGCTTTCCCTGCGAAAATAAATTGGATTTTATCTTGAGCAATTTTTCCTAATCTTTCAAGATCGTGAAAGATAAGGGTTGCTCGCTTATATGTCGCGAATCTCCTTGCAAATCCTATTGTAATTAATTCTTCATCTAATAAATTCCAACTGTGACCTTTTTGATAACTAATTAAATTAAATTTATTCTCTATATGGGCATCGAAAACTTCTAAATCATCTAATTCTATAGCATTTTCGAGAATTTTAGGGTTCGCTCTCCAATTTGGCCATTTCTTATCAAAGATTCTTTTAAAAGGCTTTGAAATCCATAAACCATGATGAATTCCATTAGTAATATAATCGATATCATAACCTGGAAACATTTTTCTAGCGATATCACCATGTTTTTTCGCAACAGCATTGCTATAACGGCAAAGATTCAAAGCAAGAACGGTCATGTTCAATTTATCTTTACCCGCAAATTCTTTAATGTTTGGTGGGATTCTATCTTCAAACACTTTATTTACTAAATCATAATTAAATGTATCATGACCCGCTGGAACTGGCGTATGTTGTGTAAATACAACTTTCTTCTTTACAGCTTCTATATCACCATTAAATTCTTTGAGTAATTCTAGCGTCGAATAAGCACCATGTCCTTCATTCAAATGGTAAGTCTCAATATTATTAAATCCTAAAGATTTTAAGAGTTTTACGCCACCAATCCCTAATATCATTTCCTGAACAATTCTATTCCAACGTGATGTGGAATCATATAAGGAACCAGTCATATTTTTCATCCAATCTTCATTTCCTTCCACATCAGTTGTAAGCAAGTAAACGGGTAATATATGACCGGATTGACCAATTACTTTATATAACCATGCACTAATCTTTATATCTTTATTCTCTATTTTTATTGTGATTGGTTCTTCGACTCGATCAAATTCATAATAGAAATTCCATTCAATCTCTTTTTCTTTCTGCTCGCCTCGTTCATTAAAAAGCTGATAAAAATAACCAGCACTGTAGCATAAACAAATTGCGGCCATAGGAATTTCCAAATCTGCTGCAGACCTTACAGTATCACCAGATAATATACCTAATCCTCCGCTATATGTGGGGATATTTAATCACGGAACCGAGATGGTTACCGCTTTGATTCTAAGGCTATTTCCATTGATACATAAGCAATTTTAGTCTCGTTCTTTAACTTTTCATCAATTTCCATGAATAATTTCACTCAAAAAAATATAATTTTAATTTATATTAAATCGATTTTGTATTATTTAATTAAATTAATAGTCTTAAAGATACTTAAACTTAAATAATTAACAAAATTTAGTGGAGATCTTAAAAGCAATATCCGCATATTATTTAAAATTATTAAGTACATTTAATCAGATTAAAAATGAATGTTTAAATATAAATATTCAATAATTCAAAATGAATAGACTTTAATTTAGAATAATAATAATCGATATCATAGGAGTTAAAAAAATGTCAAAACAAATTGAATGTCCGGTTTGCAAGAGTAAATTAAAAACATTTACTATGCGACATATTAATTCTAAAAAACATAAAGATGCCTTGAAAGAGTCAGGTATCGAGTCATCACAGGACCCTGCGTTAGAGTTATTGTCATCAGAAATTATCGAAGAACCAGAAAAAAAGAAGGACGTGGATAAAAAAGAGGAAAAAAAAGCCGAACTTAATTATTCATCCAAAGAAGATATGGATTTAGGAATCCCTGAGGTTCCGATGCCTCCAAAGCAAAAGCTTACATTGGAATCACCTGGATTATCTATCAATGTATTAGAACATATGGAAGAAGTAGACACAGATAACGTTAAAGTTGTTTTAGCAAACTGTCAAAGGTGTAAAGAAATTATACCTATTCCCGTTACCATTAGTTTAATCAAGAATTCAGAATTACCTGTGGTTCCAATAATATATGTACATAAGAATACAAAAAATGAAGATCTTCATTGTCTCATTCTTTTCCTTGACCACGATTTTGATATTCGAAGACAACGGATATCTGATGTTATTATTTCTAAAAAACTGAATCTTTAATTAACTCCCGAAAAATAAAAAAAATTAAATTGAGGGCTCCTAAAGATAATAAAAAACGGGAAAGAATTTTTGAGATTTGAAATAGAAAGGAGATTACATAGAGTTAAAATTTATTTGGAAAAAAAAGATGTAAAATGCCCTTATTCAACGCAGTGTGATTCAGCAGAAAATTGTGATAGATGCAATACCTTCTTTAATAAATGTGCAATTTATCAACAAAATTATATCAAAAAGAAAAAATAAATAAAAAATTAATTTAGATTTTTAAGGATTTATTTTCTAATATTTCCACTTTAATGTTTGGATCTTTCTTTGCCATAATTTCCTTAAATTGGCTTAGATCTTTATCCCAATTATGCATTGGAACTACTATTTCTGGCTTTATATCTAATGCGGCATCAGTTGCCTCTTCAAAATCCATTGTATATGTTCCTCCACATGGTAATAATGCAACTGTTATATTTCTTTTTGCCAAATCCTTCATCTCGGGAATTCTCTCAGTATCTCCAGCGTGATATACAATCTTTCCAGCAGACTCTATAA
>Ga0114925_10001999_pt1 | contig 10290 bp, 8 predicted proteins | sample SumtaG_2_FD_87287 | JGI IMG/M metagenome (GOLD analysis project Ga0114925, IMG submission 87287) | Deep subsurface microbial communities from Indian Ocean to uncover new lineages of life (NeLLi) - Sumatra_00607 metaG | ecosystem: Environmental > Aquatic > Marine > Oceanic > Sediment | place...
ACGAAGCCCTGGAATACGCAAAATCCCTTTCGCTGGGCGGTAAGGACGATTGGCGTATTCCGACTGTGCTGGAGTTGGACACGCTGCTGGATAGGAAGACCCTTTTTGATAAAATGCGCCCTGATATGCGTAAAGAGGTTCCCTTTCGGGACACCTTGTCCTACTGGTCGTCAACGACCTTCGCGGACGATACGAAAAACGCATGGATCATGATGTTCGATGGGGCCTACGTGCTCAGCTATTATAAAAGTAATACATACAATGTCCGTTGCGTTCGAGGACAGGAAAATGCACTATTTCACGCCGGAAAAATTAATAGCAGGTATGAATGAGATTGGAAAAGTCTCTTTGATGTTTTTTAAGAAGGATTGCATGGGTCGCCATGCCTGTGAGGTGGCCTGCAAGCAGGAGTATCAAACATCATTCAGCAAGTAAAAAATGGCTCAAAAAAAGCAGTCCACAACCCATGATATTCGTTAATATCCCAAACTAAACGAATGGTAAGCGTTGAATGTCATTTTATTGGATCCATTCTTTCTGATCCTTCTGATCTAACACGATTTTCTAATTCTTCTATTGCAAGTTCTTTTGCATAATTTGTCAAAAACCATTTGTTTATATTTGAACGGAGCCTGTTTATTCCTTCTTTAAAGGTTTGATCAAACCTTTCTATGTCAATATAAAAACCTTCCTTGGAATAACGCCAAAGTTTGTCAGCGTCTTTCACAATCCTATCATTCAAGGTATTTGCTTCTTTTCTCGAATCATGACCATCAATTATTTTCAGAATCTCTTCAATTCGATCTGCTTTATAATTTACCTTTTTAAGAATATCCCCTGCTATTTTCACTCCCTCCACTTCATGCATACGGTTGAATTCTCGAGATGTGGATCTGGGGCCGAACGCCCTAAGTTGAAGATTCTCCGGAACTTTTTTCCAGCCAACATCGTGTAATATAATCGCCGGAATCACTATATCTTCGTCTCCACCTATTTCTGCTAATAACATATATGCAACCACTGTAGACATTTCAGTATGAATGTCATTACTTCGAGTGTTGAGGTATGGTCTCGCCAACGCCCAGATTTTTTCAAAAATTTCTTTCAATTTAATCACCCAAATTTGAGAAGAAACTCAGCCTGGAAAAGCCTAAATATTCTCCTGCGTCCTATTTTAAATCACCTTAACTTGTGCCGGATCCTCGTATATCTTACAGTTTGTTCACTCGGCATAGAACTGAACGAAATGGCGGGTACCCTGAAATAGGGTCCCTTGCCATGTCGTCGGTCAACATGTTGGCATTGGACTCGCCGCTCCAGCCGTGCGGTATAGAAACAACTCGGGGATGAATATCACCGGTTGTCTTAGCCCTAATTTGAATCTCTCCCCTTACCGACTCTACCCTTACCATATCGCCATCCTTTATCTTTAACTCTGTAGCTGTTTCAGCGTTAATTTCAATCAATGGTTCCGGCATCTTCTCCCGCAAGGCCGGTATGTTTCTGAACTGAGAGTGGGTAAACATAGCCTTCCGCGGTCCGGTCATCGCAATCAGCGGATACTCCCTGGCCAATTTTGGTGTAGTGATTGGGCCCTCAGATGGTTCATGGTAAGTGGGTAAAGGATCATAGCCATAATCCTCTAAAAGTTTCGAATATATCTCTACCTTACCCGAGGGGGTGTTAAACCCCTTGCTTAAATAGGCTTTTTCCTCCAACTTAGCGTATTCAATCCCCACCGGCTTTTGTTTTAACTCATCTATTGTAATTCCTGAGGTTTTAACATAGGCTTCATATATATCGTCAGCATCTTCCCAAGGGAAATACTGATTTCCGAACATTTTTATCCCGAGTTCACTCCATATTCTCCAGTCTTCCTTGGCTTCACCAAGTGGTTCAATAACGGGCTCAGTCCTTAGAATCCTTGGTATCTGAGCTGCGACGTGATAATCAACAAGTATTTTCCTTTCCAGGAAAGTGGATATTGGCAGAAACAGATCGGCCCTCTCAGCAGTATCGGTCATAAACATATCAATAACAACGAGAAGATCGAGATTAGACAATGCCTCATTGACTTTTTTGGAATTAGGCCAGGTTATGGCTGGATTTCCCCCTTGAACAATCAAGGCTTTAACAGGATATGGATTCCCCGTGATTATAGCATCTGTAACCGTAGTAGAGGATGGATAGCCTACAAACCTATCGTATATAGGATATTTCGCAGAGATTGAGTCCTCCTCAGATGGACGGGTTAGCCCTTCTACGTTAAGCTTGGCAAATTTCGGTGCTGGGCAAATGCGGTTCCCGCCGCTCACCTCCAAGTTCCCAGTAATAGATACAAGGGTAGCAATAGCTCGGCTCGTTTGGACACCGTTAATGGAGTGATCCACTGAGATATATTGGAATATAGCCGCTGGCTTTGTAGTGGCATACGTCCTTGCAATCTCCTTTATCGTATGCGAAGGTACCCACGTGATTTCCGCGACCTTCTCCGGTGTATATTCTTTGATATGGTCAACCAACCGCTCAAAGCCTACGGTCCATTTATCCACAAAATCCTTGTCGTACAATTGCTCAGTAATAATCACATTTAGCATGCCAAGGGCTAAGGCACAATCTGTATCCGGCCTTATCTGTGCATGGATGTCCGCCTTTTTAGCTGTTTCCGTCCTTCTTGGATCAATGACTATTAACTTTGCCCTCCTCTTTTTTGCCTCGTCTATCCTCATGCCTGCGATGTGCATTGATTCCTTGGGATTTCTTCCCCAATTCATTATACATCTTGAATTGGGGAAATCAGGCATCAATTCAGGGCTACCATAATCCAGGGTTAGACCGTGAGCTATTACGTGAGCACGGTGGCAATAAGAACCTCCCGTTGTCAGGTTCGGGGTGCCATATATATCGCACCACCGCCTAATTAATGCTCTCAAATCGTGAAGACCGGAGAAAGTAATTCCGGAGAAAACAACTACAGATTTCGCCGCGTATTCCTCCTTTATCGAAAATAACTTCTCCGAAAAGAATTCGAGGGCCTCATCCCAAGAGACCGCCCTCCACTTACCATCGATCTTTTTCATAGGTTGGGTAACTCGCTGCGGTGAATAAACCCACTCTATTATGCCGTCAGCCTTGACGCACAAAGGTTTTAGTGGGTGCTCTGGCATTGACTCAATCTTCGTTATCCTGCCATCTTGCACGTGCACATCTAATCCGCAACGAACATTGCACATATTACAAACTGTCTTTTTTATCACCTCATTCTCCTTCAAATCACTACCCATCACGCTGCCTCCTTTCCAAACTTACCAGCCCCTTCTCCTTTATTAAGATCTAAAAGCCGGAAACGTAAAGGGGATAGCAAAAAATAAAAAAATTTGCCATTTATGTCTGGCATTTATTATACCTCTAAACGAGCAAAACGCATTGATGTTTAAAACAAACCCCGCCAGAAGAGCAATCCCCAGAGAACGAAGGCCTAGCGGCACGCTGGTAAATAAATTATAAACCCTAACGTTGCAGAAAATTTGAGTTCAAAACGGTATAGATTGGGTCAGCAAGGGACGGTTGATCGTTTTCAAGGACGAAAGCGTATTGAACATACGGTGAGGTCTTGAAAATGGTCAACCGTTTCTTGATGGGCTGATATTGAGCGAGCGAAGCGCTTTTGGACCAAATATTTCTGCAACGTTAGGGTAAACTCTCATTCTTTAAGCTGATAATTGTTTTCATGGGCAATGAGTTCTCCTGTTTCAACGGCGTACCCAACTCCTGGACCACTCATCTCCAACTCACGTGCCAAATCTCTTAGAGACATCCCTACTTCTCTTACAGCCCAATAACATAAAAGACTTCTCGCAGTCACTTTCCGAATCTGTCGCCCTTTTGAAAGATGTCCCCAGTTTCCATACCATAGATTTCACCTCCCCAATTAACGCACTATGTCCACAATAGGGATAATCCCTTAGTTCATCAAGATTTAACACTATCCCTGCCCTGAAAGGGTTCAGAAGAATATAGCGAACCAATTCTTTAAGGTATACATCTTCCTGGCATACAATCGATTTGTATCGGTTCTGAAAAAGTTGTCCATGACGGTTGTGTCGCCGATTAAAACAAACCACATATCCGGTTAAAAGCCTTCTCATCAACTTGGATAGTGGTGCGTTTCCGGTTCGAAACAGAAAATGGGCGTGATTAGGAAGAGATGTCCATCCGTAACAGGATGTTTGGGTTTCAGGGAGCAGCTTTGCTAATCGATCCAAAAAACCCTCACGGTCCTTTTTATTCAAAAATATTTTTCGACGCTCTATCCCTCGGATCACAACATGATGAAAAGCTCCAGGGGCATCAAGCCTGGCTAATCTTGGTATGGCAGAGGTTTTTATCAAGCTCTAAACAACTTGTCAATTTATTTTCTTACTAGCGTCCCTTATTTTGAATCCCTTGTTTTGCTTTTTATTCTTGACCGGCGTATCCGTGTCAGATAAGATCGAAAACCGATTTATGACTGGATTTAAAACATGTCTATCCCTGCCCCAGACCTGGATTTGCTTGGTTAACGTATATGGCTCCAATTCGGAAATATTACAGCGATCAAAGTATGTGTTATTCAAGTCGCGCCTCCCGATCCCGTCCCGGTCTCGGGACGGGGAGGGCGGGCCTGTTATCCTGTCAATTATTTATGTTTGGATCACCAATTGCAGTAAATTAGTCTTTACAAACAAACCCATTTCATATTGAAGGAGGAAAATACATGGCTGATCTGATGGACATTATCAAGGGAAGGCGCAGTATCCGTAAGTACCAGGACAAGGAGATCCCGGAGGAATCACTAAACCAGATTCTCGAGTCTGTGCGCTGGGCCCCTTCATGGACCAACTCACAGTGCTGGGAGGTGATTATAGTTAAAGATCCTGGCATCAAAGAACAGCTCCAGGGAACCCTGATTAAGAACCCGTCATCGAAAGCAATGGTCCAGGCCCCTGTTGTCCTTGTAATTTGTGGAAAACTGAAGATTTCAGGATATTACAACGACCAGGTTGCAACAAAGTTAGGGGATTGGTTTATGTTCGATTTAGGTATAGCAAACCAGAACATCTGTTTAACTGCGTATAATCTGGGATTGGGGACAGTGATTGTGGGACTCCTTGATCACAACAAGGCCAAAGAGATCTTAGGCGTGCCTGATGATTACGAAGTTGTTACGATGATACCTCTTGGCTATCCTGCAAAGAAACCAGAAGCGCCCAAACGCCGGGAGATCAGCGAATTTGCGCATTATGACAAATTTTAGATTCCTAAAAAATGATAACATTAGCATTTTTTACCCAGCCACAATATGGCATGGATTGAAGATTTGATAAGGTAATCGAAACCTTTTAGGCGGTATGCTCATTTACGTATAGGATAGCATTAAGTGAAATTTTAGCAAAAGGTGGAACAAAGCTGCAGGGAAAAGCGAAAATGAAGTCCGATTAATAGGAGCGCCGTCCACCCCCATTTTTTCCTCTTCCCTGGCGGCCTTCGGAGCGAGGGCGAGCTTTATTGACCTTAATTGTTCGACCCTTTAATTCCTTTTTCTATCACAAAAAGGCCTCACAAGGGATTCCTTTCTGGTTTTCCTTGGAGGCCTTTGATATTAAATCCACGCTTAAAAAAGCCTATCCAGAGGATCAGTTATTATAGTCTCTAAAAATTAAAGACAGTATCCAGTTCCTCATCAGGCACATCAAACACCTCATTGTGAGGTGCGAGCTTCTCCAGCTTAAAAAATTCAGGCAGCCGATCATCGGCCGGTGTAAAACCGGCTCTGGTGTTAAAATCCCTTTCTATTGTCAATACCCGTTGTCCGAGGGCTCCGACATCGTCACCGGTCAATGACAAACCATATTTGGCATTGAGCATATCAACAATTGCATCGAAGGCATCCGGGATGTCCAAAACCGCAAAGGTCACGAACAGACAAAGTCCGGCCGTATCAGCAATGACAGCGGTTGCGACCTGGAGGTCCCTGGATAATTTAACCTGCCCATCCGGCTTCAGGGGATCCACATAACCCCCCACTTTCATGGTGTTGGCTGTTACAGCATAGCCGGCCGTATGGTCAGCGCCCATTGGTGAAATGCTTGAGAGTCAGGAGTTTCAAATGTTGACCTCGAAACTGCTAAGCATGGTCTCCAATTATGGCTGTAAGATCCTGGTACCTTCCGGGCACGTTAATCAGTGAGTTAGAAAACCAGCCCATGTGCCCTTCGTACTCCCTTATTCCTCAACGCAAGTGAACATGGACGACTATGGTAGAGTGCTTTTCTATTCCTTTTGGTATGGCGCAGCCGGAAAAACCAAGGCTAAAACCCACAACTTGGCTGATGGTCGCCCTTCCCTACAGTAACTACTTCTCTGTTATTCATACCAGCCTAAGTCATTGATCGCCTTTTTCATTGCCCACACAGTGCATGCAGGGGCCAGGGGCGGCAGTTCGCAGCCTGATCCAAGAATGAAACCCCTTGGGGCGGACTTTGCCTTTTCAATACATTCCTTGGATAATTGATAGACCTCATCTGGAGTTCCAGTCAAAATGACTCTTGGTTCCACATTACCTACTATAATACAAGTATCACCCAAGTATTCTATAGCTTTGGTAAGGTCTACCTCATGGCCAAAGCTTGCGATACCGGGATTACCAAACGGCACTTCTGCATAATAAGGCAGGTTCAGGTTTTGTTCCCCGCAAATATGGGTGTAAATATATTTTATACCCATGTTCAACACCGCATTATGGAGCTCCTTCAGGTAAGGAAAGGAAAACTCCTTAAATTGCTTTGGTGACATGACCTGATTTGATGATGTGGGTGTTGAAGTGCGAAACTCGATGTTTTCAGCACCGAAGGTGTCAACCCAGTACTTTGCAAGACTTATACAAAAGTCAGTGGCAAAACGGAGAAGTTGGTGTGCCAATTCCGGCTTTTTGATCATCCACTTGGCCAATTTCTCAAGACCACACACACATGAGGCATACATGAAAGGGGCACCAAGACTCATTGTTCTCACAAGACCTGCTTTTTCTTGCAGCCGGCAAAATTCCATATTTAAAGGAATCATCCCTGCCGTCTTAAAATCAGGCATCTCTAACTTCGATATATTCTCCTCTGACCCTACAGGGTAACGTACAACAATCGGCGTCTGATCGAAATCACCTGAAGGCATCCTTATCTCCCCGCCAAAATCCCATACGGCAGAGGAGGCAAAGCCAAACTTTGGATTCTCATCCTGTCCATACATCTGAGCGACCCAGATCTGTGATTCCAGGCTCTTCTCCGGGTCTGTATAAAAATCTTCCAGACTTATCCCTGTACCCTTTGCACAAAAACCGCGCGCAAAGAGAAACAGGCCCACATGATCAACGGTTTTGCCTGCTAAAAGCGAACCCATCCTTTCCCTTGAAGTCATTTTATCGCCTTTAAATATCCAATTTTCTCCCATGATCGTCTCCTTTACGAAGCCTTTAAATGTTTAAACCTGCCTGCTTCCTTCATGAACTTAGCTGGCTATACCTTACCGGATGTAGACTTTCATTCCATAAGAAAAGCCAGGCTTCGGCGTACTAAGAACTCGCTTTTTGCTGAGGCAAGTCATATCCGGGTTTTCACATAATAACCTGCGCCGGAGTCTTCAAACAACTAGTAACCTTACAAGGTCGCCTATAGCCCTCATTTTTTCTAAACTGTTTATCATTTCAATTATCCCATCAATTTTCCTTTTCAGAAGAATCCCTTTCCATGTCCTCAAGATCTGCTTTTCTCGAAGATGGATGAATCAAGTAGAACTCCCTTTGACACCTACTGTCCGTGAATTTCCTTTATCGTTTCATCAAGCCCCAGATCCTTCAGCTTTTCAATAGTCGGGACTCCTTCTTTCGTATACCCTAATGCTTGATAATACTCATCCAGGAGATTATCCAAATCTTTTACAACCTGCCCGGTGGAGGGTCCGGCATTCCTTAACGGTTCTGAAGTCATGCGTTTTGGGAGCGAATCATCCTTGCGCCTAAATCCCTCCCTAACATTAAAACACCGCTCCAGACAGATAATCTTCTCCCCAATCTTCAATAAATTGTCAGTGTCTGCAAACTCATTAATACCTGTTGCAGCCATGAGAAACTCAGAGTATTTTTGAAAATCTAAACCGGAATTCCCAAATGTGCAGGCAATCAAGGAGTCCTCCACTGCCTGTGCCTTTTGTACCTGGGCGATAGATGCCCCCTTTCCTTTCTCTGTGAAGGAGTCCACCTTTCCTGAAAGTTCATCTCTGGGACGGCCGTACATATGACTTGCGCCGATATTCGAGGTGGCCATGCTCAATGCATATCCCTTGATGGCCCTGGGCTCATAACCCGGAAGCTCCAGACCTTTTATTTGAATGGCAAAGTGATCGGAATTAACATCAATATCCAAAGCCGCTCTTTTTGTGCCTTCTCCCAACAGATAGCCGATTCCCTCTCTTTTTGCGATCTTCTCAATCAAGGAAAAAGCTGCCTCCTTATTGCCCCAGCTTAGGTCAAGACCATCGGTGTCAAAGGCCGAAATAATCCCCTTTTCAAATAATTCGAAGGCAAAGGCAATACAGACACCGGTACTTATGGTGTCCAACCCATAATAATCGCAAAGCGCATTGGCATTGATGACAAATGATTTGTCCGAAATGCCTAGCAGGGGGCCAAATGCGTAAATTGTCTCATATTCCGGTCCATCAATTTGCGTTCCTCTAAAAGGCCCTTCCGTGACCTCCCGCATACCCCCACACCGGGTCATACACTGATAACAACCGGCCTTTGACTTTTTCAGTTTATAAAATTCGTCGTCGGAGATCTCTTCAATATTCTGGATGCTTCCCTCCTGAAAGTTTCTGACCGGCAGCATGCCCAACTTATCCGCCATAGTAGTCATGTAAGGCGTTCCCAGGGTGGTCAAATTCTTTCTGCGAGGGTGCTCCTTTAAAATGCTAATCTGCTGTTTGACTAAATGATCGAATTTAGTCTTGTCGAATGGGGTTTGCTTCCTGATCGGGACATTGATAGAGACGGCTTTTAAATTCTTGGACCCCATGACCGTTCCCATCCCACCTCGCGATGCAGTACGTTCACCCGAAGTGATGGTAGCATACCGGATCAGTTTTTCCCCGGCCATTCCTATGCATATTGATTCCGTTTTAGGGCCGTGTTTCTCTTTAAGTCTTTGTTGCAATTGTCGGGGATCCAGACCCAAAAAATCCTCTGCATCCAGGAAATGAATACTTTCTTTGTCTATATGAACATATGAAGGTTTGTGCGCTTTTCCCTCAATTATTATCAGGTCATATCCGGCATGCTTCATCCAAACACCGAAATTTCCGCCCGTTATAGCACGGAAGACGGTGCCGGTCAGAGGGCTCTTGGACGCAACGCACCATTTGGAAAAACCCTGAAGCCCGGTGCCCCCTAAGATGCCGATGGACATTATTAATTTATTTTCCGGGCCAAGAGGGTCAAGATTTGCCTTTAGTTCATCATAAAGGTATTTGACACTGAGCCCTCGAGCAGAAATAAATTCTTTATAATACCGATTAGGAATCTCTTCTTCACGATATGTGGAAGTATTCAGATTAATTCTTAAGAGTTTGCCTGTAAATGTTTTCATCTCTTTGATTGACTTTGATCGATTGATAATCAGCGGCTGAACTTATGCAAATTTGAAACCTGAGACTCAAAACCGGAAATCCAAATTTCTTTTATTCCTCCACAAGGGTCAGGGCATTCTTTATGGCCTGGGTGCAGCAGACACGGCTGCAATATGGCCTCTCGCTCTCTCTCGACCCCACACACTGGATCAAAAGATTCTTATAGACCTTTTGAATAAGTCCCCGGACATATGATCGCACATCCCCTTTTTCTACTGTAAACGGGATTTTCCGGCCCATCCCGCCGAGCTCCTCGGACCTTTCAATCAACTGCACCCTGAACCCCTGGTTCGCTAAGGATAATGCGCTTACCATCCCGGAGATCCCGCCCCCGATAACCAGGGCCGCAGGGGTAATGTCATACGGCACCTGGCTCCAAACAAACCGGACGCCAGGGATACTTTTTAATACATTTCGTGGTTCATCAAATATCCCGTTGTGCCGCCCGAGGTAACAGGGATCATGATAGACGACTTTCTTTTTGAATTCCTTCGTGAACTTAAGTTCTCCTTTGTCAACGAGCCCGGATAAATACTGGGTAAAATGAAAAACCTTAAAGTTGCCCCCAAGCCG
>Ga0114925_10002001_pt1 | contig 10284 bp, 18 predicted proteins | sample SumtaG_2_FD_87287 | JGI IMG/M metagenome (GOLD analysis project Ga0114925, IMG submission 87287) | Deep subsurface microbial communities from Indian Ocean to uncover new lineages of life (NeLLi) - Sumatra_00607 metaG | ecosystem: Environmental > Aquatic > Marine > Oceanic > Sediment | place...
GACCGCCGTCGCGAGGTCGTCGCCGCCGCTCTCCGGTCGATTCGCTCTCGCGTAATCCGGGCCGCTCGGGCTCGACTTGGGCGTCGGCCATAGGTTTTTTCGCGCCATCGTTTCGAGGCTCGGCCGAACTTTTCCGACTCGGCCGGCGCTCCCGCCCTGATTGGTTCCGTAACTCGACGCGCTCGGCGTCGGGATCGTCGGGGTAAGCAATGAGCCAGACGCGGTCTCGCCGGTGAGGCGCGTTAAAGGCGGACGCTGGTAAACAATGCCACTCCGCATCGTACCCGAGCGCGGCCAAGTCTCCGAGAACTCGGCCAAACCATCGGCCTCGGTCTCCAGGAAGCAACGCTGAGACGTTCTCCACGATTGCGTACCGTGGTCGAATGTCGCCAATAAGGCGAGCGAGTTCGTTCCATAGTCCCGACGCTTTGCCGTCGATTCCGGCTTGTTGTCCGGCGAGACTGACGTCCGTACAGGGGAACCCTCCGGAAATAACGTCAACTGTTCCTCGGATGATTTCATTTCCGCTCTCCTGGTCGAATAGAATTTTCTCGGCGTGAGAATACGCGAGCGTTCGAATGTCGTCATGGATCGGAATCCCCGGCCAATGCCGTCCGATCACGCGACGCGGATAAGATTCATTTTCGCAGAATGCGACGGTCTCAAAAAATCCGGTCGCCTCAAGGCCGAGAGAAAAACCTCCGATCCCGGCGAACGCATCGAGGAGCCGGAACATTTTTCAGGGTGATATATCGGCGCGTTCGATAACTTGCAATTCGCGATCAGCGAGGAGGACCCATTCGCCGCCGATATGCTCCGAGGGTTTCATGAATATCCAGAGTCGCCCGAGATTGGAGAGTCCGAATATCATTTGACCATCATTGTCGACGGCGATCTGACAAATAAATTCGTCGCCGCCTCTCGCCGCCTCGACGAGATCGTTCACGCGAGACTGAGCGATATATCGAACCTGTTCGACGCCGCGCTCCGCGAGCTCCTCGTCCTTAGCTTGCGGGAGATTGCTCGCGATCCGTTCGTCGATCCAAATAATCGGAGGCGCATTCATTGGAGTTCTCCATTTTTTAGCGTGGCGGCGATCCCGAGATTATGCGCGTCGAGCGAAACTTTGTCCCTGGATCCAGGCGGACCGATAATTTTTTTTGGCTCGGGCCGCTCCTCCAGCTGGACCGTCTCATATGCGTCGGTACGATCCGCGCCGCAATTTTTGCAAGCGTAAAAAGTTCGGAGCGTGTTTTTTAATTGTTCCTCGATGGGCGGAATTTTGTCGAGTTCGGATTGGGGTCTGAGCGAGCGAATGGCGTGAACCTCTCGACATCCACAAGCGGGACACGAGGGCAAGTCGGACGAACTAATCATTATTTTCTCCTCACGAGAACACAAAAAAAACCGGGAGACCGCTCTCAGGAGTCCCTCACGGACTCGCACCAGCGGAACGACCTCCCGGCGTCGACCTTATCCGGTCGCTGAAACTTCGCCAGCGAATTCCGGATCGTAAATATGAGCGAGCGGAACTTTTCCCTTATAGAGATTAAAAAATCGTCGAGCTAGTGGTCGCTTGGGCGTGACCTCGCCAGCCTCGACACGGTAAAGCGTCGGCCTCGTACATCCGACGGCCTCACAAACCTCCTCGGCAGTTTTGCCGCTGGCGATCCGGGCGCGACGTAATAATTTCGGATGATTCATTGAGAGCGGGTCCTCGAAATGTCGGTCCTCAAAGTGTAACACGGGGCGGGAGGCTCATATCGTGAGCCTGGCGACTTTACATAGCACGAAAAAACGTCGTCTAAGCGCCTGATTCTTATAGTTTCGGCCTTTGAAACTGTGAACCGGATCACTGTATCCGTCCCGTAACGTGGTACTATAAACACATGGCGCAACTACTCTTAATCATCATTTTAACCCTCGGCGCTGGCGGCAATGTCGCCATGCCGCCGGTTCAGGAGGTCCGCTATGAAATTTCGTAAGGGTGACCAGGTAAGAATGAAAACCGAATTCCTTAACGACGGCGAGAGCGTCGACGACCGTTACCTCGTCATGGAGGACTCCGATCCGGAACAGGATGGTCGCGGCGATATGCCATATATAACCGTCGGATTCACGACCGACAAAAACGGGAACGATCCTTTCAAAAAATGGGCGTTCCGTCCGACCGAGCGAGTCGGGATTAACATGATCGAAAAAATCCCCGGCGAAATGAACGTCACCCCATTCGTAAAAAAGGACCGATAGAAATGTTCTATATCAATCTGAGGAACGGTCGCCAGCATACGGTCGACGCCGACATTACGGATAAAAAAACGGTGTCGGAATATGCGCTCAATTTGTTCGGCGCTTATCGCGTCGTCGAAATCGTAAACGAAAACACCGGGGAGACATTCTCTCCGATCCGTAAAAGTAGGAGGACGAAATGAACGAGGCACGAGCATATATTGTGAGGATCAAAAAATCGTTTATCGGCGGAGAATTCTCCGACCTGATCGTCGAGGACACGATTCATTTTCCCTCGGCTCCGGCGGCGAATGCGTTTATCGACGCGGAAACGAAACCGACCGTTAAACGCGGTCACTATAACGGTCAGGCCGTGAACTATGTCGTCCTTGAGGCGACGATGGTTCCGCCCGGTTACGACTTGGATTCCGATCCGGAATATCGTGAGCCGACTCTCGACGAGGAACCTTTGTGGTTCGGCGAATTAGATACGAGACATTTTTCGTTTCAGGCATTCGGCCGGAGCGAGGAACACGTTCGCGCCGTCATGGCCGAGGCGTGGGCGCGACACTGTGACGAATACGAGGTCCCGAATAATTGGGACGAGTTCGAATCAAGCGTTAATGTTTTGGAATTTTCAATCGGTGAAGGTTACCGCGACTTAGACACAATCGGAGGACGCAAATAATGGAACTCAAACTGACAAAGGACGAGGTCAAGACGATCATAGAGGCATTGCATAAACGAGCGGCGCTTTGTGCAAAAAAACCGAACGCCGCGAATGATCGTCACGGCGAGGAACTTTATCTCCTCGAAAAAAATGTCGACGAACAGTTACGCGAATTTGAGGCGCACGAAAACCGGAACGGTCAGGTCGAAACGCTCGCGCATTATCGCGGACTCGACGACCGGACTCTCGTGATCCAATGCCTTTGGTATAAGGGCGAACTGACGGATCGAATCGGCGAGTCGGTTTCGTGGGAGTGCTATACCGCCGCCGACGGTTTCGGCGCTGGCTTACTGTCCGACGAACTCATGGAAATAAATGACGGATGGGATTGGTCTCACATTCGCGACTCGTCGGATCAGGCGTTCGCCGCGATGGCGAATATTCTCCGACCGCTCCTCCCGGCAATCGTCGAGGGACCTGTATCAGTCACCGGCCGGAGGACTCTCTAATGATGTCGAAAAAACATATCGAAAAGGTCGCCGAGGAGGCTCAGTTAGTTTTCTGGTCGAAAGTCGTCGACATGATTCCCGAACCGACGACCGGAGATTTCGGTCCGGCCGAGACGTTCGCTTTCGATCAGGCGTGTAAGGACGCCGTGAGGATTTGGGTCTATTACAATTTTCCTCGCGATACCGTTCTCCGCATGGCGGCGGACGCTCTCCCGAAACTCGTGGCGGAGGGATCGACTGAGGACGATTGGGGCGAGGAGCGTCAACAGGACGCCGAGAACGCTTTTTTCGACGTCGTCGAGGCGCTCCTCCCGGCTCCTGATTGGGAGACGCTCTCCGAGTATTGTTTGAAAGCGACGACCGAGGAAATGGTCGACGCCGCGCTTAACGCATTGGACATGAAACCCGAGGAGGACACCGATGGGAATTAAATGGGGACGATCACATAAAGGATTCGTCTATTCGAAATGCTGCCGGTTCGACATTAGTCCGGAGTATCGGGCGGGGACGACGCCGATCACTCGTGTCGGTCGTCTCGGCCGTCCGAGTTTTTACGAATTGCACGATTATCAGGAACGCGGAATCGTCGGCTATAGGTCGACACAAGCCGAGGCGAAACGTCTCGCCGACGCTCAGGCGAAAAAATTCCCGAACAGGAACGAGTATCTATAGGAGGACGTAAATGGACAGATCGACGAGGAAAGCAAAACTAGAGAGCGTTATCGCGACGCTCGTGATTCTCAAGCCGCGACTCACGGAGACCTTTCGCCGGGACGTCGCGGCTTGTATCAAAATGGTCGAGGAGGTCGTCGAGGACCTCAAACCAGCGGAGGAACCGCGTCCGCTCGGCGACCTTATGGCCGAGGAGGATCAGCGGCGTCTGGACAAGGTCAAGGCCGAGAAACTCAGCAAGGCGAAAGGGATAACGTATCTGGAACACCCGAACACCCTCGCCGAATGGGGTCTCGGTGTTTTCTTTGACAGTCAGTTAGTCGGGTATATCGAACACGCCCCGGACGCCGACGGATTCCAAACGGGCAAGTCCGGGTTTCGCTACACGCCGAACACTCACGGCGGTCGCCACGTTACCCACGGCGAGACGTTCGAAACAATCGACCAGGTTAAAATTTCAATCGCCGGAGACGGCAAGGAGGACGAAAGTGACACCGAAAATCATTCTTAAAAATCTGAAATACGCCGCGTTCGCGTCGGAGGAGACGTCGTGTTTTTCCGCGACCGTTTACTGTGACGGAAAGCGCCTATGTACTGCCCGGAACGACGGTCACGGCGGTTGCGATTCCTATGACGCGCTATCGCCGCCGGAGGGATTCTCGACCGGTGAGGAGGCCGGGGCGGCTCGCCGCTGGCTCGACGCTGAAATCACTCGGATCGGCGGTCTCGCCAATCCGGCGGCGGTCGACGATCATGATAAGACCGGGACCGACGTCGAGGAGGAGGTCGTGAAATACGGCGACCGGGAGGTTAAACACCGGAGAGTGAAAAGCGTCACGGACGTCGACGGTAAGGTCCTCAGTCGGGAGGAACTCTCGACCGAGGATTGGATCATGAGGACGAACGGCGTCACGAAATACCACGTTTTCGAATGGTTAGTAAGCGAGGCCCTCACGGTCGCGCTCTGTACTAAGGACATGAAAAGCGCCATGTCGAAAAAATGGTTATTCACGGTCCCCGACGAGGAGGGTATTTTCCAGATCAAGCGTCAAAAGGGCGAGCGTCCGGATATGGCCTCGGAGGAACTCACGAAAAAATATCCGGGCGCGGTCCTCCTGAACGCCCTCGGTCACGACGAGGCCCTCGCGATCTGGAGGGCGAACTAATGGCGGCGGGTCATATGCCTCCGGAGACGGGAGGCGAGTTCTCGCCTTGTGAGGAGTGCAAACATACCGATTGCGCGAGCCTCCGCCAGCGAGCGAGGCGCGTCTGTCACCATTGCCTGAAAGTGATCGGATGGGATGTTCGATTTTATGACGAGGGGACGCCGGAGGATCGGCGGAGCGTTCACGCGCTTTGCGAGGAACTCGCCATCGAACGCGAACAGAATAAACGGAGGATAACTCCGGACAATTTGTAACACGCTGAGAGACCGTGTATAAGATTAGGCCCCGCGATGGTGACGTCGCGGGGCCTTTTTTTCGGTCGGAGTCTTAGCAGGAATCGACCGGGCGACGAGAGTCTCTCATACGCCCTGAAATCCCGCAATAGACACCCTTATCCCCTATCGGACGCTATCGTTCGCCAGGAGGGCCGAAAATCGCTCAGGCGAGCGGATAACGCGAGCGCCTGAACGTGAGGACGGTCAACTCGGGGAGGCGCGGAGACCGACACGAGGCGAACTCCGGAACGTGGCGCACAATCGCCGGAGGCCCATTGCTCTCGAAACCGTGAGTCATGAGGACGGCCCGAGAATCTCGACTAGCTCGGGAGTCCTCGGGCTGCCCTTGATCGAACCGGAGCCATAAAAGGGTCCGAATTTGCTAAGGCGAAAAAACAGACAAAACAGGCGTTTTTAGATCGAAAAACGTGACAAAAGGCGATTTCCAACAAGGCGGTAACCAAAAAACGGTCCGGATATGCGGACCCTTTCAGGAGAGAAACATGGCGAAAAACGAATGTAAAGATTGCGACGCTCCTATCGAATGGGTTGAACGAGGAACAAAATGGGTTCCCCTGGATCCAGGCACGAAAAAACGTCACGTATGCGACCTCGACCAATATTGCGAGGTCTGTGAGAAAATATTCAAGGGCGCGAATTGGATGTCAGTCTGTCCGGAATGCTATCGGAACCGGCCGAAACCGGATTCGCAACCGAAACCCGAACCGCCGGCGCGTGAAACTCTGAACGATACAGGCGAGGACGATGATCCATTCTGACCCGAACGACACTCAATCGACCCTATTCGACGACGATTTCGAGGACGAACCGAAACCCAATTCCCCGGAGGACCTCGGCCTCGCGGCCCCGAATCCGAACGCATACGGAACGCCCCGGCCGGAGCCGGAGCCTCTCCCGGAGAACTTTTGTCGATCAGCGATCCAGCCCGACGACGCCCGGACGTTCGTCGATTGGGTGAACGAACAGGAGCTCCCGGTCCATGCGGCCGTGACCGTGGGCGGGATTCTCGTCGGCTTATCCGGCCTCGGCCGTAACGATCTAAAGTGGCTTTGCCGAGCTATCCGGCAAGCCGGACGAGCGCCGTCCCCTGAACGAATGAGGAGGGCCGTCATGAGTCACGATGTCGCGGTTCTCCGTGAGGACCAGGAGGATCAAAATGTTTAATTTTCACAGACATTCGGACGTCGTCGCGGCGGCTCGGACCTTGCCGGAACTCAAGTCCATGAGACGCGCCGACTTTATCCATTGGGTCGAGGATAACGAGGAAATGTATGTCGCTTTTCGGGCGTTCGCCCTCGACGCGGTCGCGAAAAAACGGACCAGATTCTCGGCTTACATGATCCGGGAGCGGGTCCGCTGGTATACGAACATCGAATATGGCGGCCGGTTCAAACTGTCGAACAATTTGACGCCGTACATTTCGCGGCTCCTCGCGCTCGACGTCCCGATCCTCGATAAGATTTTCGCGAAAAAAAATATCGACATCGAGGAATTCGGACCGTATACGACGGACCTATTTGATACCCATCCTCCGGCGTTCTAATGAGGACCGAGATTCGCCCGGTTACACTTCGCCAGGCGCGGGATTTCGTCAATCACCACCATAGACACCACTACGCGCCGCAAGGCGGACAGTTCGGCCTCGCCCTTATGCGAGGCCCCGACCTGGTCGGCGTGGCGATTGCGGGGCGTCCTGTAGCGCGAGGACTCGACGACGGGCTCACGCTGGAGGTCACGCGCCTATGTGTTCTCGACGGCGTCCGGAACGGATGTTCCCGACTCTATTCGCGAATGAGGCGCGTCGGTCAGGCGATGGGGTATCAGCGAATAATCACATACACGCTCGACACCGAACCGGGGACCTCGCTCCGGGCCGCTGGCTGGACCGAGGACGGGAGGACGACGGGAGGCTCATGGAACTCGCCAGCCCGGAAACGGGCCGACGATCATCCAATCCAGCGAAAAATACGCTGGCTCGCGCCCGAGGTTAATCGTCCAAAACGCTGAAAAACCACGTTTTTCGGGGATAGTAGGACAAGGGTCGACCTCCGAACGGCCGGGAGACGGACGCTCAGGAGGTCGATTTCAGCGTTTCCCTGGTAAATCTATGAAATCGGGACGCCATTGTCCGTGTAGTCGACCGAGGAGTTTCTCGGGTCGCGGTAGTGACGCGCTCTCGTGGTGATCGGAACGGTCCCTCCGACGTCGAGACGGGCTCGGAGTCCGGCCAATAGCTCGGCCGCCGTGACACCGGAAACCGCCGCCGTGAGGGAATCCGTAACCGTGAGACCGGTCCCCGGCGTGGTCCCGTTTTTCGCCCGGATCACCGTGGTCGCCGAGGCTGGCGGCGTCACGACCGTATATTGTCCGCCGTCGATTATTTTCGCGGCCGTGACGACACCGGCGGAGACCGCCGTGACCATACCGACCGCCGGGATTGTGAACGTCCCGCCCGTGATCGAGAACTGATCGCCGACCGAATAGCCGGAACCGCCAGCGGCGACGGAATCCAAAACGAGGCGGAGCGGCGTCGCGTTCGCCCGAGTCGCCTCACGGGTCAGGAAATTCGAAAGGCCGGGGTGACGGCCGGCGAACCGGGGATCGGTCGTCAGGAGCCGCCGCCGGTTCCTGATCCGGGTCGCGTGAGTGTTCACGGTTTTCTGTAACTGTCGATTCTGCGCCATGTCGATCTCCTATGTCGGCAGTAATTCATTGAAAAGGACGAACCACGAATCACTCGCGACCTTTTGGATTTTCGCATGAGCCCCCGCCGCAATTCCAGCCGAGACGAGATTTTGTGAGCCCGTCGCCCATCCGACGGCGGCGTCGTCGGTCACAGTGATCGCGTTCGCGCCGTCCTGGTTGAGAAAATGGAGGGTGTCGCCGATGGGGATCGGGACCGTCGCCTCGTCGGGAATGTTCAAAGTATGCGCGGCGTTATTTATCAGGACCGTCCCGTTCCGGTTCCTCATGGTCGGCTCGAAACTTGCGCCGCTCTCCAGCTGGATCGTCGACCGACGAGCGTCCGGGAATAGGACCCATCGGTTATTAGTCAAATGGAACAGGCGAAAATGTTCGCCTTGTTCGAACGTCGGGCGAGCTCCGGCCGCCGCCGCCGTTTCGTCATATCCGGCGAACTCAATGTCGACACTGGTCGCGCCGCGAACATCGAGAAACCCGGTCCCGAGATACGCGACCTCAAGCGTGGCGCCGAGTGGAAACGGGACCGACGCGAATGTCGGGATAACGAGTTCGGTCGGCGTCGCGACATTGTCGAGGGTGAGCGTAAACGCCATATCCTCAAGTTCCGCCGTGTAAGCCGCGCCGGTTTCGAGTTTCTCCTGACGAACTAAGTGTCCACCTGGCACCCATTGCGAACCGAGAAAAAACCACGCCCGATTGAGCGTCCGGTCGTAAACGAGGAATCCCTCGCGAGGCGCGATATAGAACCACGGCGATCCGTCAGTTTGACCAGGGACGTTTGTAAAAACGGCGATCCGATCAGCGACCGCGAGCGTATCCGTTCCCCAATTCGTTCCGCTCGGTGATCCGGTGAGGAGATAAGCGTCGCCGACCGCTGGCGATCCGGGTTCGGCCGTTCGCTGGTCGATCACGAATCCCTGACACATGAGATCGAGAATCACCATTGAAGTGTCGGAACCGTTTTTCCAATCGTTCGTCCCGAGGGTGTATTCGTAATTAACGCCGATATTTGGGAGGGCGGTTTGAGGCATGATTGAATCCTATGGGCTAGTGTCTCGGAATTCTATACGCAATCCGAAACCGAAATCGACGAAAGCCTCGAAAGGCGTGTTAAACGATGTCGAGGCGATTTCAGCGCCTTGTGAAATATCCTGCGCCGTCGCTCGATTATTCAGAACCCGGAAACGCGAATCGGCGTCGATGTCGGCAAGGACCTCAAGCCACGCGACATATAGACTCGACCCCTCACCGAACGGCGGCGGATTCGAAACCACGGCCGAGAAAATCGTATCGTCGACGGTCATGGAAAGCGTCGCGCCGTCGGTCCCGTCGACGGAGTTAAACATTCCCGTCACATAGACCTGAGTGAGACCCGTCGTTAAACCAGGACGACCCTCGCGTCCGACTTTCGGGATAAATTTGAACCCGCCGCAATTAAACGCCGGGCCGCCAGCGTCGACCGCGAATCGGACGGTCTGTTCGCGGATCGAATAATTTTCCTTGAGTTCGATCACGATTCCGGTCCGTTGCATTGGATTGTCTAAACCGCCACGGAACGCGAGCGGTCCCTCGACGACCTCCATAAATTCGAAAGCGTCCGAGGCGATAATCTGATCGTAAAACTCCGGAATCTGTTGCGTCCGAGAAGTGTCGACGCCGTCGTCGAATCCGCCGATCACGAATGAATGACCGACTTGGCCGCCGACGAGTTGATTCCATTGTTCCCAAGTCGAGGCGAAAAACGCGACGCGATTCGCGTTCGGGACCGCCGTCGCTCCGGTTGCGAAACAAGGGTCGTTCGTCGGCGAGAGAATGTCATTAAAGGCGTCAATCGACCCGTCCGGATTCGTTCCCGATTGGAACCAATCCATAAAAACGATCTGTCGGATCGGCGTCGACGGCGGCGCGGCGTCCTGACGGACAAACATTCCGCCCGGCGTTATGTCGCCGCTCAAAGCCGCCCCGACTTGCATCCTCAAATTAAAGTCGCCGAATCGCGTCGTGATCCGGACCTGAGTTCCCTCGCGTGTAATTGTGAA
>Ga0114925_10002003_pt1 | contig 10282 bp, 14 predicted proteins | sample SumtaG_2_FD_87287 | JGI IMG/M metagenome (GOLD analysis project Ga0114925, IMG submission 87287) | Deep subsurface microbial communities from Indian Ocean to uncover new lineages of life (NeLLi) - Sumatra_00607 metaG | ecosystem: Environmental > Aquatic > Marine > Oceanic > Sediment | place...
CTGGGTTTTTTAGTATGAGAGCACCTTAATCTGATGTATCCTGCTGCTGCTCTTGCTGCTCTATTGGAGCATTTGAGTCCATCATAATGGAACTTCCAGTCTTGTGGGTAGATATATAAGCAAGTGCCAAAGCTGTCAGCATAAAAACGACTGCTGCAACTGTTGTCGCTTTGCTCAAAAAAGTTGATGCTCCAGTGCTTCCAAAAAGCGTCTGGCTGGCACCCCCTCCAAAAGCAGCACCCATATCAGCCCCTTTTCCAGTCTGCAGCAGAACGATCATAATAAGGGCAAAACTCACTATAACATGTACTATTATCAATAATATCGACATTTTATTATTTAAACCTTAAACCTGATAATGAACTAATTTGCTGAATGTTTCAGCGCTTAAGCTTGCACCCCCTACAAGCGCTCCGTCAACATCGGGCATTGTCATTAGTTCTTTAATATTGCTTGGTTTGACGCTTCCACCATACAATATCCTAATGGATTTAGCAAGCATATTTCCTAAAATTTTTTCGAGCATTGACCGCAAAAACTGATGAACCTCCTGAGCCTGACTGCTGGTTGCCGTTTTACCGCTCCCGATGGCCCAAACAGGTTCATAAGCTATTACCAAAGCTTCCAGGTCATCAGGGGAAAAACCTTCTATCCCCCTTTTCACCTGTTTATCAAGAACAGAAAAAGTGGCTTTCGATTCCCGCTCTTTTTCAGACTCTCCTACACAAAAAATAGGTATCAAATCATCTTTTATTGCAGAGCCAATTTTTTTATTGACGGTTTCATCAGTTTCACCAAAATACTGCCGCCTTTCAGAGTGTCCAATGATAACATATTTGCATCCTGCAGATACGAGCATTGCAGATGATATTTCTCCGGTATAGGCGCCTTCATCTTCCCAAAAAAGATTCTGTGCACCAAGCGAAACACAGCTTCCCATGACAACATCGGAGACAGGTACAAGCGCAGTAAATGGAGGGGCAATCATAACATCGATATCATTTGCATGTTTTACAAGTTTTACAAGCTGACCGGCTGTATTAACAGCCTCGGAACAAGTTTTAAACATCTTCCAGTTCCCGGCAATAAAAGGTTTGCGATTTTCCATGTATTAAGCTCCTTTATTCTTTCTTTTTTAAAGCTGTGAACCGATCATGGCCGCAAGATCCACCATCCTCTGAGAGTATCCGGCCTCATTGTCGTACCAGGAAAGTACCTTCACCATATTATCGACAACATAAGTGGTCCCAGAATCAACAATGGAAGACAATGTTGATCCATTGAAATCGATGGATACCAGCGGAAGTTCACTAAAACCCAGAATACCGGAAAGAGGTCCTTCCGAAGCACTTTTAAGGGCACCATTTACATCAGAAACTGTGACGCCTGACTTTTCCATAGTAGCAACCAGGTCAACAATGGATACATTTGGTGTAGGTACGCGAACAGCAAGACCATTAAGCTTTCCGGATAGTTCCGGAAGTACTAACGCTACGGCCTTTGCCGCACCTGTTGTTGTCGGAATCATAGACAAGGCCGCCGCTCTTGCTCTGCGTAGATCCTTGTGGGGAAAATCAAGCAGACGCTGGTCACCGGTATAAGCATGTATGGTAGTCATTAACCCGGATTTTAAACCAAAATTTTCAAGTAGAACCTTTGCAACCGGCGCAAGGCAATTGGTGGTGCAAGAAGCATTTGATATGATATGATGCTGCCTGGGATCATACTGATTTGAGTTGACACCCATTACGATGGTAATATCGGGATCCTGGGCAGGTGCAGATATTATAACTTTCCGGGCTCCTGCAGCAAGATGCTTTGAAGCGTTTTCTCGATTTCTGAAGAGGCCTGTGCATTCTGCAGCGATGTCCACTCCAAATTCTTTCCAGTTAAGATTGGCAGGATCTTTTACTGATGTAAGGGTAATCGATTTGCCGCCCACTTCGATTGAACCCTCTTTGGATGTAACTTCCATATCTAGTTTCCCATGAATCGAATCATAGGCCAGAAGATAGGCAATTGTACCTGGATCTGTAAGGTCATTAATAGCTACAACTTCAACTTCCGGATGATTAAGTGCAGCCCTGAAAATATAACGTCCTATTCTACCAAAACCGTTAATTCCAATTTTTATGCTCATTTTTCCTCCTCTAGTAAGTTCGCACCAAGCAAATTCATATCGACAATTTTTTGTCGATGTTCAATAATCTATTGTATTTGTTTACTAAAAGAAACTTGAAATTTGAAACTGGAAACTGGATAAATAAGGATTTGATCTTTTAAAAATCAATAAAATTCCTTTCCAAGTTTCAAGTTTCGAGTTTCACTAACCAATTAAAATAACTGCCCCGAAAGGGCCTCTGCAAACCTAACCCCGTTTGTTTCCTTTTAATATTCCGCTCGCCATCGATATGCTCTTCTTTCCGTATTTTTCCAGGCGTTCGGCAAACTTATTGAGTTCCGTGCCTTTTCGAGATGTGGCGGCTTTGATTAATATGGGTAGATTAACCCCGGATATGACTTCCACATGTCCTTCTTCAAGAAATGAATAGCTTAAATTGGAAGGAGTACCTCCAAACATATCCGTAAGGATGAGTACACCTTTTTTCTCTTTGACTTTTTTGATTCCTTCGGCAATGTTTTTGCGCAATTTTTCGGCGTTTTCGTTTATATCTATTGAAACAGTTTCCACTGCTTCGGGTCTGGCACCAAGGATGAATTCTGCAGCATCAATAAGTGCATCTCCAAGCTGTTTATGCGTAACAATGACTATACCTATCATAAAACCCCTGCCTAGTCTCTATCCGGAAATGGCATCTTTTGGCTCAATACGGCGTTCTCGTCCTTTTGCGATTCTCGACGTAGGCTCACTACGACTGCGGTCGCAAAAGGGCTGCGGCCTTGTATTGAACCAAAATCTACCATTTCCAGATAGACACTATTTGACTTCTGATTTCTAATTTCCACCATCTGTCGTCCGTCCTCTGTCATCTGTCTTCTGCCATCTGTCTTCCGTCCTCCGTCTCCTGATCAATATCCCGATGGGTTATTTCAACCTGTTTTCCTTGTCTGTTTATCTGCTCAAATATTGATCGGGCTATAGTCACGGAGCGATGTCGACCCCCTGTACATCCTACGGCGATTGTTAGATATGCTTTTCCCTCCTTTTCATACAAGGGAATTAAATAGTCAAGCAAATCAAAATATTTTTGGAGAAATACACGTGTGTCATTATTATTTAAGACATATTTTTTGGTCTCTTCAGCTTCCCCATCCAGGTTTTTTAATTCAGGAACAAAAAACGGGTTTGCAAGAAAACGAACATCTATGATCAGATCGGCATCGTTAGGAATACCGTATTTGAAGCCAAACGACATAACATTAATCCTGATTTGTGAAAGTTTTACGCTTTTTTGCGCAATACCGAAGATAACGGCTTTCAGTTCATGTGAATTGTAAAAAGAAGTATCTATCACTATGTCGGCTCTCTTTCTTAGATTTCTCAACTTCTCCTTTTCAGCCCGTATGCCTTCCAAAAGGCTTTTACCATGAGACAAAGGATGATGTCTTCGTGTCTGACTATAGCGTTGCAACAGGGTTTCTTCGTTAGCTTCAAGGAAGATGATTTCGTATTTGTATCCATTTTTTTTTAGAGATTCAAATACTGATACATACTCTGAGAGAAAACCTTTTTCTCGCAGGTCCATCACAAAGACCAGTCCTGCAATTTCAGCGGCCCTTTCGATTGGTAGTTTTAAAAACTCTGGAAGAAGGACAACCGGCATGTTGTCGACACAATAGAACCCTGCATCCTCAAATGCTGCAATTGCAGTGCTCTTACCAGAACCAGAACGCCCACTAATAATGATTATATTTAAATTCGTCACTTTAAATCATCTGAACTGTTTAAAATTCTTCGTCTTCCTCCTCAATTACGGAAACGATTTCATCTCTATCTGCAGCATTTAGCAGTCTTTCCTTGAAAAGTTCATTTTTAAGAGCCCTGGAAACCTGAGCAAGTACTTTCAAGTGAAGACCAGTTGAATCTTCCGGTGCTACTAGAAGGAAAAAGATGTGGGTCGGCTTACCGTCAATAGATTCAAAGTCGACACCCTGGCGACTTAGACCAAGCCCGAGAATCAGAGATTTAAGATCATTCAGTTTGCCGTGGGGAATTCCGATGCCTCCCCCTATGCCGGTACTTCCAAGTCGTTCTCTTTCCATGAGTACACGTACAAGATCCCCATGATTTACACCGGAAATACGGGCTATCGGAGCTACAAGTTCTTCGAGAATTCCTTTTTTGTCTTGTGCTTCAAGATCAACAAGAATCGCTTCTTTGTGCAAAACATCAAGAATTTTCATTTCAATTTCACCAACAAAATAAGTAAATTAGAAATTAGACAGGATTTACCCCAGTTAAATATGAAAAATAATTTAACGGGGCAAGCATGATGAACATGATATTAGGACACAGATTTTCACAGATATACACAGACGTTTAATATATGCAACCGCTATTTGGCACGTTCAAACTTCAATCGTCAATATTAAATTCAGATCTCGCTAAGTCGTCGAGTAGTTGAGTAGTTAAGTATTTGTAATGATAAAAATAATAGCCATTTCTCAAAAAATTATACGTGCAACAGTTTGCAAATATTAACATAGTGATTTAATTATAAATTTTTTCCTACTCAACCACTTTAACTAAACTATTTGACGATGTCTGAAATTGAAAATAATGGGATGCTATATCAGTTACTGGGCTGAATCAGTCCATAATGACCATCATTGCGTTGATAAAGGACGTTGATTTTCTCGGTTCTGGCATTTGTAAATACCAGAAAGTTATATTTTACAAGACTCATCTGCATAACCGCCTCTTCAATATCCATTGGTTTATATTCGATATTCTTAACCCGGACCTGCCTTTCAACTTCGTCATACCCGGGATTTATATCTTCATCCATAATTCCTTTTGATATAGCTCTCGATCCAACTCTTCGTTTCTTAATTTTTTGTTTATTCTTTTTTATCTGTTTTTCTAGTTTGTCCATAACTATATCTATTGCCGAGTACATATCGCCTGTTTCTTCTTTGCCGGTTATAGTTAATCTATCGCCAATAATATTGATTTCAGCTATGTGACGAAACTTTTCAACTAAAAGAACAACATTTGCTTCCGCAAGATTGTCAAGGAGTTTATCTAACCGATTAAGTTTATTTCGAACGTATGACTTTAAATTTTCTGAAGAATCAAGATTTTTAAAAGTAACAGATGTCTGCATGCAAAAATCCCCCTATAATTATTTGCGTTTACTTGACGAAAGTACTCCCATCACTTCTCGATATTTGGCTACGGTTCTACGGGCAATATTGATATTTGACTCCTTTAAGATTTTCGTGATTTTTCTATCGCTATAAGGTTTTTTTAGATCTTCATTTGCAATTAGTTTCCTTATCTTTTCCTGCACGCTTGCAGATGCAATTGCTTCGCCATGGAGGCTTTTTATAGAACTATTAAAAAAATATTTCAATTCAAAAATACCCTGTGGTGTATGGGCATATTTGTTTGTTGTAACCCTGCTAATTGTAGATTCATGCATGCCTATATCCTCAGAGATATCTCTTAATACCATTGGTTTTAAGCATGCTACACCCTTTTCAAAAAAATCTTGCTGAAACTTCAATATGCTTTCCATAACCTTATAGATTGTCTTGTGACGCTGATGGATACTTCTAATAAGCCATGTCGCCGCACGCATCTTATCTTGAATGTAATCTTTTGTCTTATCTGAAATTCTTTCACCCCGACTTATGGCATTCTTGTAAAAGGGATTAACCCGAAGTTTTGGCATTCCATCGTCGTTTAATACTATCACGAAATCTTTTTCATATTTATAGACGAAAATGTCGGGATTGATATATATCGGTTCTTCATCACTGAATTTTCGCCCGGGTTTTGGTTCAAGCCCTTTGATAACATTAACCGCCGAAATTATATCTTCCATACTTGCTTTTTGAGCCTTGGCAATAGCCTTGTAATTCTTATTTTCAAGATTGCTGATGTGATTGATAATGATATCGGTTACGATATTATCATCAAAGCCTAAATGCTTTGCCTGAATAAGGAGACACTCACGTAGATCTCTAGCACATACTCCAATCGGGTCAAAAGTTTGCATTAAGGATAAAATCTGTTCTACTTGTTCAGGCGAAGAATTACTCATGTCTATAATCTCTTTTAAAGATGCATCTAGATATCCGTTTTTATTAAGATTGCCGATAATTAGGCTACCTATCTTTTTTTCTTCCTCTGTAGATGATGTCATAAGCAATTGCCAAAGAAGGTGTTCACTCAGAGATTCTTTACGTGCTGTAAAGGTTTCGAACCGGGGCAAATCCTTTCTTTCGGATTCAAAATGGATTCTACCGGATGAATTGTATTCATTAATATAATTACTCCAGTCGATTTCATCACGTATTTTTTCTTCAATTGTGACCTCTTTTTCCGGAGGTGGGTCAATAGATTCGGTTTCGGATTTCTTATCCGACTGTTCTTCCTCAGCAACTTCTTGAATCTCTTCCAGAGCCGGATTTTCCTCAAGTTCTTGCTGTATTGTATCCATAAGCTCAAGCCTTGACAGTTGCAATAGCTTAATAGCCATTTGGAGCTGTGGGGTCATGATCAGCTGCTGGGTTAACTTGAGTTGTTGTCTTAGTTCTATTGCCATCTTATAATTTGAACTCTTCCCCTAGATATATGCGTCGAGCGATTTTGCTTGAAGCTATTTTATCCGGAGAGCCTGATTCAATAACCTTTCCATCATTTAGTATATACGCTTTATTGCAGACTTCAAGAGTCTCCCTTACATTATGATCAGAAACAAGGATTCCGATACCCCGCTTTTTAAGGTGACCTATTATTTTTTTAATATCGATTACTGCCAAAGGATCTATCCCGGCAAATGGTTCATCCAAAAGAATGAAGGATGGATTTGTTGCAAGTGAGCGTGTGATTTCAAGGCGCCGTCTTTCGCCACCTGAAAGTAAATTGGCCTTTTGTTTTGCAAGATGTTTAATACCCAGTTCGTTAAGGAGAAAATTTGTGCGATCCTCTTGCTCTGATTTAGAAATGGGCAATATTTCAAGAATTGCCATAATATTTTGTTTTACAGTAAGTTTTCTGAATATTGAAGGTTCTTGAGGAAGGTAGCCGACCCCTTTGCGCGCCCTTATATACATTGGACAATCTGTGATATCTTCATTTCCCAGGAAAACTTTTCCACCATCAGGTTTTACCATTCCAACGGTCATATAGAAAGTAGTGGTTTTTCCAGCACCATTTGGACCGAGAAGACCAACAACATCACCACTTTTAACTTCCAGGTTTACAGAATTTACAACTTGCCGTCCATGATAGGTCTTAACCAAATTCTGAAGAGATAATGTTGTCATATACTATTTTATACCCTTTTTCCCGGAATATATCAAAGCTTCAACACGTTTATCGCTGCCACTTTCAACTTGTATTCGCCCACTATCCCGAAATAGAGTTATTTTCGAACCCGAAATAGAATTATTTCCATCTATTATCTTTGAATTAGCACCTGACAAAACAACAATCCCTGTCGCTGTTGTGTACACCGCATATTCAGTCTTCATGGTTCTGTTGTCGGATTCTATTGTTACGTTACCGTTTGCAACTATCTTTTTTATTGATTCTTCGCTTGCAACAATATTTTTATTATTATTCAAACCTTCATTATAATAAATCTTTAGTTTGTTTGCCGTTATCACTGTAGTTCCTTGGACTGCTCTGACATTTCCAATAAATTCAGCGTAACCGGCCTCGTTGTCAGAAATCAGTTTATCGGAAGTAATAAAGATCATTTCGTCTTTAATATCATTGCCGGTATCTAAAGATTTATCATCAGCAAATACAATTGCCGTACTAAAGGTTGTTCCCAATATAAACAATGCAGTAAAAAAAGCAAAAAAACGGTAAATAATTTGATTATAGCGCAACATTTTTTCTAAAAGTCCCTTCAACTTTGCCTTCAAGCAAAGTTTGTTTCGTCTTTAAATCAAAAGTCATGGAGTCGGCAATAAAATGAAATGAATTTCCGGTAATTTGTACTGGAACTTTTGTATAAATTTTACGATTTTTGTGCTCATAATACAGATTTTCAGTTTGAAGCTTATAATTTCCATTTGTTACAACAACATTACCTGATGTTTCAATGTCATTTGAATCTATTTTCAAAATTCCATGATCAGCTGTAAGATAAACTTCACTTTCATCTTTAAGGAAAAAAGTTACTGATAGATCCTTAAAAATCGCCCGTTTTTCTGAATTCATGTACTGTGCTGAACTTGCGTCAAGACTCCATTCTTTTATCCCATTTCGTATTGAAGTTTGATGAACCCTGTTGATTGATAAACTTGCTTGGTTTTGAAACGATAAAATGGGATTTTCAATTTTGTTTAAAATACGTCGATAACCAATAAAAGCCGCAGTTATTAAACATAATGTTATGGCAATAATTGATAATAAAAAAAGTTTTAACTTTTTGGATCTTTTTTTCTTAAAAAAAAGCATTAGCAAAAACGTTTCAAGTTTCTTTCCCAAAGCCCTTGGGCTTTCAGTATTGCCTCACAAACTTCTCTTACAGCCCCGGTTCCGCCTTTTTTCGATGTAACCATATATGCATTTTTAATGATCATATCGTGGGCATCAGCTACAGCAATAGAAAGTCCGACTTTTCTCATAAGTGGAAGATCAAGCAAATCGTCACCAACAAATGCAACTTCTTCAGCCTTTACTCCTGTTTTTTCCAGGATAGAGTCCATAACTTGAGCCTTATTACGCACATTATCGAATATATGAACAATACCAAGATTTTTACACCGGTGATGTAAAGCATCAGAGCTCCTGCCAGTAACAATACACACCTCTATCCCTGATTCCCTAAGGAGCCTAATGCCGAGGCCATCCCTTACATTAAAGGTTTTTGTTTCTATACCGTTGTCGTCATAAATAATACTTCCATCTGTAAGGACTCCGTCCACATCAAGAAGCAGAAGTTTTATTTGTTTCAGCTTATTCTCTATCATAGTTCCTTAGTTGTGAATTTTGTGCTTTTTATGGCAAAAAAAATTTTGATCAATCATCTTCGCTGATTAATGACAGATTTAGGGATTCAGGAATACAGGGATTTGGGGATTATAAAGGAGACCTCATTTAATTCCTCAATTCTTCAATTCGCAATCCCTTAATTCTTCAATTCACAATTACTAAATTGTATCAGCATTTAATGCCGCTTTTATAGCCTTAAGCTGGGGAAGCAACTCAAAGAGGGTGTCAATCTTTAATGAATTTGGACCATCACATAGCGCTTTGTCAGGATCTGTGTGAACCTCCATAAATATCCCGTCTGCCCCTGCAGCAACTGCCGCTTTGGCAAGAATTGGTGCAAATTCTCTCTGCCCTCCTGAACTCGTCCCGGCCCCTCCCGGAAGCTGGATGCTGTGGGTTACATCAAATATCACCGGCCAACCTGTATCCTGCATTATTTTTATACTACGGAAATCAGCAACCAGGTTGTTGTATCCAAACATTGTTCCACGATCTGTGAGTAGAACCTGATTGTTTCCAGTGGATGTTACCTTTTCTACAACATTTACTATATCCCATGGGGCAAGAAACTGCCCTTTTTTGATATTTACAGGCTTTCCCGTTTTTGCAACTTCTATAATAAAATCGGTCTGTCTACACAAAAAAGCGGGAATTTGTATTATATCCAGAATTGGCGCTGCGTCAGCGACTTCATTAATTCTATGAACATCTGAAAGTATCTTTATGCCAAGCTCCGACTTGATACGCTTAAGGATATTGAGCCCATCCACTATTCCCGGACCTCTAAAGGAATTTATGGATGTACGATTTGCCTTATCATAAGAGGTCTTGAATATAAAAGGTATGTCCAGTTTTTGCGTAAGCTCTTTAAGAAATGAAGCAATTTCGAAAGTGGTATCATACCCTTCTATCACACATGGACCAGAGATCAGAACAAGAGGATATCCCTGCCCTATGAAGATATCATCTATTTTAACAACGTTGCTCATAATATTGCAAGTCACTCTTTTCAAAAATTATAAAAAATTATGTTTTTCGTGTTTTCGTGTTTTCTTGCTTTCGTAGCAAACTTCTTTTGTAACAGTTCACCACATAAAAAATATTTGACAGGATAACAGGATACACAAGATATTATTCCAGTTA
>Ga0114925_10002004_pt1 | contig 10279 bp, 8 predicted proteins | sample SumtaG_2_FD_87287 | JGI IMG/M metagenome (GOLD analysis project Ga0114925, IMG submission 87287) | Deep subsurface microbial communities from Indian Ocean to uncover new lineages of life (NeLLi) - Sumatra_00607 metaG | ecosystem: Environmental > Aquatic > Marine > Oceanic > Sediment | place...
CTTCACCCTTCGGGCAAGCCTGATTCGCCCATTTGCTGCGTTATAAGGGGTTTGCGGTAGAAGGACTACAGCTTCACCCCTTATGCCTTGCAAATGAACAAATCAAACTTGTGAGAAAAGCGGTTTAGATACCGAGGGGTATTTTTTTCTTTTCATTTTGTCACCTTGATGATAATCGACTATTTCTACATTGAATACGCCATTTTTTCATAAAGTTAAAATGTTACGAACATGCAAAACATTTCTGAACATCCCTCAAAGATGCTTCTACAAAAGAGAATTGAGCTTATTTCGAGCTTATTAAAAGAGAAGTCGCCTACTTTTTTGAAACAGCATGCAAGGATTTTGGACGATTATTTCCATGAAAGTTTTAAAAGAAGTATAGTCAACCCCCGGATTGACATAGATAAGAATCCGTATGCTATTATTGCCCTGGGTGGCTATGGAAGGAAAGAGCAGTGTGTTCATTCTGATATAGATCTTCTTTTTCTTTTTAAAAAAAGTATCTCGGACAAAGTCGAAGATCTTATTCAGGAAATTGTTTATCCTTTATGGGATATAGGCCTTGAAGTCGGTTATGCCACCCGATCAATGGAGGAGTGTGTTAGCTTTGCAGATAAGAACTTCTATGTACTGACCCCCCTTTTAGATGCCCGTTTTATTTGCGGTTCGCCTTCCATATATTCAGAACTCATGGAGCAACTGCGGGAAAAAATCATTTATAGGCAGTCCAAAAAAATAATTAGCCGGCTCATTGAAAGTAATAAGGAACGTCACAGCCATTTTGGAGATTCTACGTATCTTCTGCAACCAAACCTAAAGGAAGGACAGGGCGGTCTAAGAGACTACCATACTATGCTGTGGATTGGACGGATAGATTTTAATCTTAAACGATTCAGGGATCTCGAATATTACGGCCGCCTTTCACATGCCGAGTTTCAAGCTTTAATAAAGGCGCTTTCATTTATCTGGCACGTAAGAAATTGCCTTCATCAAATGACCGGAAGAAAATGCGATCAACTATATTTCGAATACCAGACCGAGCTGGCAAAAATTCTAAAGTTTAAAAGAACAAACGGGCAGGAGCCGGTTGAAACATTTTTGGGAGAGCTTCATGCTCGGATGGAATTTATAAAACAGCAGCATCTGATGTTTCTCGAACAGGGGTATTTAAAAAAGCCAAAGCGTAAATCAAAGCGATTAAAATATAAAAAAGATGAGGGCTTGAAAGTTAAGAAAGGTATGTTGAGATTTCGTTCTCTCGAATCGGTTTTAGATTCTCCAAAGCTTATTATAAAAATATTCGAAGAAAGTGCCCGTCTGAAAATCCCCTTAAGCGCTGAGGCTAAACGAATAGTTAATGAATTCGGCAACCTTGTTGACGATAAGTTTAGAACTTCCACCTATGTTGTTAAATCCTTTGAACGCATCTTATCGGCGCCTGTTCAAACATTTAATGTGCTAAAGGAAATGTTAAGTACAGGTTTTCTGGAACGATTCATACCTGAAATAAAAGGAATCATTAACCGGATCCAGTATGATGAGTATCATCTTTACCCTGTGGACATGCATTTATTGCGGACGGTTCAGACAATTAAGAGTTTCGGGGAAGCTGAAAATAATACTTATGATCCCCTATACCGCAATTTGTATAATGAACTCAAACATCGGAAACTGTTACTCTGGGCGGCTTTTCTTCATGATATAGGAAAAGGAGACCCTGGTAAAAGTCATTCAGAAAGGGGCGCCAAAATTGCTAAAACCTTACTTTCAGCAAAAGGTTTAAAACCCAAAGAAATAGAAACGATATCTTTTCTGATCAAGGAGCATTTGCTGTTGGTCAAAACTGCAACACGCCGTGATATTCATGATGAGGAAACTGCAATTTTCTGCGCCAGGAAGATTAAGGATGTTGAACGCCTGAAAATGCTCTATCTTCTAACAATTGCAGATTCTATGGCAACGGGGCCTAAGGCATGGAATGACTGGATTTCAACCCTCTTAAGAGACCTATTTCTTAAAGTTCTGAGCATTTTGGAAAAGGGAGAACTGGCAACCCGTGAAGCAGTCGAAATTGTTGAAAAGAAAAGAGAGGAAGTTATACGTTCGACTCAATTGCCGCATAGAAGAGAGAACCTTGAATCACTTTTTAACGTCATGTCGCCACGATATTTGCTTTTCACGCCGGCAAACGAATTATTAAAAGATATTAAATTATACAATAGTCTTGAAAACAAAGAATTTGTCTGGAACATAACAAAAGCTTCCGATAGAAATACTAGAACTGTTAAAATATGTGCTAAAGATCGCCCCGGGCTCTTTTCAAAAATCGCAGGAACTTTCACTTTAAATAACATAGACATCATTGATGCACAGATATTCACCTGGCGAAATAACATTGCTCTTGATATTTTTGAGGTGAAACCGCCTTTGGATAAATTATTTGAAGATGAAAGATGGGAAAAAGTCGAAAAGAATCTTAAATCTGCTTTATCGGGCCGGTTAGATCTTGCATCAGAACTTTGCGCAAAGATGTCTGCATACCGATCAATCAAACCCAGGACTTTAAAAATGCCCAATAGAATCGTAGTGGATAATACAACTTCCAGTTTTTTTACTATAGTTGAGGTTTTTACATACGACTTTCCTGGATTGCTTTTTAGCATCACAGATGCACTTTTCAGATGCAAACTCGACATTTGGATCGCTAAAATTTCAACGAAGATTGATCAGGTCGTAGATGTTTTTTATGTCAGGGATTTTGACGGACAAAAAGTTGACTCTCCTGAGCAGGAAGAGGCAATAAATATTGCAATAAAAGAAATACTTCCAAAAATCAGTTGAACTAATATATCTCTATCTGTGTCTATCTGTGAAAATCAGTGTCCCAATTTAAAGAACAAGGAGAAATAAAAATGAAGAAAATCGAGGCGATCATCAAGCCCTTTAAGCTGGATGATGTAAAAGAAGCTTTAAATGAGATCGGCATCCAGGGGATGACAATCTCCGAAGTAAAGGGATATGGCCGGCAAAAGGGCCATATGGAGATATACCGCGGAGCTGAATATGTGGTCGACTTCATACCCAAAATCAAGATCGAAATAGTTGTCGAATCAGAAAGGGCAGATCAAGTAGTGGACAAAATCCAAGAGTCTGCAAACACCGGAAAAATAGGTGATGGAAAGATTTTTGTTCTTTCAATTGAACAGGCAATACGGGTACGCACCGGAGAGAAAGGTAAGGATGCAATATAAAATACACCTCTGTTTCAGCTATTCGAGGTATGATACCGTTTGTCCATAAGAGACATGCTTTTACTATATTTTATACTTGACATGAATTTATAAGTCGTTTATAGACTCCCCACAAAATGAGGTTGTTTTTACCTTTCCCAAAGAACAACTTTTCGATAAACATCAAAGAGTTAAGTTTGATTTAATTCATAGGCTTCACTTGAAGAGACCTTAGCATGAGTCTGGAGAGTTTACTAGCACAAAGAAAAAAAAATATTGTTAGAAAATGGTTTGATCTGGTGGTTGAGACCTATCCTGAAGATACATTAAAATTTCTAAAGAGCCAGAAGGATCCATTTGCCAATCCTGTCGGAAACACAACAATACGAGGCCTGAGGGCTTTGTTTGACGAACTCCTTTCTGAAATGAATTACGAAACCGTAACAACCTTTCTCGATCCTATAATCAGAATTAGAGCTGTTCAAGATTTTTCTCCATCACAGGCCACGGGATTTGTCCTCTCTTTGAAAAAGATTATCAGAGAAAATATAGAAAATGAGATCTACGAAAATCAAATGATAAACAACTTGCTTCAATTGGAATCAAAAATAGATGAGCTCAGCCTGATTGCCTTTAACATCTATATGAAATGCAGGGAAAAGATTTACCAGCTAAAGGCAAACGAAGCAGGCAAAAGAACTTTCAGTGCATTTAAGCGGGCCGGTTTGATTGCTGAAATTCCAGAGGATGAACCGGATCTCAATAACCTATAGTATGATAGTCTTGAAAAAAAATCAAAAAAAATGACTTATTACAAAGGTTTTAGGTTTTAAGTAACTGCAAAAAAAATATAAAAATATAAACCTAGCACTAAAACTTAAAACCTAAAGCATGATGAATTCGAACTTTTACGAATTCATTAAATTTATACAACGAGGTAATTATAAATGAATGTAAATTACATGGTTTCCCTCATAGCGGTTATTGTACTTTTCCTGCTTGCCTACGTGGGCGTTAAAGTACCTGGCGGTCAAGTACTTTTTGGGGCCGTCATACCCTATCTTGCCGTCATCACCTTTATCGTTGGGGTAATTTACCGTGTGATAGACTGGGGTCATTCACCGGTTCCATTCCGTATCCCTTCAACATGCGGTCAACAAAAATCCCTCCCATGGGTCAAATCAGCATCCTTAGACAATCCGGCAACAACAGGGGGGGTAATAGTGCGGATGATCCTGGAGATCCTGCTTTTCCGTTCATTATTCAGAAATACTAAATGCGAGTTAAAAGAGGGAGATAAGCTTTCCTATGAATGGGAAAAGTGGTTGTGGCTTGGTGCTTTGGCGTTTCACTGGTCCTTTGCAACCGTGCTGATAAGACATCTGCGGCTATTTCTTGAACCTGTTCCGGCCTGCTTACAGTTTCTGGAAAAGATCGATGGATTCCTTCAAGTCGGCCTGCCGGGAGTTTTATTGTCAGGCGTTGTTCTTTTAGCCGCTGTGACCTATCTGCTTTTGAGGAGAATATTTATCCCGCAGGTGAGATACATTTCGCTTGCATCAGACTTTTTTCCGCTTTTTCTAATATTTGGCGTGGCTTTTACCGGAATACTTATGCGCTACTTTTCCAAAGTGGACGTTGTGGGAGCAAAGGAAATCGCCATTGGATTGGCAACCTTTCATCCCAGTCTGCCGGAGAGTGTTGGTGGACTTTTTTATGTCCATCTGTTTTTTGTCAGCGTTCTTTTAGCCTATTTTCCTTTTAGCAAGCTAATGCACATGGCAGGAATTTTCTTTAGCCCCACAAGAAACTTGCCCGGAAACAGCCGCGCAGTCAGACACATTAACCCTTGGAATTACCCCGTTGCGGTTCATACTTATGAAGAATATGAAGACGAATTTAGAGAAAAAATGATAGAGGCCGGCCTGCCTGTGGAAAAGGAAATTGTGGCTGAATCAACTGAATCAGCTGAATCAACTGGGGAATCAGAGGAAAAGGAGTGAGTAATGCCAGATGATCTTGCAAAACCGAATGAACTTTTATCAAAGATAGATTATAAGCCTTCCAAGACAGGATGGATGGATACCCTTACAGAGATTAGGACGGGGATGTACTGTTACGCTTCGAACCCGAAAAGCGTTGAATATCTCGGCCTTCCCCATGCAAGAGGATGGAACCCCCTTGATGAAGACTGGAAACTGCCTGAAAACTGGAAAGAAATAATTCACAACGGGCTCAGGGAGCAGCTTGATAGATTTCGTTCCTTTAAGGTCTTTATGGATATCTGTGTGAGGTGCGGAGCCTGTGCCGATAAATGTCATTTCTTTATCGGAACCGGTGATCCCAAGAACATGCCGGTTCTTCGAGCCGAGCTGCTTCGATCGGTATATAGAAACGATTTTACAACCGCCGGAAAAATTCTAGGAAAGATGGTCGGTGCCAGGGAACTCACCTTCGATGTTTTAAAGGAGTGGTGGTATTACTTCTTTCAATGTACGGAATGCCGGCGCTGCTCGATATTTTGTCCTTATGGCATTGATACGGCCGAAATCACCATAATGGCCAGGGAACTTTTAAATCTCCTTGGGCTTAATATCGACTGGATAGCCACTCCTGTGGCCAATTGTTACCGAACTGGAAACCATCTCGGGATCCAGCCCCATGCATACATAGACATGATGGATTTTTTCGCTGATGACATAGAGGAAATAACAGGCATCAAAGTTGAACCCAGTTTTAACAAGAAGGGCGCCGATATTCTATTTATCACGCCTTCCGGTGATGTATTTGCAGATCCGGGTACATATACTGCAATGGGATACATGATGTTATTCCATTATTTAAAAGAGAAATACGGCTTTGACATCACATGGAGCACTTATGCTTCCGAGGGTGGAAACTTTGGTTTTTTTACATCCCACGAGACTATGAAACGGCTAAACGCAAAAATGTATGCCGAGGCCAAAAGATTGGGCGTTAAATGGATTCTCGGCGGAGAGTGTGGTCACATGTGGCGGGTAATCAATCAGTATATGGATACAATGAATGGTCCTGCCGATTTTATGGAAGAGCCGGTGTCTCCCATAACCGGCACTAAGTTTGAAAATGCCAAATCCACCAAGATGGTGCATATTGCCGAGTTCACGGCAGATCTTATAAAGCACGGCAAACTCGATCTCGATGTCAGCCGCAACGACCATTTAAAAGTCACCTATCATGACTCCTGCAATACAGCCAGAGGCATGGGAATATTACATGAACCCCGGTATGTCATAAAGAATATATGCAATAACTTTTTTGAGATGCCTGCAAACACCATTCGGGAAATGACTTTTTGCTGCGGCAGCGGATCCGGTCTCAATGCCGGAGAAGATATGGAACTGAGAATGGTCGGCGGACTTGCTAGAGCCAACGCCGTGAAGTACGTTCATGAAAAACACGGGGTTAACATGCTGGCCTGCATATGCGCAATTGACAGGGCCGCTTTGCCGCCTCTTATGGAATACTGGGTTCCCGATGTGGATGTTACAGGGCTTCATGAGATGGTGGGCAATGCCCTAAATCTGCCCGGACAAAAGGAAAGAACAACGGACTTGCGCTCGGAACCGCTGCCGGGAATGGAGGAGGAGGATAATGCCGAATAACAAGGAGATATATAATAAGAAAATAATTATCGCAGGTATAATCACATTTTTTGTAATTATAACATTCCCCTTCTGGTATAACATGGGAAAAGCCGCTCCTTTACCTGAACCGAAACTGTCAGATAAGGCAAAGGCTGCGAAAGAATGTGTTCGACCAAAGGAGTTCATGAAAGCGGAACACATGCAACTTTTAGATGTCTGGAGAGATACGGTTGTTCGGGACGCCAAAAGGATATACGTAAACAGTAAAGGAAAGGAGTTTGAAATGAGTCTTTCCAACACCTGTTTGGATTGCCACTCAGAAAAGGCCGAATTCTGTGACAAATGCCACAATTATGCTTCGGTAACCCCATATTGCTGGGATTGCCACATTGATCCAAAGGAGAAAAAGTGATGGAAAACAGCAGAAGAAGCTTTTTAAAAATAGCTGGAATTTCAGCGCTCGGTTTAGGGGCCAAACCTATTTTTGATGCTCTTGCAGCTTCTGAAGGATATGAAGGAAAACCCACAATCGAAACGGCGCGAAATAAAAATGCCATAACGGCAAAACAGTGGGCTATGGTTATTGATACCCGTAAATTCGAATCGGCGGAGGATTTGGAACCGATAATTGAAGCCTGTCATAAAATCCATAATGTTCCGGATTTTATGGATCAAGGAAATCCAAAATTTAAGGATGCAAATAAAAGACATGTAATCAAGTGGATCTGGGAGGAAGAATATAAACACGCTTTTCCTACAAAGGAAAATAGATTTCTTAATGACAGATTAAAAGATTTACCTTTCCTGGTACTCTGTAACCATTGTGAAGACCCGGCTTGTGTAAGAGTCTGTCCTACTAAAGCAACGTTTAAGCGTAAAGACGGAATTGTACTGATGGACTTTCACCGGTGTATCGGATGCAGATTCTGTATGGCGGCATGTCCCTATGGATCAAGAAGCTTCAATTTCAGAGACCCTCGCCCCTTTATTAAAGAGAGAAATCCTAAGTTTCCCACCCGCATGAAGGGGGTTGTTGAAAAATGCAATTTCTGCGCAGAACGGTTGGCTGTGGGGGAGATGCCCGCATGTGTTGAAGTATCCGACGGTGCGATCGTTTTCGGGGATCTGGAAGATCCTGAATCTGAAGTAAGAGAATTATTAGGAGAAAATTATACTATTCGACGTAAGCAGGGTCTTGGCACGGGGCCGTCTGTTTATTACATTGTGTGATTAAAATAAAAGTAACCGTTCACGGGTTCAGGGTTCAGAGGTTCAGGGTTCAGGAATTTAGGGATTAAAGGATAAAATCAATAAATTTAAACTGATAGAATTCCTTCAATTCTTCAATCCCTTAATTCCTAAATTTATCCCGTGTCCAATTTTCATACAATTACATGTCATTTTAAGGATTTATAGTCATTTTTCATTAATAAATTACAAGGTCTGAAATAGTAAGAGGTAGCTATGCTTGAATTGGCAATTAAAGGAAGTAAGAGATACTATGGCTGGATGACGGCGCTCCTTGCCGTCATTGGCGTCGGTTTTATCTGCTATTTATGGCAGCTGAGTTTTGGCCTGGGAATTACAGGCATGAGCAGGGACGTTTCATGGGGCTTTTACATTGCTCAATTTACATTCCTTGTCGGTGTTGCCGCATCAGCTGTAATGGTGGTTCTCCCATACTATCTGCACAACTATAAAGCTTTTGGCAGAATTACCATTTTAGGTGAGTTCCTGGCCGTCGCTTCGGTGACCATGTGTGTTTTGTTTGTTTTTGTGGATCTTGGTCAGCCAATGCGTATCTTAAATTTAGTATTGCACCCGTCGCCAAGTTCCGTTCTTTTCTGGGACGTGATCGTATTAAACGTATATCTGTTATTGAATATTGTTATCGGCTGGAAAGTTCTGGAAGCTGAGCGCAATGGCGTAGCGCCGGCAGCCTGGCTAAAACCGCTAATATACCTTTCAATTCCATGGGCTGTCAGTATCCATACGGTAACGGCTTATCTTTACTGCGGCCTCCCGGGCAGGGGCTTCTGGCTTACTGCTATACTTGCACCTAGGTTTCTCTCTTCGGCATTTGCTTCAGGCCCGGCATTTTTAATACTTTTAAGTCTTTTTATTCGGAAAGTTACCAAATTTGATCCGGGCAAGGAACAGATTCAAAGCCTTGCCAAGATAGTTGCATATGCCATTTGCCTTAATGTGTTTTTCTTCCTTTGTGAGGTTTTTGTTGTTTTCTATAGCGCGATACCGGAACACATGGATCACTTTAAATATCTGTTTGTCGGATTGCACGGACATGGTGTGCTGGTACCCTGGATGTGGACATCCATGATATTGATGGTAGTAGCAATTATCCTTCTCGTAAATCCTGTAACCCGGAAAAACGAAAGTATCCTTGTTGTTTCGTGCCTGGCCGTTTTTATTGGAACATGGATCGATAAGGGATTGGGGATGATTTCCGGCGGTTTCGTACCCTCACCACTTCACCATGTGAATGAATATGTACCTACAGTTCCTGAATTACTTATAGGCATTGGTATATGGGCAACAGGTTTCCTAATACTAACGGCTCTTTTCAAAATAGCTGTAACCGTTAAAGAAGAAGTTGCCGCCTAAAAAATAGTGATAAAAAAGGGTCATCTGCAGTGATCGGGTCTGGGCCAGGGTTTCAAATATCCAGTTTCTTTTAGTAAACAAATACAATAATTAAATCAACCATCCATCAATATTTCTACAACCTGATCACGATATTCCTGACTTTCATTATCCGCCGACAACAATTCGATCTCTAAAGGTGATGAGACGCCAAGACCCAGCTCTACAGCCCTTACGATTTGTTCCTGCTCGAAAATTTTCCGATGCATTATAGAAGCATTGCTTCCAATTACCTTAAGGACGGCTAAGCCTACCGCATCGATGGCCACGCAGTCGCTGGAGGATAGAAAAACATTTCCTTTTTTCGTTTTACCTGTCACGGGTCCGCCGTCTACAAAAGCATCGATCCCGTCTAAGACAATAAGATCCGGAGAAAAGAACTGGTTTATTTCTGCAATCATTTTTTGCTGGTGTGGAGATTGGTGTAGCTTCCCCATGTACTGGTAACCATTTCGAAAGGTGGGGACAACTCCGACATGCAGCTTTAGTGACATGGTAAAAACCCCGCCAAACTGATGAGTTTTCAAACAACATGTCGATACTAGGCATTCTGCTTCAAGAATTGGTCTCGCAATCCGCAAACCGTTTGGCCAATGACTATTCTTTGGCTTGAACTCAACCCAATCTTTTTCTTTCAAATCATCAAAGTCGATAATCTGAACATCTTTCTGATTTAACAGGGGCACGACACCCTTTTCATCCATAACTTCCCGGGTGGGTGGATAGCTTCTTTCACCTAAACAAATCGATTTTGCCTCC
>Ga0114925_10002005_pt1 | contig 10279 bp, 9 predicted proteins | sample SumtaG_2_FD_87287 | JGI IMG/M metagenome (GOLD analysis project Ga0114925, IMG submission 87287) | Deep subsurface microbial communities from Indian Ocean to uncover new lineages of life (NeLLi) - Sumatra_00607 metaG | ecosystem: Environmental > Aquatic > Marine > Oceanic > Sediment | place...
TAGACGCTTTTCAACCTCCTCCGGTGAAATCCTGATTCCAATAGGTGGTCCGGGCGGCCCCTCGATTTTCTTGAATTCAATGACAGCAAGGACTCCTCGATGCTTTATTACCCTCTTGACCTCGGTCAATGTACCTTCATCGGTTTTGTCGTGAATAAGATCGTGCAAAACCGTTGCCATCAGGCAAACATCAACGGAATGATCTTCAATGGGAATTCGTTTGCTGACGTCAGTTACACTTGCGTGAATATTTTTGATTTGCCTTGCACTGATTTCCTTTTTTAAAGTATCGATCCCTTCTTGCCACAAATCAACCGCGTATATCTTGCCTGCACGGCCGATATACTCCGATGCGGCTATGGAATAAGCTCCTTTGCCACATGCCACATCAAGAAATACTGTGTTTTGTTTCAACCTCAGTTCGAAGAACAGGCTCTTTGTATCAATCAGGTCAAAACTGCTTTTTCCAGCAGCTATAGGCTTTTCATCCATCGTAATATCCTTTTGAAATGCGGTATCAGCCTTTTTTGTGTTTTACAAAAGTTCCTTTACGGTACTCTTCGAATGCGATCTTAAGTTCTTCTTGAGTATTCATAACAATGGGTCCTTGCCATGCCACAGGTTCGTTGAGCGGTTTTCCGGATATGAGCAAAAATCTGACGGCCTCGTCTTCAGTACTCACGGAGATATGGTCGCCGTCCTCAAAAAGAACAAGGGTTTCATTTTCTAAAAAGGGGTCTTGTTGCATATCGAAATAGTTGATTCCTTCAACTTCGTACGTGAATGGTTTCTTCTCCCGGCAAAAGTACCCTCTACCATCGATTACATAGGCAAAAACAGTGTGCCCCTGTCTCGTTGGGTGGGTAAATTCAGTATGGGCCGGAACCGCCACATCGATATATTCAGGATCGATGACGATGTCCCGTACCGGGCCTTGTGCATTTCCTACACGACCGCTGATAACTTTTATTTCCGTCCCATTATCCAGTTGTACCTCAGGGATTTGACTCGATTTAATATCCCTGTACCGGGGATCCATCATCTTTTGCACCACAGGAAGGTTGGCCCAGAGCTGAAAACCTTCCATTTTCCCGCCCGCATCTCCTTTGGGCATTTCTTGATGGATGATGCCACTGCCCGCGGTCATCCATTGAACATCTCCAGAGGAAATATCCCCCTTGTTACCCATACTGTCCCCGTGTTCAACATCTCCCTGAAGAACATAAGTAATGGTTTCAATTCCACGATGCGGATGCCATGGAAAACCCTTTATATAATGTTCAGGATTTTCGGATCGAAAATCATCAAGAAGCAAGAAGGGGTCGAATAAAGGAACCTTGCCGAACCCAAAGGCCCTTTTGAGATGAACACCGGCACCTTCAATAACAGGTTTGCTCTTGAACACTTTGCGTATTTTTCTTGGTGTTTCCATAGGCGATACCCTTAACCCGATTAATTCATTAAAACTGCTAAGAAATTATATACATAATCTATCTGTTTTTCAAGGATTTCTTTATATTTGGCCACCCTCTAGTGAGGTGCGACGTCATAATCCGTAAATGCCATAAAGGGAATTTTCCGTATATTCATCATATCAGAAAAATGGGGATGTAAGAATCTTAAGAAGTTGGGATACTGTCAATGCCTGATATTTTTTTCCCGCCTGGATTTTTGAATAATAAAAGCCTTTAGGTCTGGGCAATATTAATTTGCCCAGACCTTCCGATTTATCCTTTGATAGAAATTTTATCATTTGCTAGGAAGGATTGTTTTACTTTAACGGCCGCCAAAACCTTTTATCAGCAGCTACTCTCACCTGAGCGATGTCATTGTCCTTTTGATAAAGTGAGTAGGCATATAAAGCCTGGTTTTTGCATATAGAACAGTTAACAGCGTGTCTGTCGACAAAACAAGTCAACAGGCTCTTATGCCCGATGCTTTTTTTACAGTTGCAGTAACAGTAAATGCTATCGATCAGCTCCCTATTTTCTTTGGCTATTTTATACGCCCTTGCAACATTTCCGATAAATAGCGCAGGTGAGAGTGTCGGCCGGGATTCACCACCCTTTAGTGCGTCAATGTTCGCTGCAGTTATATTCTTGATATCTATTGGATAGACACGAGAATATTTGTTATAGAAGAAGTAACCTCCTATCAAAACCACTGCGACCACTATAATAATTATTGGCAGATTTTTTGTTGAATGTGAAGACTTTGTTTGTCTTTTCCTTGAAGCCTTCTTGGTTTTATTACTCATTTGTTTTTTTGTTAAAGCCTTTTTTGTTTTCTTGCTCATATTAAATCCCCGTTAATTCTTTAATGCATATGCCTTGGCGCCATCGGTAAATTGATAAGATAAACATTTACGACCATCAGAACAAAAGAGATAAATATCATCGGCATCAAGGCCTTAAACGCAGTATGCGGATTGTTATAATTATTCATTGCCAGCCGGTAGCCGGCGTATAGAGAAAATATATAGAAAATTAGAAAAAGTGCCATCTGAATCCATAATAAAACTGTGGAATCGATTAGCGGTTTTACAGCGAGGCTCCAGTTTGGGGCTCCCACAAAAAATGGTGTATATTTATTTATCAGCCTCTGTACGGCCGGGATTATTCCTCCGGATTCATTAAATAGATGACCGGTGTTATGCGCAAGGTGCATGGAAAGCCCTATGGGTATGAACATATAACCGAAAGTAATAAATGTCTGTTTAATACCCTTATGGTTTTTTATACCAACAATTTTATTGGATAAGGCCGCGGCCAGTAAAATAAGTCCGGGAATGAGGATCAATGAAACAGAAAAATAAAGCACAGATTTTGTAATAACCTCTATGGTATACTGATACTTTATCCCGAGTTGCTGAGCAGGTAATAATTTCATCGCAGATTCCATCCAGCCCTGCCAGGGCGCAAGCATATCCCCAGTCACAAATATACTTATCCCCACAAGTACAACCGCCAATGTTGCTTCGTCGATGGACCTTTTTCTAGTTGTCCACGCATCTTTGAAAAAAGGTCTGGCTCTTAGCGTGATATTATTCTTAGGGCAGGACTTGATACATTCTCCACAGAAGTTACATAAGTTATTGCTATCCATCTCGGGTATCATTTCAAACATTGGACATCCATAACCCTTTTCGTTGCCCAAATAGCAATCCTTGCTTTTATGGTTTCTACAGACCTCACAGTCCTTTGACCTCAGTTCCACTGCCGAAAACATGGAGTATATACCGATTAGGCTCCCTATCGGGCAGAGATATCTGCAAAAGGTCCTTCTTTGAAAAAAAAATCCGACCGCAACCGCAACAGCCATAATGCCGATCATGAGTGATCCTGTAATGATTGGGCTGCGCACTATGCCGATCTGAATATCAAGCCATGTCAGCAGAATAAACATAAAATTTGCAAGCCACAAATTCTGGAACTTTGCCGGAAAAGCCCGGTGGGGTTTAAAAACTCTGGAAGTCCATTCTGATAATGCGCCGACGGGGCACATAAAACACCACATCCTCCCGACAAGCACAAAGGTAAAAATAATGCCGGCCCACCATATGGTCCAAATAAGTATTGTGGACAAGTTTTTTCCGGAATCCTGAATATCTATAAATGCTAAAATTAATAGAATTGAAGTTATGCCTAATAGAGGTACCTGAAAGGCGGGCTGAAAGTATTTAAATTGCAAAAACCTCTTTATCCAAGGAATGTCCAGAAAGTTAAGTCTCTTTGAGTCGACAGACGTTACCTTTCTTCTAACATTAATCAGGTAAATACTTACAATCGTAATAGATAGGATGATTAACAGGATAAACGAAATCCTGAGATCCGAATTGTCGGGAGGACTGACATTAACGGTAAAACCAACAGTTAACGGTGGATAGAGTACTTTTCCTTCCAATTCGTTAATTGCCGCCTGGATATAATAGCTATCAGGTTCTTTGAAGGTGGTCTTTAGTTGGTAGTTTCCGAATTCGTCTACTTCGTTAACTGTCTGATATTCTGAATGGTCTTCAAGGTCTAATCCGTTAGACTTTTTATCCTGAAAAGTATCAGCAATGCTAAAAATAATTTTTCCACCTCTAACAGGCGTATTATCCCGCGATCGGAGTATTTTAACAATTATAGTGGCCTCTTTTCCCGAAATTACAGGGTCAGGGTCGGTAAAGATCCGTATTTGATAATCTCCGATAAGTAGCGTATTAGCGGCCAATGCGGGTCCTATCAAAACTGTCATAAACAGCAATAATAATATCAAGATTTTTCTGTTGGCTTTATTAAAATCCATATCATCTTTTTTAACGGCTTTTGAGCAGCTTCGTTTACTTCACCCTCTCTTATTGAAATCCTTACTCGATCCGGGTAGTGGCCTTTGAATAAGATCGTGGAAAAAACCCAAGACCGCAGGGTGGGCCCAGTCTATTGGGCCGATAATTTTTTTGATCAGTATTCCATCTTTACCAATGATAAAACTCTCAGGAATTCCGGCGGTCCTATAGGATATTCTGATAGTTCCTGCAGGATCGATCAAACCAGGGAAAGTTAGTTTGTATTTTTTCATAAATGGTATCACGGCCTTAAGCCCCAATGTATCAATACTGACTGCCAGAATTTCAAAATTTTCACCTTTAAATTTTTGGTAAAGCTTTTCCATTGAAGGCATTTCATCGACACAGGAGGGACACCAAGTAGCCCAAATATTGACGAGAACTACTTTACCTTTGTAGTCAGACAGACTGACCATTTTTCCGTTGAGTCCGGGAAATATGAAATCAGGTGCAGGAAAGCCAACTTCTATCGATGTCTGTTTCGCAGATTTAAAAAATGAACTATTTTGCTTCAGCGACCAAACTACCAATAAAATAGTGATCGACAAAAAAACGAGAATAGCAGCGCGATAGTTAATTTTTTTTTCATCCATTTTCCACTTTAATATTACTCAGCATATTCATCCAAAATCGCTTTTATTTTCTCAATCCGGATCTCCAACGATTTTTGTCTTCTTAATATACTGATAATGTAGATAAATATAATGATCCAGGTTAAGCTGAAAGCTGAAAAAAGATAAATCGTGTCTCCCATTGACTTCTCCTTTTAATTTAATCGATGATGAAAATTATTTTCAAAACAAGCACTGATCATTTCTGTGTCCATTCTCATCTTTCAGTCATATTTTATCCTGTCTTTCCTACCCTTTCTTATGTTGCTCAACGAGAAAACGGATAAGATTCCGGCTCTCTTCACTGGCCCAGTTTCTGGCACCCGGTGCAGCACCGATTAAATTCCCTTCCCTGTCGATTAGAAAATGGGCAGGATGTGCTCTGACCCCATAGGACCGAGCAACCTGTCCATCTGTATCCAAAAGAACCGGAAAGGGTAATTTTTCATTTTTCATATATGCTTTCACGGTTTTGCGCTTCTCCTGTATATCGATCGCCAAAACAACAAAACCTTTGTTTTTAAATTCGTTGTAAAGCTTGGCCAAGGTGGGCAACTCCCACCGGCACCACGTTCACCAAGTCGTCCAAAAATCGAGCAAAACAACCTTGCCCCGGAAATCCTCCAACTGTATTGTTCTCCCTTCCATATCTCGTATCGTAAAGTCCGGTGCGGTTATTCCTGGACTATATTTCAAGACGCCCTCAGCCGACATTGGATCCTCAGCGGCATAAACAATTCCCCAAAAGGAAAAGAGGATCCAGAATCCAAAAAAGATGCACCGGATAGCACTTCGGTGCATGTGACCGGTAGATGTTAGGATCTTATTGTTTTCAATCAATATTAGTTCTCCAATTTAATACCGCTCAAAATCACTATTCTTTGAGTATGCTTTTGTTTATTAAATGCCCGTAGCGATCATTCACCATTTTGATTATTTCCAGCCACGAAGATTTTTCATTACAATAACCCGCTTTATCTTCTATCCCCGAAGACCGGTGCAGCATTCTTCCCACATCGTTATTAGGGCAGTTTAACGTCTTGCCCAGGACTGAAGTCAATGACCGCTACCGCAGTGGGCAACTCTGGGAACCATGAATCGTTTCATAATGATCACCTCCTTTCAGTCAAAATCCATCTGACTATCCAGCTTGGGATCCTTCGAGATTCTGGGATTTCTCCGTCTCCACCAGCATCTCTTTAAGCGTCTGATCGTAAACGACGAACCCAGCCGACTTCAAAAGATTATCCTCCCAGTTCTCCATAACTTTTTGGTGCTCTTTATTCATTAAATCCTGCTTTACCTGCTCCTTTGTTTCTTCAAATGTCAGTTGCTTTTTGTCCTCCATTTCTCTGATTTGTACTATGTAATAATTGTTTTCGAACTCGAATATATCGCTTATCTCCCCCGGCTTTAAATCAAAAACCTTTTTATGGAACCCGTGCAAAAGCATGTATTCGACCTCATTGCGGCACTCGTAAACATCGATATCCAGCCGGCCGCCCTTGGAAGCCGTGGTACTGTCTTCAGAGTATTTGCGCGCAACTTCGGCAAAGTCGTTTCCTTTTTTGAATGAGAAGAAAGAAGGCTTGAGTTCTTGGTAAGCGCGCCTGGCCTTTTCCAAAGCCATTTTTTTATCTTCCCCATTTTCACCCCCCATGACCACAATCATGTTGAGCTTGGCTTTAGCGGGGTACATATAGGCCTTTTTTTCCTTTTGATAATATTCTGCGACCATCTCGTCGGTGATATGGATCAATTTTTGCATCTCCTCCTTGTGAAAGATGGGATATAGACTCGCCATGGCCAAGAATTCTATTTCTTTTTGATGCTCCACATGGATCATTTGACTATACGTATCATCGATGATCAATTCCTTGTCGATCATCCGGTCGACGTATATTTTCTGCTCTTCGAATTCGTTATGCGCAAAGTCACAGAGTTGCGGAGAGTCGGTCTTATGCATTTGATGTTCTTCGGGCGACATATGGTGGCATTCATGGGGCGGCGTTTCGCGGGTGTATTCATCCAGGAAATCGCCCACCGTATAAGGTCTGCTGTCGATGGTGAAGAGTATGGCGTCACGGTTCGACTTAAGATATTCCTCGCCTTTTTGCCACCGATATTCCCTTTTCAGTGGATTTAGTATTTCCTCGTAAGATTTGAAACGGGCGGACTTTTTTTCAAGAACCTTTACGATGTAAAAGACATCTTCTTTTTCGAGCACCGGGCTGATTTCACCTTCTTCCAAAGCAAACAGGTCTTCTTCGGACGCAATGGGGTTGTGGTTCCGTTTTATCCATCTCGATTTTGGTGTCTCGGTTCCCTCGCCGGCGTATTTTTGTGCGAGCGTTTTAAAATCGGCGCCGGATCCTAATTCAAACAAGACCGACTCTGCCTTTGCCTTTGCCGCCTCTTTCTTTTCAGACGCGCAGGTTGGGCAATCTTCATCACTTTTTTCGGATTTGATCACAATTTCCTGAATTTTGATCCTTTCAGGAACCCGATATTCGCTGCCATGCAGACCTTCCTTATGCCTTCGGTAGAAATCTTTTAATTCTTGGGGGGTGACTTGAACTCGCAATGCATCGAAATTCTTTGTGACGGAGGCTTCGCGTCGAAGCCTTTGAATATAATCCTTTGCAACCGTCTCCACTTCTTTGGCAATTTTAGGGTGAATGTTTTGATGGAGTTGAACGAGTCTTTGGAATTGCTCAGACAGCGGAAACCCCTCCAATCTCTTTTTCTGGAATTCATAGGTCGTTTTTAGCTCTTTATATTTTTCATTACGGTTGAGGATCTGCTCGTGAAATTTTATATGTAAAAACGACATATTCAGCTCATCGGTCAAATTTCCTAGCTCTTTTCTGATATTTTCACGCAAATCGATTTTTTGGTCTTTAATGGCCCTGGAAATAACGACCGGCAAAACCATCTCCTTTATCAAGGTTTGTCGTCCTGCCTCTCCCTGATAGCGGCCTTTACAGCAAGACATGAGGCCGTCAAATTTGGCATTCACCTGATCTTTGGTGATCACACCGCCTTTGTATGAAGCCACCACATCAGGGCCGGGCGGGCCCGTGCTTTTCTCCTCTTGGGCGCATCCCGCGAACAGCAAAAAGACTAGAACACAAACCGGAAAAATCCATCTCCGGAACATCACAGCACCTCCCTCCGGTTTCAGTTTACGAATTTGAGGTTGACACGCTCCTTTTTCGAATCGATAATAAATTTTTTGGCCTTGCCCAGGACCGTTTCAATCGTTTCCAGGTATAACCGGTACTCGGTAACGGTCTTGGCCTTGCGATATTCATTGAGCATGGTTGAAAACTTCTGTGCGTCTCCGCGAGACTGGTTGATAACCTGTGCTCTATATCCCTGGGCACCGCTAATCATCTGGTGCGCTTTTCCTCTGGCCTCCGGAATGACGGTGTTCCAGTATCCTTGGGCCTTGTTGACTTTTTCTTCCCTTTCTTCTTTGGCACTGGCCACATCACGGAAAGCCTGGGCTACTTCTTTGGGAGGGCTGACCTCCTGCAGATTGACATTGACGATGTAAAGCCCCGCTCCATAGCTATTGAGCATATTCTGAACCTTATGGGCAATGCGCTTCTGGATCTGAGATTTGGCAACTGTCAATAGATCTTCCACCCGCATCCGGCCAAAAAACTCTGTCACCGCCGCACGCGCAGCAGTGGGCACCAGGGAATCAGGGGAGTTTATGTTGAAGAGATAGTCGGAGGCATCTTTAATTTGGTATTGAATATTCATTCTGATCTCCAAAATATTCTCATCGCCCGAAAAAAATTGATTCTTAGCAAATATCGAGGGTGAATTTGGTCCTTGGGATGCTTCAGAAACAGTATTCTTCCCCCCATGACCGGCATGTCCCACAATACCCGATGGGGGTTTAGGGGATTTTTGAGGGGGAAATAAAAGGGAGCCTTCTGAAGATGAAATTCCAACATCTACCCGTCTTATTTCAGAAACATTCACCTTTTCGATGGCTTCAACCGGCCATGGGAGACGATAATGGAGTCCCTCGGTGATGGCCTGGCGGGCTTCTTTGCCGAATATTCTGGAAACAGCTACCTCACCAGGCTCCACCGTATAAACGCCTGACAGCAAATAGACAGCGAGTATTAACCCGGCAAAGAGAATGCCGCCGTTTTTTTTTCTGAGCGGGATATGTCGGAATGCGCCTTTGATGTCATCCCAAAGGCTGATGTCCGCTTCACCTTTGAAAATGTTAGCGTAGGTTTCCCGAATCTTGATGCGCAATTTTTTGAACACCGTGAGAATCGTATGCACAATTGATTGGAAACGTTCCTTTACGGAACGCCACCTGGATTTCGGTGATGTATTCGGGTTTTCTTCCATGAGGGTCTTTTGGGCATCATCTGGTTTGGCTGATGCCTGATCATTGTTTTCCATTGTCATTCCTCCTTGGCTATCTTCAGACTCTTTTTGGCGATTGCCCTTGATTTTTTGGATAGGTTAAGAAGGTCGGGATTCGACGTGTTAATGAACTTGAGCAACTCAGAGTCGGCAGACAAAACCACGGTTGTTTTTCCGTCGATAAATTTTTCATATGCCTCCAGCGTTCTGGTCAACTCATAAAACTTAATGTCCTCCTCATAGGCTTCGGCGTAAATTTTTATTGCCCGGGCCTCTCCTTCTCCTTTTATCGTCTGGGCTTTTTCATAAGCTTTGGATAGGATGATTTGTTTTTTCTTGTCCGCATCGGCCCTGATTTTGAGCGACCTTTCCGTCCCTTCTGAACGGTAGCCTTTGGCAATTCGCTCCCGTTCTGCCCGCATGCGCCGGAAAACACTCAACTTATTTCTTTCGGGAAAGTTAAGCAGGGTAATTTTTACATCGGCGATCGCGGTCCCGTAATCCTGCGCCTTTTGGGAAATTTCTTTTCGTACCTCCTCCATCATCTGAGCGAACTTGATTTTTTTGGGATCGGTGGATATAAGGGAGGACAGGTCATATTTTCCGAGACTGATTCCGATCTCCGAAGACAGGATGTCGGCCAACCTTGTTTCGACGCCCATCCTATTTTTGACCGTTTTCATAAATTTGATCGGATCATCTATTTTCCAGACAATATAGGAGTCTACCATGACGTTTTTTTTGTCTTCTGTGAGATATTCCGTTTCACCCATTTCGTAGGTCATCAGTCGGTTGTTGTAACGGTTGACGCTCTGTATCGGATCAGGCCATTTCCAATTCAGTCCCGCATTTTTAATGGCCTGTATGGGTTCGCCGAATTGGGTGATGACGACATATTCCCGTTCGTCCACCTGGTAAAATATGAGGCCGCTGGCTACTA
>Ga0114925_10002006_pt1 | contig 10278 bp, 8 predicted proteins | sample SumtaG_2_FD_87287 | JGI IMG/M metagenome (GOLD analysis project Ga0114925, IMG submission 87287) | Deep subsurface microbial communities from Indian Ocean to uncover new lineages of life (NeLLi) - Sumatra_00607 metaG | ecosystem: Environmental > Aquatic > Marine > Oceanic > Sediment | place...
AATAATTATCGCTATTTGCATTATTACGTTATTTCATGTTCAATTGAGTATATCACACGTAAAGCAAGGTGATATTACTCTATATTTTGTCTATGTTGTTTATTTATTACTTATTTGATAGCCAAACAGGTAGGCGATCAGAGCGGCATGGTTCTCACTCATGTTTAGAGACGATTTCCCATTCATAACACGTTCCTCCTCGCGTAGTCCTATCTTGAAATTAGGAGGTATAGAAGCCAAAGTCAAGGAAAATTGAGGCGCTGTGTGGAACAAAGCACCCGCGACCCGCTGTTTGGCAATACCCGGATTCGTCTGTACAGCGTGAGGAAAACATGACATACTGAAAATTCCCAGCACACATGGAGTGACCCTTTGAAAAAAACGAGTGATTTACGTATTCGGTTTGTCGACCCGCTGATCAGCCCTCAGGAGCTGAAAAAAAAGATCCCCTTGACCGACGACTCCGCCGCCACGGTTGTGGAAAGCCGGGAAGTAATCAAGAGAATCCTGGCTCGACAGGACGAACGCCTGCTAGCGGTCGTAGGGCCATGTTCGATCCATGACTATAAAGCTGCGATCGACTACGCACGGCGGTTGCATGCGTTGAACGAGCGGGTAAAGGAGCGGATCTACATCCTGATGAGGGTGTACTTCGAGAAACCCCGCACCACGATCGGCTGGCGGGGCATGATCATCGATCCCCATCTCGATGGAAGCTACAAGATCTCCGAAGGGTTGACCCTGGCGCGCCAGCTCCTTCTGGAGATTACCGGCATGGGCTTGCCCGCCGCTACGGAGATGCTCGATCCGATCGTGCCTCAGTACGTGGACGATCTGATCGGTTGGGCAGCTATCGGGGCTCGAACAACCGAGAGCCAGACCCATCGCAACATGGTCAGCGGCCTGTCCATGCCCGTCGGCTTCAAGAACGGCACCGACGGGAATCTCCAGATCGCCATTGACGCCATGGCTTCGGCCCGTCATCCCCATCACTTCATCGGTATCGACCAGGAGGGTAAAACCAGTGTTCTGGGCACAACGGGCAATACCGACACCCACATTATCCTCAGGGGTAGCCGCACGGCCTCCAACTATCGCAAGCCGGAAATCGTCTACACCGGAGAACTGCTGAAAGAGGCGGGATTTCTGCCTGCCATCGTGGTAGATTGTAGCCACGGCAACTCAGAGAAGAGATCCGAGCGTCAAGGGGAAGTCCTGCACAGCCTGCTCGAATCCCGTGCTTCGGGCTGCCGGGAGGTCATCGGTTTTATGATGGAGAGCAATCTCTTCGGCGGCCGACAGGATATTCCCCGAGACCTGAGCCGGCTCAAATACGGGGTTTCGATTACGGACCCCTGCCTGAGCTGGGAACAAACCGAGCAGTTGTTGCTGTACGCCTATGAACAGCACGAGATAGAAGGTTAAGCCCTTGGCCTGGTCCCTGTCTCCGCGGCGAGGGAGCCTCTTCCCCTCACTGTACAAATCGTCGGGGCAACTCCCACTGGGCTTGAATTCCCGTCGCCTTTAGCATCGTAGGGGTGATTCGATTGCTGAGCTGGGCGACATGTTTTACCGCTATTTACTTGCCGACGGAGAGTGAACAGGTGAAGCGAAGTCTGAAACACTCAGAAGCTTATGTCCGGGAGGAACTGCCCTTGTCCTCTGTGCTTTCCTCAAGCTCAATCTTGGTCTGATGTTTCACCGTGGAGAGGACGAACATGCTGCTGAACTTTCCGACTTTCCGCAGGCGGGCCAACTTATTGAACACGAAGGCATCGTAGCTGGGGATGTCATCAGCTACGACTTTAAGCAGGTAGTCCTTCTCCCCGGACAGTCGATAGCACTCCAGCACCGCCGGCATCCTGCTGATCTCATCGGAAAGGTGCTGTATGGTCTCTTGGGTATAGTCGTTCATCGTGACGAAGACGAAGGCAATGATGGCCTTGCCGACAGTCTGCGGGTCCACCAGAGCGACGTAGTTCGTGATGATCCCATTCTTCTCCAGCTTTTTCACCCGTTCGAAGACCGTGGCCGGGGCCAGGCCGATCATGCCGGCCAGCTCTGCGTTGGTGATCGAGCCGTGGGCCTGAAGGATGTTCAGGATCTTTCGATTGGTCTCGTCGATCTGTTTCATTTTACGCATCTCCGTATAAATGCTGCCTTTTTAGCTATTATAGCAAAGATTATTTTCTCATCAAGAATATTAAGCAAATATAATTAGTGTTTAGTTGTACCCGCTGTATTGATTCCCATCAGCAGAGTGTGTATGATGCGAGGGTTGTCGATCCTGTTCAGCAAAGGAGTTCTTGATGCCTGAAGCGGTCCTCTTGGGAGACGAAGCCCTGGCCATGGGGGCGATCGATTCCGGAATCTCGGCGGCATATGCCTACCCGGGTACCCCCTCTTCGGAGATCATGGAGTACCTGCAAGCGGTCGCTCCGAAATACGGTGACTTTGTCGCCGAGTGGTGTTCCAACGAAAAAACGGCCTACGAGGCGGCGGTGGGCGTGTCCCTGGTGGGAAGGCGAGCCCTGGTCAGCATGAAGCACGTCGGCTTGAACGTTGCCGCCGATCCCTTTATCAACTCGGCACTGTTGGCCATCCACGGCGGGCTGGTCCTGGCCGTAGCCGACGATCCCGGGATGCACTCCTCCCAGAACGAGCAGGACAGCCGCTTCTATGCCGACTTCGCCCGGATTATCTGTTTGGAGCCGAGGACCCAGGGAGAAGTGTACGAGATGACCCGGGAGGCCTTCGACCTTTCCGAGCGTTTTCACATCCCGGTCATGGTGCGCCTGACTACCCGGATCGCCCATTCCCGGGCCGTGGTCCAAACCGGAGAACGCCGGCCTCAAAATCCGCTGAACAAGTCTACCGAAAAGGCCGGCTGGTTGCTGCTTCCGTCTACGGCCCGCAAGCTCTGGGCCGAGCTCCTCGAGAATCAGGGGCAGTTCCTCGCCTATGCGGAGAACTCCCCCTACAACACCTTGGAGTTGAATGAAGAGTTTTTCGAATTCGGAGTCATCACCGCCGGTCTCGGTTGGAACTACTACATGGAGAATCGGGACGAGATGGCGGTGAAACCCTCCCACCTGCACATCAGCGTGTATCCCATTCCTGGTGAAAAGGTGCGTCGGCTGGCCGAGCGGGTGAAGAGGATCGTGGTCATTGAGGAGGGGTTTTCCTTCATCGAGAGGGCTCTGCTGGGAATCCTTGTGCCGGCGGTGAAGATCTCGGGTAAGGAGGACGGAACCCTGCCTAGTACCGGAGAGTTGACGCCGGACAACGTACGAGAGGCTATGGGGCTTAAGCCCAAACAGGGGATCGAGGAAACCGGCCTGGAGATTCCCGGCCGGCCGCCCCAGCTGTGCGCAGGCTGTCCTCACCGGGACAGTTACGATGCCTTGAACCAGGCGGTGGCCGGATTCGATCAGAAGGTCGTCACCGCGGACATCGGCTGCTACACCCTCGGATATCTCCCTCCCTATCAAGCCATCGAGACCTGCCTCTGCATGGGAGCTTCCGTGGGTATGGCTAAGGGAGCATCTCAGGCGGGTTTCCACCCCGTTGTGGCCACCATCGGGGACGGCACCTTCCTGCATTCCGGGATCACCCCCCTGGTCGATGCGGTAGCCTCCGGGTCCAACATGACCCTGCTCATCCTGGACAACAGCATCACGGCAATGACCGGCGGACAGCAGACGATCCTGACCTCCTCCCGTTTGGAGAAGTTGGTGCATGGCATCGGAGTGGATCCCGATCACATCAAACTGATCATCCCGCTGAAGAAGCACACGGAGGAAAACGCCGAGATCATCCGGCGGGAGATGGAGTACGAAGGGGTTTCGGTGATCATTGCCCTGCGGGACTGCATTCAGACCCCGAAGGAGAAAAAGAAGAAGGAGGCCGGGGAATGAAGTACGACGTGATCCTGGCTGGAGTGGGCGGCCAGGGCGTGTTGTCCTTGGCGGCGATCATCACCTTGGGGGCGATGAAGGACGGTCTTACGGTGCGCCAGTCCGAGGTCCACGGCATGGCCCAGCGGGGAGGCGCGGTTCAGGCCCATCTCCGCCTCTCCGATCAGACCATCGTCAGCGACCTGATCGGCAAGGCCAGTGCGGACATGATTCTAAGCATGGAACCGATCGAATCCCTGCGCTATCTGGCCTATCTCAAAGCCGACGGCGTGCTGGTTACCTCCACCGATCCGGTGAAGAACATCCCCACCTATCCGGAGGTGGAGGGTATCTACGCGACAATTCGCGGCCTTCCCTCGGCTCAGCTGATCGAAGCCGCCGCCCTGGCACAGCAGGCCGGTTCTGCCCGCTCGACCAACATGGTCATGGTAGGCGCGGCTTCGGCGCACCTGCCTGTGCAGGAGAAGAGTTTGCTTGCCGCCATCGATGAGTTGTTCTCCCGCAAGGGAGAGAAGGTTGTGGAGATCAACCGGAAGGCGTTTCAGATAGGTTGGGAAACGGCAGCCTTAGCCGTTTAGTTCCTTCTCGATCATACTTTCGAGAATCTCCGCAGATTTCAGTACCACCCTGCGGCATTTTAGCTCCTCACTCCGGTAGCGCTCCTTGAGGGGTGTGCAGTCGATATCCCCCATCTGACTTCGATATTCCTCGAGGAACTCCGCGCACAGCTCTTCTAAGCGGGGGGTGTCGTGTCCCTTGTCCTTGGCGAAGATCCTGCCCAGCACCATCACCGCTCCGGTAAGGGCGCCGCAGGTTGCCTCTATTCCCATCCCGCCGCCGAAACCCGCTGCCAGCTTGAGAGCACGGGCATCCATATCGAGGCGATACACCTCGTTGGCTCCGAAGAGAATAGCCTCGGCGCAGTTCAAGTCTTTTTTTTCCATGTAGCCGTCGTTGATCAGCTCGCTCAGTTGCATCGTATTCTCCTGTTGTCTACTGCTGTCATTTCCGCTGTTTCCGACCCATGATATCGATACCGCTGCCCGGAGGCAAGCCGACCTTTGTCGCAGGATTGCCTGAGCATCCTGACCGGATGCGCTATAATCGGAGGATGAGAGAATCGTCTTTCAGCGATCGAGCGAAACAGGCGATCAGCGCCATTCCCTACGGCAAGGTCGCAACCTACGGGCAGATCGCCGCCTGTGCCGGTAATCACCGAGCCTCCCGGCAGGTAGCCTGGCTGCTGCACTCCTCCTCCAGAAAAGACAACCTGCCCTGGCATCGGGTCATCAACAGCCGGGGAACGATCTCTTTGCCGATCGGCGGAGGATTCGAGGAGCAGAAGCTGCTGCTCGAGGGTGAAGGGATCGGTGTGGATGAGAAGGGCCGAATCGATCTATCCAAACATCTCTGGAACCCTGTTTTAGACAGCCGGGATTAGGGTTGTCGAATCAATCAGAATCTTCCAGGAGCTCCAGGTCCGCCAGATCCTGCTTGCGCCTGTTTGCCAATGAAAAACGCATCGACAGAACCGTAGCGGACGGTGATCCTGCTTTCCCAGGTGTCGCTGAAAGAGCATCCGGCGATCTAGGTGAGAATATCGATGCGAACCGGTTCGTATTCGATCTGAATGACCTGCTCCGCGATCGAGAAAATCGTCTTCTATCAGGTCGGGGCCGCCTCATCTGCGGCCACATCGTCTGCAGCCGGATCAGCGGGCGAAGCTCTCCACGTATTCCAGGCTCTGGTGGCGGAAGTAGGTGTTGTACAGCTCGGCGTAGTGGCCGCCCCGGGACAGGAGTTCCTCGTGCGTCCCGGTCTCGATGATTCGGCCCTGCTGCACCACGATGATCCTGTCGGCGTGACGAACCGTAGACAGTCGGTGGGCTATGACGATCGAGGTTCGGTTTCTCATGACCGCCTCCAGCCCTTCCTGGATCTGGGCCTCGGTGAAGGGATCGACGCTTGCCGTGGCCTCGTCGAGAATAAGTATGGACGGATCCTTCAACAACACCCGGGCCAGGGCCACCAGTTGACGCTGTCCCATGGAAAGATTGGCGCCCCGCGCGCCCACCTCTGTGTCCAAACCGCCGGCCAGAACTTCGAGCCAGCTTCCATTAGAGATACGCATCGCCGCCGCACAGACCTGATCGTCGGTAGCCTCGGGAAGCCCATAGCGTATGTTTTCTTTGACCGTACCGGAGAACAGAAAGGGATCCTGCGGCACGAAGCCGAGCTGACGGCGGTAGGTTTCGAGATCGAGCCTGCGAATGTCGGTGCCGTCGATGAGAAGCTCCCCACTTTGAAACTCGTAGTATCTTCCGATCAATCGAACCAGGGAACTTTTTCCCGCTCCGGTATGTCCAACTACTGCGAGATTTTCTCCCGAAGGGATGGTGAGAGAAAAATCCGACAGCACCTGCTCACGGCCGGTGTAGGAAAAGGAGAGGCTCTTGAACTCGATCTTTCCTTCTAATCGTTCGATCGACTCCTGGGCAGTCTGTACAACTTTGGGTTTGGCGTCGATCAGAGCGAAGACCCGCTCCGCCGCGGCCAGGCCGTCCTGAAACTGGCTCCAGAAGCTGGCGATGCTGATCAGAGGCCACCAGAAGAAGGCCACCGCCTGCATGAACAGATACCAGTCACCGGGGCTAAAATCCCCGGAGCGTATCGCCGTCCCGCCCGCGTACACCAACAGGGCTATGGCCATGCCGGAGGTGGTCCCGAGGATCGGGAAGATACTGTTCATGACCAGCCCACGAGCCAGGCCCACCCGGTAGGCTTTCTTGTTGTTTTCCAGGAAACGATCGTAGATCGACTGTTCTTGTCGGAAGCTTTTTGCCACGACGATCCCGCTGATCGACTCCTGGATCTCGGCGTTGATCACCGCGGTAACCCGCTTGGCGTTGCGGGTTACCTTTCGAGCGATGCGGCGAAAAGCCAGGGCAATACCAAAGGCGACCGGACTCATGGCAAAGATAAGCAGAGTCAGGCGTACGTTGATGAACAGCAGCCAGACGGCCAACAACAGCACAAGAAGCAGCTGACTGGCTACGTCCAGCACAAGGGAAACCACATTGGAGAAGTCTTGGGTATCCGAGGTGACCCGGCTGACGATTTTGCCTGAGGGATGTTCGTCGAAAAAGGACAAGTCGTTGGCCACAACCGAGTCAAACACATCCCCCCGCAGCTTCAGAACCACATTTCCTACAACCTTTGCCGATACGACCTGGCGGATATAGTTAAAGCTCCAGGCGAATACACCTAGAAGCAGTACGCCGAATGAGAGGAGGAGCAACCCTTGAGTCGATGGGTTTTCGACCACAAGGTCCAAAGCGCGGGCAATCAGAATGGGACCGGCGGTTCCGGCGGCGGAGTTCAGGGTCAGCATTGCGGAGGCCAGCAGCATCTTCCGGCGGGCAGGACGAAAATACCCGGTGATGCGGCGAAGCAGCTCGGAGTCCTTGTAGTTGCGGTCGTAGTCTTCCGTGTCCAGTCCGTCAAGAAGAAAGGGCATGGTTCTCTCTTTTCTCGTAGCGGGAGAAGATCCGCCGGTATTCGGCACTGCGCTCCATCAATTCCTCGTGGTTTCCCTGGTCGATCAGTTTGCCGTTATCCAGGACCAGGATACGGTCCGCCCACCGGATTTGGCTCAGTCGGTGGGTGATGATGAAGGTCGTGCGTTCGCTGGAGATGCGGCGCATGGCCTGTTGGATTTGATCCTCGGTGGCGCTGTCGATGGCGCTGGTGGAATCATCCAGGATCAGGATCTTGGGATTGGTCAGAAAGGCCCGGGCAATGGCGATTCTCTGGCGTTGGCCGCCGGAGAGGGTCACCCCGCGTTCCCCGATCACAGTTTCGTAACCTTCAGGAAAGGAATTGATAAAGCCGTCGGCCTGGGCTTCTCGAGCGGCCCGTTCGATCTCCTCCCGGCTGGCTTCGGCCTGCCCGAAGGAGATATTCTCCCTCAAGCTGCGGGAGAAGAGGAACACATCCTGCTCGATTGTGGATATCTGGGAGCGTAGAGACTCCAGGCTCCACTCACGCACATTAACACCGTCGATAAACACTCCCCCGGAGGTGGTATCGAAGATGCGGTTGATCAGCCGGGTCAGGGTGGTTTTTCCACTTCCCGTCTGTCCCACGATGGCTATGGTCTGCCCAGGGCGGGTCCGAATACTGATATCCTCGAGCACCGGAGAGCCGTTGTAGCGGAAACTCACCCTGTCGAATACCACCTCGCCCCGGATTTCCTGATCCACCCCTCCCCGATTTTCATCCAGCTCGGTCTCCGTGTTGATCATGTTGATGATTCGCTCGGCGCTGGCCATTCCCAGCTGCACGAGGTTGAAGGAGAAGATCGAGATAAAGGTCGTAAACCGAAGGGTTCCAAACAGTCCGATGAAGGCGACAACGTTGCCCAGGGTCACTGCTCCGCTTCGCCAGAGAAGCAGGGCGTGAAATAGCCCCGCGCCCCAGCAGAGGCTGAACATCAACATGGGTAGGTAGCGGGCCTGGATGATGCCCTGCTGCACGAAATAGTCCCGGAACTGCCGGGCGTTGCCTGTAAACTTGTCCCACTCGTACCGTTCCCGTACGTTCGCTTTGACCACCTCGATACCGGCCACAGCCTCGGTCATTCCTGCATTCATCACGCCGAACTGTTCCCTCTGGGCGATGCTTACCGGCTTGAGACGCCGGTTGTAGTCGGCAACGGTGATTGCCAACAGCACTGTAAAGATCAGAGGTACGAGGAGCAGGGCGGGATCGATCAATCCGATCATGACCACCGGAACCACCAGGGCCAGTGCGGAGTCGATGATCAGCATCACCCCCGGGCTGAACATCATGTTCAGCATGTGAACGTCGTTCGTAGCCCGGGCCATGATATCGCCGATGCGCTGGCGACCGTGGAAGGTTTGGCTTTTGCCCAACAGACTAGCGTACAACTCTTCCCGGGAATCTTTCTCGACTTTCTGGGCCAGGACCTCAGCGGAGAAGTTCCGCAGGACTCCCGTCACTCCCTGACCGGCGGCGGATGCCAAAATGGCGATTATGGGAATGACCAGGGCGGAGAGCTGGAAACCCGGCACCAGGATGACATCGAAAGCCCTGCCGACAAATACCTGGATATAGCTGTAGGCGAAGTTGTTGACAACCGCACCCGCAATCAGAACAAGGGGAAGAAGGGGGTATCGCATCAGGTGGGAGAGAACCCACCGCAGCGGTCCTTTTCGATTGTATTGGTATTCGTTTTTGACCTGAAACTCTCGTTTTGTCATATTTCCTTGGTTAGCCCGGAAAAATCCGTGTTCAAAATGTAGTGTTTTTTTCTCGGAGAAGCAAAGAATTTCTCATCCTTGCGAAGGACTTGCACATGAGCTTGTTCGGAGTCTGTCGATCTGCTAGAATTGGCTAAAGTGTACGTGGAACGAATACGAACGATACGTCCTGCCCATACCTATTCCATCGTCGCTGTGGATAAAAACCGGGGAGAAATCGGAGCCGCGGTCCAGTCCCACTGGTTCTCCGTGGGTTCCACTGTTCCCTGGGCCGAGGCGGGTGTCGGGGCGGTGGCCACTCAATCCTTCGTGAATCCTTCCTTCGGTCCCCAAGGGGTGGAATTGTTGAAGCAGGGCTTAAGTCCGGAACAGGTTGTGGACCGACTGGTCGCTTCCGATGCGGGCAGAGAGATGCGCCAACTGGCGGTGATCGACCGCCATGGACGAGCTTTCGCCTTCACCGGCCGGCGCTGTGTCCCCGAGGCGGGGCATCGGATCGGCGAGGGCTACTCGGTTCAGGCCAATCTGATGGAAAATGCCGAGGTCTGGCCGGCCATGGCACAGGCTTTTGAGCAGACCGCCGGCCCCCTGGCGGAGCGGATGATCGAAGCCTTGGCGGCGGCTCAGGCTTGTGGAGGGGACTTGCGGGGCAAACAATCGGCGGCCCTCCTGATCGTACGGGGGGAGAGCTCCGGCGAGATCTGGAAAGACAGGGTGGTCGACCTGAGGGTCGAAGATCATGAGGAGCCCGTTCAGGAGCTGCGCCGGCTGCTCGGGGTGTTTCGGGCCTACGAGCACATGAATCGGGGCGACGAAGCACTGGAGGCGGAAGATGAAGAGCGGGCCCTTCGGGAATACGGAGATGCTCTAAAACTGTACCCGGACAGTCAGGAGATCAGGTTCTGGTGCGGGGTGTCTCTGGCCAACACGGGGCAGCTGGAGCAGGCATTGCCCATCTCCGCAGAGGTGTTTCGCGCCCACCTGGGATGGCGCACCTTGACGGAGAGGATTTACAATCTGGGTCTTCTCGAAGTGGATCAACGGGGCTACAATCGGATCGTTTCGATCGGAGGGGTGGG
>Ga0114925_10002007_pt1 | contig 10273 bp, 16 predicted proteins | sample SumtaG_2_FD_87287 | JGI IMG/M metagenome (GOLD analysis project Ga0114925, IMG submission 87287) | Deep subsurface microbial communities from Indian Ocean to uncover new lineages of life (NeLLi) - Sumatra_00607 metaG | ecosystem: Environmental > Aquatic > Marine > Oceanic > Sediment | place...
ATCTTTTAGTGTATCAAATACCATTTTTTTAGTTGAACTTAATCGACCAATTTGTTCTCCCTTAAAAGAGTCAATTATCTTGTTGCAAATTTCATCAGCAGTATCCATAGCTACATCATTACTTACAAGCAGGAGTTTTAAATCATTGATAGCCTCGTCCATTGTTTTTTCCGTTAGGGTTTTTTTTACAAAAAGTGAAAAAGTATTCTTCAATTTTTCAAGCATTTATTTCTCCCTACTGATTTAAAAATTATCTGAAATTATAACAAGATTAAATATAAAACAAGCTTATTTTTGAAGAATATCTCTTTGAATAACTTGAGAGATTTTATTTAGGTTTATATCTAAATTTTGTAATTGAGTTCCTAAGAATTCTACTTGTTTATTATGTTGTTCTATTATCTTATCAAGAAATTCAATCGCACTTGCTAAATCCTTTTCAATTACAACATCTTGGTTAACAGCAAGTAATACTTTTTCTGGTTCTTTAATAGATGCTTTAATATTTACTATACCTCCAATTGGAACTAAAATTTCGTCATTTTCTTTTACTCCTTCTTTTAAATTTTCTAAAGTATTTTTAGAATTCCTTACATTCGCACGTGATGCATTGATAATTTCTAATTGACTTTGATACATATCACGTTGCTCCTTTAAATAACGAAATTTTATTAATTGCTCTTGATATTCTTGAGGACTGACCACTTTTATCAAAACTTTAAGAATTCTTTCTTAATTATTGAGATAATTCACGGATTAGATAGTCTTGAGATTCCTCTAAACTTATCTCTTTAATTTCTTGAATTGTAATTTGACGTCTTAAAATACCAATAGAAGTAATTTTACATAAAACTTTTTCAAGAGCGTCTTCTTCTTTTAAGGCACGTACTTCTTTACGAAATAAATATTTCTTATGATTTTTAATGTAGTTGCCAATAATTCTATATATTTTTATCTCAGACATAAATTTTCCGATTGTATCCATGAATTTAAAATTGATAATTATTATAAAAATATTAAATTTTGCTTTTTTAATTTCTTTATTAAGTTCAATATTAAAACTTATAACTACTTCTTCTAACCTATCAAAAATGTTAAGGAAAAAAAATATTTAGTCAATCTCCTACAATTTTAATATATCTGTTAGGCGCATCATTTCTGGACCTGTACATTCGGATCCAAAAATCCCACTCTTATCATTCACAATTGCTCCTGAAGAGAGATAAGGAATACCACGATTTACAGTAGATACATCGATCTCATCAACTTTTAATATTGGAGAAATATATTCTATTTCCTCAGCGGTTGAAAGAGGATGAACTAGGCAACCATGATTATTTGCTAAGGAAATTGAACCAGGAAGATAATTATCAGCAAATTCATAAATGACTGTCTCAACACTTAAAATATCCTCGATCTCTTTTTTATAATTTTTTAGCAACGAGCTAATTATAGCACCTTTATCATTACATAAGATAAGGTTTCCAAAAGCATTATCAATTGATTTCAAAATACCAATTTGTGAGGAATTATTTAACTCATTTAGATAACTTTTCAATTTATCAAGTTCATCATCTTTTATTATATGAGGAACTATAATTCCATATTTATTTGATACAGCATATATTCCTAATAAGTTAGAATTATTAATAGTAAGTGGATAAAATGGCTCCCCAAATATTTTTTTAAATTTTATAAGTGTAGTCTTTAATGTTGTAGGAGGATATAGGATATATGAATTATTACATGTTAAGTAAACACCTATTAGACTCTTCCCAAATACATGAGACCTTAAAATTGCCATGTGAAATAACGATAAAATTATATTTTTCTACTAGAATATCATTAAAAAAAGTTTATTTTTGTACATTGATTTAAAAATTGACGTTTAAGCTAAATATATAACACAAAGTCCATCAATATTTTTAGTAACTCTCACCTTCAACTTTCGTGGGGGTTTTTGAATAGAACGTTCCCATATCTTCTCATTTACTTCTTGTGAGATAACTAAAGATTCTGGCTTAAAATGGCGAGTTATATATTCTCTTAGATACCTGATAGCTTTTTTTGCTCTTTTATTTCTTGGACCTCTTCGTGCTATTGCGAGAGGTACAATATATATTCTTTCATCAATAATCTCTTCTTTTGGAACTTCCTCTTCTTCAATTTCTTCAATTTCCTCTTCAAAAATTTTACTAATTTCTTCTTCTTCAGATATTTCGTCTAGGCTGAATTCCTCAATCTCTTCTATTTCTTCATCAGATTCGGATTCTTCTTCTAACTCAACCTCACTTAATTCTTCCTCTAACTCGTCTAGACTAATATCTTTTCCTTTTTTTGCCATTTTATTTCATTTAAAAGTAGTATTCTAAATCAAATTTTAATCTCTTTTTAACCTTGTGTTCCTCCATGTTCTTCTCGAGTAAGGATTAGATCTAACCTTACCATTTGTCTTCCTAATAATCCAATTTGGTAGTGATTTATTTTGTTTCATACTCTTCGCTCGTCTTAATTTAGACGGTAGATTTTTATTCCTTGCCATTTATACTCCTCTCTCTTGACTATTTTTTTATATTAAATTCTTTTTTTCTCCCTAGTGAAGAAATTTGTTCTAATAGTTTTTTAAATGCTTTATCTGGTAATGGTATTGCTCCTCTTAGTTGTCCTGATTGAAATAGTTGAATTAATTGTAATTCTATCTGTTCAGCAAGTTGGGGTTTAACCATTCGAATATTTTCTAATCTCTGTCTCCCTTCTTGAGATAAAATTTTTCGCATCAATTGATATTTTTTGCTTTCAAACTCTTTTTGTTGGGCTTCCATTAATTGGTGCTGTGCGGTTTGTTGTTTTAATTCTTCTAACTTCTTCCTTTTGATAGCATCTAACTCTTCGTCGTTGCTCAATTTAAACTCCCAGATGTTATTATTTAATTCTTTAACTTTTTTTTCTTAGAATAGAGTATGCTGTTCTTTCTAATAAACTAGTTCCTTCAGGAGAAACTTTCCTCCCCTTTTTACCATCCTTTAATATCAAATTTTCTTTTTCTAATTGCTGTAAAATGACTCTTATTATCTTTCCGCCTCCTTTTGAAGAATGGTTTAAACCGCTACCTTTTCTACTTCTTCCTGAATAATGCTTTCTTAATTTATTTACTCCTATTGGTCCATAATTTTTCACTTTTCTTAAAATAGAGGCACTTCGAATATACCAAAAATTTTCTGAGTCAATAGGTGCTAACTCTTTATATGATGCTGTTTTCCAAAATTTGCTTCCTTCAGGTGGTTGAATTTCAGGAAATTCCTTTAGTTTTTCTGCCAAAATTTGAATAAGTTTTCGGGGTTCAATGAGATAAATCGACATGCTAAAATATTATACTAAATTCTTTAATCTTAATACTTTATAAAATCAAGTTAAAATTAAAAATTTTATTATTTTATGAAAAAAAAATGGGCTATAGCAAAAAGTTTAAACAAGTTTTACTAAATGATCCACATTGTATTTTAGGCAAGAAAGGTATTACGGACGAGTTTGTCGATTATTTAAATAAATTATTAAGAAGAAATAAAATAATTAAAATCAAGGCATTAAGTTCCATTGCCAATAAATTAAATATCAAAGAATTAGCCAATAAAATTGCTGAAAAAACAAATTCTTATCTATTAGATGTACGAGGTAAAATAATCATTATCTCAAAAACTCAAATTGATAAAAGAAAATACTCAACATAAAAATGCCCAATTATAAAAATATTGTTAAACAAATTGCTAAAACTCGGATAAAATTTTTGTTCGAAAGAGCTCACAATATTTTTCCTGAGAACAGAGATTTAGCAAATCGATATGTTTACTTAGCTAGAAAGTATGCTGCTAGAGCTAAACTGAAAATTCCAACAAAATGGAAACAACGAGTCTGCCATAAATGCAAAAATTTTTTGTATCCAGGAATTAATTGTAGAACAAGATTACAATCAAGAAAAGGAAAGGGTTCCCATGTTTCTTTAACTTGTTTTGAATGTAATAAAACTTCTACCAGATACTTCATCAAATTAAAAAAACCATCTAAAAATAATAATTAAAACAAAAAGAAATTAATTCGAATAATACATGCCGTTAATAGTTATTTTAGTTGAATGTGGAATAGAGCTTATCCCAAAACAAATTAGAAAACATTCTGCTATCCAGAAGAATCTGTCTCCTCAAATTTATGCTACACAACTTTTAGATAATGCCCTTCATCATTCTGCTATGATTAATTTACAAAACTCAGAAAAGAGAGGTCGTCCTGACATATCTCATTTATGTTTACTTAATGCCTTAGGTTCACCACTAAATAAAAGTGGAAATTTAAAGATTTATCTACATACAATTAACAATAAAATATTTGAATTTAATCCAAAGATTAGAATTGCGAGAAACTTTAACCGATTTAAAGGATTAATGGCTAAATTATTAATAGATGGAAGTATAGAAACAGGATCTTCCAAATTAATTGTTCCATTTAACGGAGGTTTAAAGGAACTTATTAATAAGTTTAAAAATAAGGAAACTTATTTATTTTCGATTAACGGTAAGCTAATAAATAACTTTAAAGATTTATTTTCAGAGGATCTAACAAAAAATTATATTGCTATTGTTGGGGGATTCCAAAAAAGTAGTTTCTCAAAAGAAATTATGGGTTTATCTGAAAATTTAATTTCTATTTCCCAATACCCTCTGGATGCATGGGTTGTTGTTAATAAAATTATCACCTACTATGAATTAAATTATAATATTCTCTAAACCGCTAAAGTTAAAAGATATGGAAAATTTGTGATCTTACACGAATTCTTTTTAAGCGCGATTAGTCTAGGGGTTATGATCTCGGCCTTCCAAGCCGATGACCCGGGTTCAATTCCCGGATCGCGCATTTTCCTTATTTTATATTCTTATTTTGATAATAAAATCAAATATAATATTCGTGAAACAATGGTTTCACGAAAATATTAAAATAATATAGGATGGTTACATCAGAATTGAAATTTTTATTGATTCCTAAGACATAAAAGCTTTATTATTCAAAAGAAATTCAAGAAAGAACTTCCAATATCTTAGTAAGAATACGAGCTTTACCGCCTGTGGATTGTAGTAAAGTCTTTCCGCATACTAAACATTCAACATCAGTAGCAGAACATCCAAAAATAATTTGCTGATTTCCACAATTTAAGCACTTCACACGTAAAAATCTAGATTTTGGTTGTGGAATAATTGCCTTTTCTTCTCTTTTATGAACCATTTAATTCACGCTTTTTATACTTCTTGTAGTTCGAATCGTTTTACACGATAAGATTTTGCATAATGTTTTTTGCCACATTCAGAGCATTCCAAAAGGGGCGTTGTTCTTTTGTTAATCTTTACATTTTTATGAAAGATTTCTTTTGGGAAACTTCCGTATCCCACTTTTTTGCGTTCTAATCTTCGCCTACCCTGATTTAACATACGTTCCTTGCCTTTTTTGTAGATTGTGACATTATGTTTTGTATGTATTCTACAGGTTGGGCAGTACCTATTCATTGACCGAGGGTATTTCAATATTCACTGACCTTAATATCTAATTAACTTAGGTAGTTATTTATGAATTTTAAATTTTATTAGTTCTCTTTCTTTCTTATAAACTTCTATTATTTAATAAAAAATGTTTTAAATCTTATTTACATAATTTTAATAAAACCATATTGATAAGAATTTTGAAGTTTAAAGAGAAATTTAGTAAAGGAATAATAAGTGCTAAGCAATTTGATAGGGAAGATATTGATTATATCTTAAAAAAAGCTAAAGAAATGATTCAAATTAAAAATTCTAATATTCTTCAAGGAAAAATCTTAGCAACATTATTTTTTGAACCATCAACCCGTACTCGTCTCAGTTTTGAATCTGCAATGTATAGATTAAGAGGTAATGTAATAGGATTCCATTCTGGAGATGTTTCCTCTATCAAAAAAGGAGAAAGCATTGCCGATACAATAAGAACGGTTGAAAATTATAGTGACTGTATAGTGATGAGACACAGCCTCGAAGGAGCTGCTCGAATGGCAGCAAAATTCGCAAACGTCCCTATAATTAATGCAGGTTCAGGAAGTGGTGAACATCCTACTCAAGCATTATTAGATCTATTAACTATAACTGAAGAGGTTGGATCTTTAGATGGTTTAAATATTGGTATTATGGGTGATCTTAAGTATGGTCGTACAGTTCACTCACTTTCAATTTTACTCTCTAATTTTAAAGTAAATATCTATTTCATAAGCCCTAAGGAGCTTAGAATGAGAAATAGAGATAAAGATTTTTTAAGACAACGACAGGTAAAATATAAAGAAATTACTAAATATCGTTTGATTCTAAGTGTGTTAGATGTTCTTTATATGACACGAATTCAAAAAGAAAGATTCATTGATTTGGAAGAATATGAAAAGGTTAAGGATATATATGTTTTTAGAAAAGAGGATCTTGATGACACTAAAAATGAATTTAGATTATTACATCCTTTACCCCGTGTTTCCGAAATTTCACCAAAAGTAGACAGTTCTGAGAAAACAATTTACTTTAAACAAGCATTTTACGGAATTCCAATGAGAAAAGCACTTTTAGCAGAATTGATGTCAGATAAAAGTTGAGAAATCTCTCTATTTATTATATTCTAAATTTTAATCCTTTTCTGTATAAAAATCGCTTCTAATTCAGATTTGAATAGATTAGATAAACGCTCTTTTATTGATGTCCCATTGATATCAATATATTCATCAAATATAATTCCTCCGTTGATAACTTTTTCAAATTTTTTAAATAAATTAACTCTTTTAGCTAAAGATAACTTTGAATTGTGTCTAATAATGCATGATGAATATTTATATGGCATATCACTTCTTAGAGTTGTTCCATTATGCCACGCATTATTTAAATATGTATCATTATGAGGTTGGCTTAAAATATAATAATTGTTCTCTTCTTGATTTTTTTCTCTAATTAATTTTTTCATGAAATTTAAGATCCTTAAAGCAAATTCTTCACTATTTCTTAATCTATCAAGCTCTATTCCACAATGATTCAAAATTGCTTCATTTAAACCAAAAAAACTTACAGATTTGATTGTATTCTTATAAAAATCATCTTCAATTTTTCCAAAAAAATCATAAATCAAACGTTTCCAACCATTTAAAGAATTTAATTTCTTTTCTATTAACGATTCTTTATGTTTAAATAAATCAAAAACACAACTCATTTTGTCAAATAGTAAATCTAGGAATAAATCATCATTTCGATTTGCCTTTACTGATATTGAGTGTAAATTAATTAAAATTTTATCTAAAATTATCTGATTTTTATTAGAATTTTTAATTTTAATTAAAGCAGAATTTAGAAAATTTGAGGAATTATAGTTGTAAAAGCAAATATTATTATTTTTTAAAATAGGTATTATATCTTCTAAAAAAATATTTTCTAAATTTGAAGTATTTAATTTTGAATAATCAAATATTATAAAAGGTTTAACATTATTATCAATTTCTTTTCCTCTTATTTTATAATTCAAAAATTCTTTATCAACTTTGAATTGATTTAAAAACAAATCAGTTGAATCCTTAAAATCATGATAGTTAAACTCAAAAGTTAAACTATGTCTCAGATCTTCAAAAGAATTGTTAAAATTGAGAATTTGGGATTTCAAAATATCAATAAAGTATAACATTTTCTCATGGGAATTCATATAAGAAAGAAAATTTTTGTTGAATTCACCTAATACTAAATCTTGAGAGAAATAAGGCTTAAAATTATGTAAAAGATCAGTAAAAAGTAGAATTAAGTTAATTAAATCTCTAGAATTGGTTAATTTACTCGAGGAATTCAAATTTCTTTTAATAAGCACCTCTAATACTGAGTTTGTATTTAAATATAAGCTTAAAGGTCTCAAACTCCAATAATTTAAGTGCAGTAGAGCTATTTCTCCTGTTAAATATAAATCAGCTAGATTTTTTGGTAATAAGTTCAAGAGTAAAAATTGCTCAGAAACGTCAGATCCTAATTCCTTTATGAACTTGTCAGGATTAATATTGCTGCCTTCTGAGTTAAATAATTTAAATACTTCAAATGGAGGTGTTCCTAAACGAGTTAATTTATGTCTTACTTCTTCAAATCCATTTTCTAATAAAATTGCATTAATATATTCACGCATTAAAGGAGCAGTTAGATATTCAATATTAGTCTTCGAAAGGCGCTCTTCAACTTCGTGAGCAATTTGTTTAGCTATAAAAGATTCCATTCCGCCTTCGTTTATGAGATATTCCTCAATTTTATTTATATCAAATATTTCTTTCGAATATTTAGATGTTCTAATCATTTTTACCCTATTTTTTTCCACTAAGATCTGTTCAATAGATAATACACTATCTAATATCTGCTTACCTAAAACAGTAATATAATATCCGTCTTCAGAAGATTCTATTAATTTACAGTCTTTTAAGGCATTTAAATGAAATGAGAAATTTACAGATGTATTATTACAATTAATAACTTCTTTTTGAAGTCGTGAAAATGAAATAGAGTCTTTAATTTTTTTTAGTTTCTTTAAAATATCTATTCTAATTTTTTGCCCTAAGGTTTTTAATTGTTTTTCTAACATATTTTATTTTTTGTCGGAATCAATTTTAAATATAGATAGAGTTTTATACCTTTAACGCTGCTTATCTAATTAATATGTTTATCAATTATATAAAAATTCGGGAATTTTCCATTGCCTTAATAAAAAAAGATAATATGTAGGTGATATTGAAACTTATAGTAAGAGATTTGGTGATCTTTAATTTTAAAATTTTTTTTATATTTAGAATTAGTTATTTGTTAAAAATTTTAAAAAAAGTTATCGTGCCGAAACAGCAATTCTCTCAATTTCATCCTTTCGTTTTACTGCTCTAGATTCTTGACTATTTTGTGCTGCTAAAATTAATTCTTGAGCTATATTTTCTTCAAACATTCTTTCATTCCCATGGGATCTAGCACCAATTGCTTGAACGAGATATTTTATAGCTAAGTCAACTCGGCGCTGGGGCGCGATATCTACTGCTGAAGCATATGATATCCCTCCTCGAGCGATTTTGGTTGTTTCCTCTCTTGGAGCAGTATTAACAACTGCGTCAACTAAAACTTGAACCGGATTTTGACCTGATTTTAACTCTATTAATGTAAATGCATCTTTCAGGCCTTTTATTAATTTATTCTTTTTTCCAGAAGTATGTGAACTCTTATGTCCTTTTATTCTGCTTCCGATAAAACCAGGAGAGAGCAATCTATTGGTGAATCGTTCAATTATTGAGACTCGTGAGCTTTTCCAGAAACGCCTATGCTCATGACGACCTGCTGAATGTGGTATTATGATGGCTTTTAGATTAATATATTTCTCAAGCGTAAAATCGTTTAACTCGATGTTTTCAAATGACCATTTATTAAATAACTTGATCTCAGATTTGCTTTTACTCATTATCTATTACCTCTATCTAAGTGGCTTTTCTTTCTTACCAGTTAAAAGTGCTTGTAGGCTCACACCATTTACTTTTACAACTCTCCACCTTACTCCAGGGAGATCACCAATAGCACGTCCTTTAGCACCACCAATACCTTCTAATAGAACAAGATCATGCTCATCAATAAAGTTAAGCGCTCCATCTCTAGACATTATTAGAACTTAATAATGTACTCCAGGTAGAAACGCTGTAATAGTCTTTCCATTTTTCTTTAATTGTACGCGTACACACTTCCGAATAGCTGAATTGGGTTGTTTACTCTCCCGACCAACTTTCTGTAGCACGATACCTAGGGCTTGTGGAGCTCCTTCTAAGGGATCAACCTTCTGTTTTAATTTGAGCTTTTTCCTTTTATATTTTGATTTAGACCAGCGAAATCTTCTTCGATTTTTTCTTAATTGTCGTGCGGCGTATAATCCTTTTGGTTTTCCTATTTTGAACACCAAATAACAATATTTTAATTATATTATAATGTGAGAAAATATCTCATAGAACTTAAAATTTATGAATATTAAAAATATAACTTTGTAATAAACAAAAGAAATTGAATTTATTAAATATATTATAGAATAGTTTGATTTAAAATGGAGGTATATCTTCAGGTAATCCAACTCGCATTATAAATCTAGCAAAAGTTTGTGCTAAGTGCTCTTTATATGGAGATTCTAATCTTAGCCTATTTTTATCATTTTTCGCGAATTCGATAATATAATGAAAAGGAACCCC
>Ga0114925_10002009_pt1 | contig 10268 bp, 23 predicted proteins | sample SumtaG_2_FD_87287 | JGI IMG/M metagenome (GOLD analysis project Ga0114925, IMG submission 87287) | Deep subsurface microbial communities from Indian Ocean to uncover new lineages of life (NeLLi) - Sumatra_00607 metaG | ecosystem: Environmental > Aquatic > Marine > Oceanic > Sediment | place...
CTCAAGGCTGCGAAAGAACCACATGCGCCGATGGTAGAACTTGCCATCTCGATGGGCAAAGTCGACTTCGCAGCGGGCTTGAAAATCGTGCAAGAAACGCTCAAGAATGGCAAGGTTGCAAACGGCGTTACACTGCCTGACAACGTTACCCTTGGGTGTGAGTTTAAAAGCGACATGGCCCTGTATCGGTTCGTGCACGTGACCGATACGGACTGGCAAGTCTATGTCGTTAGCGCCGTTACACGTTCAGCAGCCCTGCACATTTCGAGCGAGATCCTTGAACCAATGTGCAAGGGCAAAGGCGAGAACGGGGCCGACGTTTCTTATGCAGTCAACTCGCCTACTCGCGCAAGGCAGGTTTGCGCGATGTGTCACAAGGCCATCCAAGACAATCTGGAAACGGGATACGCAAGTATCGCATACGGGTTCAGAAACGGGAAATGGCACAATTGCGGCGGAGTCGGTACGCCAATGCCCGAGTACCAGTATGGAAAATACGCCAAACTCTTTTCAGGATCGGCCAAAGTTTGGCGCAACCTTGTAAACAAAACTGAGCGTTTGCCCGACAAGGAAACGCTCCAAAAACGCCTAGAAGAAACTGGGTAAACCACCAAGTACACAATCGCTTGCAACCTGCACAAGTTCACAAGAACCTCGCGGATCACAAGTTCGCGAGGTTCTTGTCGTTCATGCCAGCTTGCCCTTGTGCGTATGCTTTTCTCAAAGTACCACACGCAGGCCATGGATTTGAGAAAAGCATACGCATGTGGACAAGCGAGCCACATGGCCGTCCCACTTGGAGAATTTCACAGGATTGCATAGCACGTTAACAAGTGTATAGTAGGAATGTCCACGGACGCGCATAGCAAAAGCGTTTTGCCCTACATGGGGCGCGAACGTGGACGCGTCTGTGAGGATGTGTGAGGGACGACCTGAGTGTTCATATGAACAGAGATGAACATATGGTCGGTGAATAGAACGAATGGCGCAATCCTGACATATTCCTGACAAGTTCGCACCTCACAAACGACCTGTTTACAAACTTATCCCAAAATTTGGCAGTTAAAACTTGGGATAAATTTGGGATATATTATTTTAGGCACGACCTAAAGGAGTTCTAACGTGTCTGCAAAAGAATGGCGCTACGCAAGCGCTGACAAGGAGAAATGTGATCGACGGTGCTGTTATTGGACGCACTGTCACGGATTTCGCAACGAGTACGGACGTTGCCCGCGATGGGCGACCGATCAAGAGTTACGTTTCGCAGAAAAAAAATAGGTACGACCTACTAGAAAAGGAGTATAAACGTGTATCAGCAAGCAGAAGTATTGGCCAATTTTGTGAGCGGGTTTATCTACTCCCGCTCCTACGCACGCAGGTCGCGTGATTTCAGCCCAAGCGAGATTCAGAGTATATGTATGGGCCTTGTGCACTCTACATTTTATGGCAAGGTTACATGTGTGCAGATGGGCAAGATTGTGCAGATTGTACGTCTGCATGGCATGGGCGAAATCTCCGAGATCGAGCGGGTTTTGAGTAATTAGTCTGCAAGCGATTGCCCTGGAGTTTATACTCTGTATGCGACGCTCTGTGGGCAATCGTCTGCATGCTAGTGGTAGCGTGCTCGTTAGAAAAGGAGAATGAACGTGAAAGGTCAGAGGATTTACAAGTACTATCTGGACGACGGCCAGCTTGCAATGGTCGTCACGGACAGAATGATGAAGGGCGACCCGAACGGCTATGCACAACGGGCCAACGAGCTCGGCTGCGTCTGCCGCGAACTCGTACGGAGTGACGTCTATGTCGCCACGCAAGAATTCGTAGAACCGGCGAAAAGCGCACGCGATACGACCTACCGCACACTGTTGTACATAGCCGCTTGGCATAAGCGCATGTTCCCCAGGCACTTTGTACAGACGACCGCGTGGGCGCTTGGCAGAGGAGAGTAACATGTCTATCGTGACGACCATTAACGGCAAGGAACTCTATATAGAAGGACCCAATCACCTGTCGGTCCTCATAGCCAAGTCGCAGCGCATGTACGACCTGGCCATGGCCAAGCTCGCGGAACTGGAAACCCGCGAGAATGTCCCGCCCTCCATATCAGATCGCGTCTGGGCCATCGCTATGCGCTGCGATGCCCAGATCGCGGATTACAACCAGATCGTACTATGATGGTCTGGTTGCTTACCTTTTTCGTTATCGTGCTCCTGTCCACGTACTGGCTGGAGCGCAAAGGAGAGTAAAGTGCAAATCGAAACTTGGCGTAAGATGCTCGATACCGTCCTCGAAGGTGTGGCGGCGAACAAGTTGGACACGCTGCTCGACGTCCGTAACTACGATGGCGGCTCTGAGTTCACCGTGAAGAACGGTGACATTTCCCACGACGAGCACTGCATAACGTCGACCGATCGGTCTGGTATGTACGATGTCAAACGCCGGATTGGTTGGTCGGCGATCTCGGGCGTTCGTGTCTCGGTGGATACACTCGTCGAGATTAGCGTCCGACTCACCGAGTAGCCACCACACCCATACAGCCAGAGGTCTGATACTATGCTCATATAACGCCCCACCCAACCCACAACCCGACAGCGTCAAAGACGATGCTGTACCAACCAGCCTGACCCCCTGGTTGGCCCGGGATTGTACATCAAAGTCGCTTGGTATATAGCCCCGGGCCAATTCGGACCCGACTAGTCTCTTGAAAGGAGACCAGAAGTGGACGGCAACCAGCAGAACAACAGCAAGCCCCAGACCCCGCCCGTCGAGCATGATACGCCCGACCCCAAAAAGTACGAACGAACCCGACCCAACTTGCTCGGGATGTTCGGACACTGGTTCGAGCAGTTCGGCAAACGAGACGTGTCCAAGCACGCTGCCGGACATGCACGCCCCGCAGACGCACGCGCGAAACGTAAACGCCTGCGCCGCATCTCCCAGGCCTCCCGCAAACGCAACCGCCCGGCTCGACGCCGACGTAAACCGTCGCGCATCCGCCGCGAACGCAAAGCGCGCGCGACCGAGACCCGGTTGCACCACACCACACGCGCCGGAACACTGACCAGACAAACCGCTCGCTTTGCACGTAAACAGGAACGGAAAGCAGCGGCACTGCGACGCGCTCATAAAGCGGCAAAACGCCGCAAGCGCCGCATCGCCAACTGGCATCGACGGAAACGAGGGAAAAAGTGACAACCTCACTCCAAGACCCCGTCGGTAGCCTCCGGCAAAGGAGAATGGAAATGAATACCATACCGAGTGACCAGAAGCTTTTTCATTTGAAAAGTGGATATGGAAAGTGGACGCACACCGGCGGATGGGAGCCATGTCCAGTGTGTGGCGACAAAGCTGGCGCGAAAATGCGCCACAGCAGCGGTGCTGTGATGTGCATCACTTGTAAAATGGTGCGCGACAACCTTGCCGGAGACGCCCCTCTAGGACACCCAAGCAGATCCTTCCACACGTGGGCAGACTACTTCGGGTCCCAGGCACAAATCTGCGCCTTTGACCCAGACCATAGGGATGTGGTTCGGAAACTCCCATCAATCTTATACAGTGACATCCAAGACGAGCTAGACGCCGAGGCCATCTTCCAGACTCGCCAAGCCGCCGACATTCGTGCTTGGCAACAGCACCCACGTACCCATGCCGCTAACTGGCTGCGCGCCATGGCAGAGCACGTGTCCCGTCTGGCCGAGCGCATTTCCATCCCCCACCCCTATCCCGGCAAAGGAGAACAAGGTGAGCCAACAGACGGCCACACCACAACTCAATAGATTCTTTGGCCAGTACCACCTGGCCGCTATGCTCGACCAGGATACACTGGACAAGCTGGCCGATCGGTTTGCGCTGGACGATCTGCGCGCCCGACGCAGCCAGTACGTACACAAGCCGCAGGCGCAACCCATGTGCCTGTCGTGCGGTGACTACCCCTGCACGTGCAACAAGTACATCTATGCGTAACCCGCCCGACGATCCAGAGCCCGGGATATTCGCCGGGCTTTTGGTCGTCCATTCAACTCGAAAGGAGAGTGTTATGCTGTTCCGCGAGATCCAAGACGACGCTAACGTGCGCCACCTGCTAAACCAGCACCAATTGCTGACCCTGTGCGACGAGATCCGCTCAAGATTCTGTACACGCCAACCGGGTGGATGCCTTGACCTGATACATGCCTTTGTTAAGGCCTGGGCCAAGGTCGGCACGAGCAACCATGCAAGGTGGACACTGCGCGAGATGACAGACGGATGGGAAGCCCACATGGACGGCTCTCTCATCTTTATCGCGTATGTAGACTACACCGATGGCCGCGTGCAAGGCTGTTTCCCAGGCCCCAGCGACCACGGGATGTTCACATGACAGCGTCCTCGATGCACACAGTACGCAGCAATGCTCACTTACGAAAGGCAATAAAATGAGATGCATATCGCCAATGGCAGCAGTGACCGCACGACGTACACCCCTGTTTCCATCATACACGTGGGGCGTCGAGTACCTCCCGTTCATCCCGACCGACCGAGGCACACGCGCTGGCATCGGCGGATATTGCAAGACGGCCAGCAAAGCACTGGCCAAAATCACCACGCACGCACATAAGAACATAGTCCGCGTGTACGTCCAGTACCAGACAGAAACGGACCAAGACGAACCGCTGATACACTTTCACAAGAAAGGAGACCGAAATGCGTACCAACCCGAAACGCATTAGCAAGGCAGACCTGCTCACACTGTTCGACACAGGCCTGCACCACGCCCTCGAAGAGGCACTGGCACACCCCGACGTCACGGGCATCGCCGTGTTTGAGAACCTGGAGATCCGCGTCGAAACCGCTGAATTGCCATTCCCACCACGCGTCGCCCTGAACTATGGGCCGGGCTGCACCTACAAATGCCTGTCCGAACTGACCACAGGGCACATGGGCAGCGTACCCAGCGAGTTCACCTATGTGCGCTACTACTACCGCAAAGGCATGCGCGATCCGGTCAAGCACGTGTACGTGAACGAGTATACCATCACATTCGTGCACAGCACGATCCAAGACCGCAACACCAAGTCCTACACGCGCCACTTCTACACAGACGGCATTCCGTTCAAGTGGGAGACAGCCCCACTACGCTTCGGACGCAGCGTGGCCACACGCAATCACGTCGCTTACGACTTGGAGGTGCAACCGTGACCTACCTCCACTACCACTTCACAGACGAGACGCTCAAAACGCTGGTCGCGCGGGAGAATCGCAAAGCCCGCGTCGCAGAGATGGAGATCAACGTCCTGCACAATGCAATGCGCCGCATGCGCGGGCAAGCGCAGATCGATCACGCTAGACGAGACCTGCACGTCCTGTACACGAGATTCAATAACGCACAAGCCGCGTCCGACAAGTACCAAGAAGACCTCAACTGGCGCGAAGACCCAGACGCGCTGATCGAATTGTACAAAAAGTCCGGGTACAAACTCGTGTACCTGTGCGGCAACGGCGAGTTCGACACGGAAGACGTAGCACTGTCCGAGGCCCGGTTCTTGCACACCCTGAACGACGTGCATAGAGAGTTCGGGGCGGACGGCGACGGCATCGAGGACATGCTCGATCCAGACGATATGGTGCAAGCCGCATTCGTTATGATCGAGAAAAGAGAATCACGTGAACCTTGAGACCGTTATGACGCTCTTGATAGCACTGTGTCGCTACCTCGAGGTCCCGCCGGAGACGCTGGCCGAGTTTTTTGGCCACACCCAAGAAAATCAGCAGTACCTCGACGTTCTGGTCGAGATCGGCAAGTCGGCCAAAGGAGGATAGCATGCCAGTCGAGAAACACGACATCGTACAAATCACAGACGAAACGCACCACTGGTTCCCTGCCCTGCTTGTCGTGGACGAGGTGAAACACGACAAGATACTGGCCTTTACCCTCGTCCCACAAAAACGAGGAGAAGAGGTCGGCATGGGCTTTATTTTCCTAGCACACGGTCGGTACGAGAAGGTCGGCCACTGCGCTATCATCAGACCGAGAGGAGACAAACAATGATCGGACTGTCATTCACGTGGTGCGTCCGCAAGATCGCGGACGGCACGGTCGCGCTGGAGGACGTGGAGAAGATCATCTCCAGCACGCGACACCAGACAGCAGCATCCTGGGACACTGCTATCGCCAGCAACAGGATCAACGCTTGGCGAAGTACAGGACCAGACAAGTGCGAGAACGTCGCACGCTGGTTGCTGGCCCACGACAAGATCGAACAACCACGGCTGGAAAACGACCAGCACTTTCCCATGCTTATCGCACCATCCTCCATCCCAGATCACCCGTGGGTGGAAGACGAATCGGACATCACCTGGTGCGACGAGATAATCAACTAAAACCAGAACGTCAAAAAAGGAGACGTGACGTGAGAATCTGCGTTGAATGTAGCAAGAAGTTGGCTATTTCACGTGATCGGCGAGACGACGGAGCATGGAGCAAATGCGGCTATTGCCACAACGAAAAGTACACATGGCATGTACACTCCATCGAACAAGCCAGCGCAATAACCAGAGAAGCATTGCGTGAAGTGGACCTGGTCGATACACTACTGTCCATCAGTGCGATCTGCGGTAACAAGGAAGATCAACGATCTGGTGATATCAAAGCCTGGGCGTGGGGCTACATCGCACGCCAACTGGACGAATTGGCCGCGCTGGCTATTCGACACGATCTGTATATTCACAACCGCGAGACAACTCACGGACCAAACAAAGGAGACTAACCCATGTACGCAAACCTGACCGAGTTCAAGATCGAGGCGTCTGCCAGTGGATTCATATCTTTTACCCTGAAAACGGACGCGATGGAACGCGCTATCCGCACCGTGGTCACCATCGACGAAGCACTCTACATGTTCGACTCGTTGAATGGGTGGAAGACGTACTGCCCGTTCTTCGACGACGGCATCTACCTGGCCAAGTTCTCCCCACATGGCTGCCGCTTGCTCCACCTGGACGGAGGCGCGGACCGTCACGTATACGGCACGGGCAAGATGGTCTACCACAGCGGGGTCAAACCCAGGTTGCCCTGGCTGCACAAATTACTGGACACGATCGCGCGCTGGCTCGAAACCGAGCCACGACCGTATATACAGCCAAGATGGACCGGCGAATACGAACGGGGCACGTTTCTGCAAGACTACCATATCTACTTTCCCCTGAACGAGATTGCCTGCCTGGTCGGCCTGGCTATCTCGCAGGCACGCCGCTTCAAGTACGACCGCGACAAGATGGAACGCGCTTGCCGCGACCTCGATACCCCCTCCTGGCTGCGTCCCTCTTGGGACTACGATGTCTCTGGCCGCACCTGGACGCACACCCTGCGCCCCGAGACGATCGCGTACCTGTCCAAAAAGTATCTGCCGAACATCAAATACATCTTCTATGGCGACGCGCTGGCTGGCTACAAAGCCGCGCTGAAAGACCCCCGCGTCTCCACAGATGGCCGCGATCCCGACCTGCGCGCGCAGTTCAAGTCGCTGGGCAATATCGCCCGCAATAGCTCCGATGGCAACCTAGTCACGATCACCATCGGGCCAGAGCACAACGGCGACGCACCACTGTCCTTTGGCTGGAACATCTACGACGAAGCGAGCAAACGCCGGATCATGAACGGCGGGATCATCGCTCACGCTAACCGCGCCGCAGACCACGAGGAAGCCGAAGCGTTTGGCCTGGGCTGGCCAGACGAGGCAGACGAGGAATACCACCGTCGCCCCATCACCGGGTACTCGTACAGCACGCACACATAAGGAGAGCGATATGGCCAACCTACTCGGAACCGTGATGGTCATAGTTGCAGGGCGAACGGTCCCGCACGTTGTCGCATACGCAGGCGAGCGTTGTCCCATCGAGCGCCACTACTGTGCCGACCATGACAGGGGAACATGCGCGCACTTCTGCGGTATCGACACCGTAGACCACGAGGTCGTGGTCCACTGCGACGCGGCCCAAGAGGATAACCTGGAACGCTAGAAAGGAGCACGACATGGAAAAGCAGACCGCAGTGATGGTCCGACACCTATTCGACGAACTGGTGGCCAAGCCCACAGTGCGTAGTTGGATCGCATTCTGGCTACTGGGACTTGGCCACGACGAAGACGAGGTCGACGAACATATGCTGGCCTGGGACCAACTGTGCAACGATATCGCCAATCACACGCTGGAAGCGGGGCAGACATACCACGACGGGTTTCAGGCCGGGATGAGAAATGGATTGAGCAGCGCGGCAAGTGCCATCCAAGAAGCGCTGCTAACGATCAAAGACCAAATCCCGCCCAGAGAGTAGCACGCAGACACGCCGCCCGCGATCCAAGCAGATCGCGGGCGGACGTTTGCGGTCTACACAAGGTAAACCGCGTTATGGTATAATGGAAAGAGCCCAAAGGAGGCTGACATGACCGAGAAACTCACGGCGTCCACGATGCTCACAGCACGAGAAAAACTGATCCTGTCCCTGAGCGGAGAAAAGGTACTGCTCCACATCAAGGGCGCAGAAGGCGTCCCCATAGGGGCCACACTGCTCTTGAGCAGCGACCGTTCAAATATCGCTTGCTTTGAGTTAACATGCCGCGCGAGCATCATCGGCGTGGCCTTCAAGCGCATCGACGTAAAGACGGTTCACAACGCCATCACCCTCACCGTCGATCTGTACTAGAAAAGGAGAACAACCATGACCAAAGAATATGAAGTCCCGTGCGACTGGCGTCACGGGAGCGGAAAAGAAATCGTATACGTGTACGATTCCTCCGGCCAGATCGTCGGCGCCACTACGCAGACCTGCACCGAATGTGGCGGTAGTGGTACGAAAAAGGCGCTGGCATGACCGAGCAACCCGCCGAGACTAACTGGGTCAAAGACCTTCACAGAGTCGCACGCGAACTTGACGAGACAGCCGAATTTTTCCTCGATCTCGCCGACGCACTTACGATGACAGACGGCGAGTCTCTAGCAGGCAAGATGCTCTATAGGTCTTTCCGCCTGCGCTCGCTGGCCAAAACTATTCGCGATGCCACGCATGACGCAACAGTCGAACTAGTGACAACCGCTCGCGTTGGCACATACTCTACCATCACCACAGCCTTGGTGCTGTGCGACCGATTCGCCAAAGAAAGAGCGGAACTGAAAGGAGCAAAACAATGACCAAAATCGAACGCTACCCACACTACGTCGGCCTGGATGACCGCGAGCTGGCAGCGGTGCTGGCCGGACTGCGCCTGGTGGAATTGCTTGGCTTTGGGGACGCGGGCCTGGACAACGTGTACGTCACTCGTATTGGCTCATCGCCAGACGAGACAGCCAGGCGGTTACACGATATCTATAGCTGGATCTACACCAATTCAGGCGACGACAGCCTAACCCACAACGAGATCTCTGCGCTGTGCGAACGGATCAACATGGGCACAACAGCGCCCCCGACCGAGCAAACCAAGACGCTCTCCGATCCAAATCACCCACAGTACGACAAAGGGTTCGACAACGGCTGGCACGCCGGTCGCAGAGACGCATTCGCTACCGTGTTCGACATGGCACAGAGCGAATTGAAAAAGATCGGCAAGGCAGACCAGAACGGAACCACTATCACCCCTAGGCTCTACGTCTTTTGGGACGTGGACGGCGAAGACATGATAGTATATGTCCACGCCCACAGCGTGCAGGAAGCGCGAGACCAGGTCATGGCCGCCGACTATGACCTGGAAAATGAGGCTAACCTCGACCTGTCCAACGTCGTGGAATACACTATCCACGACCGCATACCAACCTTCTGGAACCCACATATCTAGTTGTCCAAATTTGGACAAGGAAAGTTTAGCCGGTTAAAATTCCGGCAGAAAGGATGTAACGTGGACAAGTATATCTACATTGTCGCAGGGGGTGGATTTTCTGTCCACCCGGTCGAGATCAAAACAGCACCCATGGATGGCAAAGTGGACGTCTTTGCCACACTCGCCGCCGCGATCGAGGCATTTGTCGAGATGGCATCGTGTGACATGATTGAGATCTGGGCAGACGGCAAAAAGATTGCAGAGACGCCATGAGCCAAATGACGATGGCTACAATGCAAAAAGAGTACGTCGAAAGCAAGGGTACCAAATGCCCACACTGCGGCTCAGATATGCTCAACAACGGACCATGCGAGTACAGAGAGCTCGATCATGTCTATCAACAGGTATCGTGCCTTGACTGCAAAGCGGTCTGGTACAACGCATACAGGCTGGTTGGGTTTGAGACAGCCCCACATGCCGACC